>Ga0111538_10001492_pt1 | contig 32731 bp, 33 predicted proteins | sample SoiMethybrSBSTD1_FD_79669 | JGI IMG/M metagenome (GOLD analysis project Ga0111538, IMG submission 79669) | Bulk soil microbial communities from a Populus tree surrounding site in Tennessee, USA - Soil MetaG P. TD hybrid SBSTD1 (version 2)... | ecosystem: Environmental > Terrestrial > Soil >...
AGGGAGCCGCGCTCGGCCTGCCGCCGGCAGATCCTGAGACAGGAAGGGACGTAAACACGAGGAGCGCGGTCCCTACAACTGGCCGATCCGAAAGGAACGAGCAAGCAGACCATCTAATTCGCTATTTTCATCACGTATTCTTTGGTGTTGAAGCGGCAAGCACTCGCCCGCGCCATCGCGATCTCGCGGCAAGTATAGTCGCGCAGTACGGTTGGGACCTCGCGAAGTACATTGTTGATTTCAGTCACTCGGAAGCTAAGAAAACACGATTCAGCATCGCAACCTTTGGTGGTATCACGCAGTACATCACGAGGGCCGTTGCCCATTACGAGCGAATCTCAAAGGAGCGCGAGCGCCAAGAGCGCATCGCCTTTCAGCAAGCAGCCAGCCAACGCGAAGAAACCAGCGAGGGGAACGCCCGAACCCGAGCCGAGGCACGCTTTCGCCGCCTTTCGGAAACGCAACGAGACGAGCTCAAAGAGCAGTATCGAAACACGCTCATCGAGAAGGATGCGGCCTGGGGCCAGCCTAACGGCGAGGGGAAATACCCGCTGCTCGATGCGGCGATCAAAGTAGCCATAATCAACGACTTCATACGCGAGGAGCGCACTCGCCAGGGTGGGGATACGGGTGAGGAAATGAGTTCCTCAGCTATCGCTGCGTAAAAGCATCGCTCTACCGAGCGAAAACTGGTTCGCCATGCCCGCCTGCTACCGCAGGCTGAACTCAATTTCCTCGTCCTCGCTACCGCAAGGACTCGGCTCCGCTCCGCTCCGGTACTCCGCGCTGACCGCGCGTCGCACAAATTCAGTTCAGCCTCCGAAAGCACCCTTAGCCACTCCTATCGTCGGGCTTCGGGCTCGGCTACGCCTCGGGCGGGCATGGCGGTAACTGATTAACTCGATCCTTTAACTCGCTTGATAGATTCGTGAAAACGCTCGTCCCCGGTTGAGGATTCGCAGTGTCGTCTAATCTAGTATGAGACTCACTCAGACAACAAAGCGATCGGCAAACTGGATAACGGATCGAGCGGCATCAATCATCGAGTTTCTTTTGGATTTCTTGGCACCGCCGCCTAGACAGAAAACTACTGTTCCGCACATCTCGCTCGGGACGTTCATATCAGATAATGTTCCTCCTGTTCGTTGCAACCTTCCGTTCGAGGCATTGAACACGCACCTTCACGGCAAAGGTCTCACGCGAACTGGTAAATCGAAGCTCATAGAGCATATTTGTCGGCAATTAGCGGATGAAGGACAAGGCTTCACACTAATTGATCCGAACGGTGAACTCTTTTGGGAGGTAGCCGCTGATCTCGCGAGCGAGGACGTTCCTGCGAATTTCCTGAACCCATCAGCCTCCGATCGCCTCGTCGGATTCAACCCGTTTATCTCGGCCTCGAAAGACGAGGCGGCTCTTTATACGAAAGCCGACCGCATGAAGAAAGCAACGCTCATGACTTGGGGCGTGGGCGATGAGAGCCAGATACCGCGCCTCTCACGGTTGCTAAGAGCGCTTTACTACACCCTGCTTGAGCAAGACCTTTCGATCGTAGCCATCGAGCATTTTCTTAATCCCGCGCACGAGGCGCAACGGCAGGCCATCATCAACCGAATCCGAAACGAACGATTCCGTTCCGACTGGATGGAGTTTTACGAGGGATCGAAAGGGGCCGTTAAGACCTATCTCGAATCAACGGGAAACCGCATTGAGATTTTCCGTCACCCTCAAATGCAGCGCGTTATGGGCCTCTCTGAAAACTCACTCAATGTGCGGCAAATCATCGACGAACGTGGAGTGCTTCTCGTGAACTTGCAGCCCTCAGATATTTTCGGCATTGACCAGTGCCGAGTGTTAGGTACACTCCTCATCAATGAGATATGGGAAATAACGCGGCGTCGCCAACGGTCCGTTCCTCACTTTCTGCTTATCGACGAATGCGGCGAGTACCTCACACCGGACATCCCGCTCATGCTCTCCCAAGCGGCAAAATACGGATTGCACCTCATGCTTTTTCATCAATACGACGAACAGTTGCCCAAGTCTATGCGCGGTGCATTTCAAAATGCCCGCATAAAGTGCTTCTTCACAACCCCGCGCAAGTTTCAATTTTCTTCACCATATGCGACGGCGTACCAGGTTCTTGAAGATGGCAGTAAAGTCGAACTCCCGGATTATCCGATGTATGTCAAAACGCCATACGTTGAAGGACCCACGATTGATCAGCGATCGTTCGACGAATACTACACAACGTCATGCGCTTCCTTTATGACGGTCAACGAAATTGACAGGAGGCTCGATGCCTTAAAAGAGGGTGCGAATCAGCCCGCAGGACGCGTGAGTTGCGAAACCGGCGATGTCGACTTTTTTGAATGACCCATGCCAGCAGTCAATGGCTTCCAACTTACTGACAGCGATCTTGAGATTTTCGTCTCTGTTTTCGAGCACAGGTTCGTCACAATTGATCACCTAATCCTGCTCACCAACCGACCGCATAAGCGACTGCACCGTCGGCTTCTTAAGCTCATTGAAAGGGGCTACCTTTCTCGAATAATTCTTCCGGTGCAGAAGCACATTTATACACTAGGCCGCGCGGCAATCCCGATGCTTGTTGAGAGGGGAATAGCCCCGAAAGAGTTCATTGATGTCCGTCTTCGTCACCAAGAGTTAAAGGAACTCTTTCTAAAACATGCGATGATGATAGTTGACGTGCATTCGGCGCTTACGATGGCTACCCGGACAAGTCACATTAAACTGGTTGTATGGAACGAAGGACAAGAACTCTTTGATGCTGTGACTGTACGAGAGAAGGGCGGCGTCCTTCGGCTTCCGGTTCGTCCAGATGCGTTTTTTACTCTTGAGGATACCAGCCGACCGTCAGGAAAAAATCGTGTTCATTTTATGCTTGAGGCAGATCGATCGACGACAACTCACGAGCGATTCCTTAAAAAGATCGAAGGATACTGGCACTACTTTCAGCAAGGTTTACACACCAAGAAATATGGAATCAATACGTTTCGCGTTGTAACGATCACAATCACAGATGCGCGCGCAACTAATTTGTGTGCAGCGTCGGAAGCCGTGCTTCATAATCAAGCTCGCAAGTTCTATCTCTACACATCACACAACCACTTTTCTCTGAGCGATCCGTCCTCAATTCTCAAGAGCATCTTCATTTCGCCTCGCGACATGGGAGCGGCGCGATATCCACTAGTTGAACCCATGCGGCCCTTTACAATCACCTAGCAAACTTCCTTAACTAATAGGTGCCCGTTCCTGCCGCCTCTACCGCAAAAAGCGGTCAGCGCGCGTTAGAAAATCTGCACACATTTTCAAACGCTTGCAACGATGGCCGGTATCTGCCTGAGGATGGAGAGAGTCATCAGGTAGAGATGAGCGTAGATGCTCTCCACGCCTACGCTCATCGGACGGGATTCTGGTCAGCCTGTTTTACAGTAAAGATAGTAGGTCATTTTCACCTGCACGAAAGTTCTTAGCGCTTCTTGGTAAAATCGAGACCTGACGGCAGGCCGCCCCATAGCTGCTTGCGCAGCCAGTCCGCAACCGACGTTGACATTGATACTCGGAACTCGGAATCAACTTTGAGGTAAAATGAGCCACCCGGTCTATTAGGATAATAATCGCAGAACACAAGCCGTCCTTTGAAATCAAAGGAGCTACCCTTATTTAGACTCGCAAATCTTGTGTTATCAAGTTGCAGGGACTGCCAATTATCAATCTTGGATATATCGCGAGGCTCAAAGGCTACCGAGACATTTTCGCCGACTGACAATTGAATCGGGTAAGGGCCAGCCGGACTGACGTCGGTTATTACACCAGAATCCTGAACGTGCAAAAACCTGAAACTGAAAGTCCACCTCCCGCCAGAGTCGTAATGGGGGAGGTTGTATGTAATTCCCTCGTCCGACAACGACTGATGCAAGCGCGTTCTGAACTGTTCATACTGGATGCTCGTTAGGTTTGAACCTTGTAGGCTGATAATCCGTGAGTGACAAGCCTCAACGAGTTTGACAACTGACTGAACGTCTTTGGTTACGTGAGTCATGCGCTCTGCCCGAGTCTGACCGCAATGCTATCACTAATCCTTAGAGGGAACTAAATCCTCAATCTCCCAAAGATGCTCCGTAACGCCAGCAGCTATAGCCGGAGTTATTCTGAACCTTTGTGGATCGAAGCACCTGGCGATCCGCTCATCTCAGTCGATGTGAATGTTTAGCTTTGTAAATGACCCGCTATCTACAGTGGATATCTCAGCGGGTGCCGCTTTGTGAGTATGATAGGATTGAGACATGACCACCGTAGCGGCCCCAGCCACAAATGTCTCCGCAGCTTCTAGGCGTCAATTGAGGCGCAATGACCTCCTACAGCCGTTCTTGAAATGGGCGGGTGGCAAGCGTCAACTCATTCCTGTTATTCGAAAGTATGTCCCGAAGAAATTCAAAATGTACTTTGAACCTTTCGTCGGGGCTGGTGCTGTCTTGTTCGAGCTTCAGCCTCAAGTCGCGATCGTAAATGATGCGAACCAAGAGCTGATGAATTGCTATCGAGTAATCAAAGACGATCCCGAAGCCTTAATCGCGGACACGCAAAAGCATCGGAACACTAAGGAGTATTATTACAACCTCAGATCACTTGATTGCGACATAGGATTTCAATCGCTGGGTCCGGTTGAACGTGCTTCGCGGATAATCTATCTCAACAAGACTTGCTACAACGGATTATTTCGAGTGAATAGCCAAGGCCATTTCAATGTTCCGTTCGGGAAATATTCAAACCCGGTCATCGTTGATGAGGTCGTTATTCGTGCCGTCAGTTGGTATCTGAACGCGGCTCAAGTTCAGATCTCGACTGACGATTTTGAGACGGCTCTCAGTGGAGCGTCACGCGGCGACTTTGTTTATATAGACCCACCGTACGATCCACTCTCCGACACATCTTCCTTTACGGGCTACAATCTCAATAGCTTCGACCGAGATGGGCAGCGTCGGCTGAAAAATGTTTGTGACGACCTTACTAGACGTGGTTGTAAGGTGTTGCACAGCAATTCCGCAACAGAATTCATCCGTGATCTGTACAGCGACAAACGCAAGTACACCATTGTTGAGGTAGAAGCGACTCGGAACATCAATTCGGTTGGCACCTCTCGCGGGAAGATCAGCGAGCTATTGATCTTCAATAACTACGATGTCCGGTAAGTCGAAAAATGATGTTGCTTGGGAAGAACTTTTCGCAAAGCATCGGGTTCTTGATAGGTTAGAGAACCAGCCCGCCTTCGAGATTTCAGCGACTCAAATTAACGAATTCCGAGAAGCGCGGTTGATGACCAAAATCGATCACCGCATTCAGCTACCGCAGATCTTCAAGCAAAACGATCTTACAATCCAACCCAATACGCGGGGCACTTACCTTATTGGTCGTTTCGCCAGTTACGCCGATCTGCCTGCTAACGACGATGACGAGATCGAGCAGGTTGCCTTTCCTGCTGGAATCGAGACGATAGACCCGTTGAATTTGTATTCAGAGTCTGCCGCACTGCTCTGTGCCTACAATGTCGGAATCGTTAATGAGCTATTGCATGAGCCTGTTTCTCTGACTGTTTTGGGCCGGATGTCAACGGGGACTTTCGACTATTCCATTGACGAGGTTCGGTCTGGACAACCCCTCAATATCCGTGTCACGAACTCACAGTGTGAGATCGACGGTGGATTTGAAGGGCCGAGCGTTTTCGCGATAGTCGAAGCGAAGAACGAGAGCGTGAGCGATTTTCTTGTCCGCCAACTTTATTATCCTTATCGGCTTTGGACCACGCGCACCGGCAAACAGGTTGTGCCCGTGTTTCTCTGCTATTCAAACGATGTTTTTTCGTTCTATGTGTTTCAGTTCAACAGGCTGGAGAGTTACAATTCGATTGAATTGGTATCGCAACGGCGCTTTCAAATAGGACCACGTGAGATCGAATTGGCTGACATAGTAGCGGCTTTGGACAGAGTGCGCGTGTTGCCCGAGACTGCCGATGTGCCATTTCCCCAAGCCGACAGCTTCAATCGCGTTGTGGACCTTCTTACGCAGCTTCACGCAGCCGGAACACTCTCTCGAGAGGACATTACAACTAATCACGCCTTCGACGTTCGGCAAACGCAATATTATACAAATGCCGGTCGCTATCTTGGGCTGATTGAAACCACGCGTAGTAAAGGAGCAGGCATTACCTATTCCTTGACGGCGCAAGCAGTCAACATTCTTACCAGACGGCCGCCAGAGCGAAACCTTGCTCTTGCAGAACGAATTCTCCAGCATCGTGTTTTTAATGAAGTAGCAAAGTTATATCTGCGCGGGGGTGTTCGACCGGAAATTGATCAAGTCGTGCAAATTATGACGGCAGCGGACCTGGGCTTAGATAGAGAAGGTAACACAACGATTCGAAGGCGAGCGCAAACTGTGCTTGCGTGGATCGACTGGATGATGCGGCTAACACGCCGGTAGGAATACCGGAAAGAATAGTGCGTCTTGCTGAGAGCAGAGCTGGCCCACGCTACTTAGGTTGTTGCTCATTCCACTGTCCAAGTAAGGGACGCCGGATGTTCGGCTCACGTTCATTGGTATTCACGAACGCAATACCCTTGGAAGCAGAGAAGCTTTCCTCGTCAAGCCGCCAAGCCCGACGAATAAGAATGACTCGCAGCCTGATCAAAGTGCTATAGTGTTCCGCGCTGAATACCCTTACTACGCCAACTCCTTAGCACTTGGCGAAAAAGGAATCCCATTCCAATGCCGACAATTCACTTCCTAAACGTCCTTGAAGGCGACTGCAATATCATTCAACACGGGTCTGGCCGGATCACGGTCATGGATGTTAGCAATGCTTACAACGATGAAGATACGCCCGAAGAGAAAGCCGTCAAAGCGTCTAGGCAGCGGCAAGAAATGCGGAACCGCACTAACGTGCCCTCAAACAAAATAGATTACGGCCAAAAACGAACTCCAGATAACCCGATTGTGTACTTGAAGGAGAATCTTGGAGTAGACAGTATTTTTAGGTTCATCATCTCTCACCCTGATATGGATCATATAGACGGAATCAAGGATCTATATACAGAGTTCCCGATCATCAATACTTGGGACAGCGACAACAACAAAAGCATAGACCTTAACACCTACTTCAGCGGCTACAACAAAGAGGATTGGCAATTCTACACACAGCTGCGGGCGGGCAGACTTACAACAACCAAAAGACTTACCTATTATGACACTGACAGCAATTCTTATTGGAAAGAGGACGGGATACAGATTCTCAGTCCGAGCAAAGATTTAGTTCGAAGGGCGAACGAATCAGGCGACTATAACGATGCGTCTTATGTGCTTCTTTACCGCGTCACGAAAACAGGTGGAAAAGTCTGGAAGATAGTATTTGCTGGCGATAGTGATGATCACTCTTGGGAGCATATTCTTAAAGAACACAAGGACGACGTTTCAAACGTTGACGTTTTGCTTGCGCCGCATCACGGACGGGATTCGAATAGGAGCTATGAATTTCTCAAAACCCTTAACCCGAGAGTTACTCTTTTAGGAAATGCCAGTTCAAAGCACTTAGCGTATGGCTGCTATCCCCCGATACGAATTACTAATAACCAAGCGGGATACGTCGTAATTGATATCTCCGAGAGTGCAATGACTTTCTACGTTAAGAACTACGACTTTGCCAGAGATTACAAGAGTCACAGAGGTTGGTCGGAACCAGTGCATCACAGTCGATATCAGGCGTACGGACTCTTTCAGTTTAACTCCTGAAGACTGAAATTACTTTATGAACTTTCGGGCGTACGACATTTTATCTTCCCTTGTTCCGGGGTTCCTATTCCTGCTCACTCTCTTGATTGCGTTCAGAGTTGCTTACGATAAAGATCTAATCTTCGCTTATACCGCTATTGCTTTTCTCCTAGGCTATTTAATAAACACGATAGGCAGTTGGATGGAAGATTTTTATTTTTGGACTTGGGGAGGGAAGCCATCAAATAATTTGTTAAGCGGAAAAGGTACTTGGAAAATAAACTTTTATCATGGTGAGCAGGCGAGAAACCTTTTAAAGAATGAAACAGTCACTGCGGAACCAACGAACGACGAGCTGTTTTCTATTGCGATGCGCCAAGTTACTGGATTAAAGGATTCTAGGATCGAGGACTTCAATGCGCTCTATGCATTCTCTAGATCCCTGCTAACTGCCGTCTTGCTTAGCACCACAATTCTGCTGATTCAACACCGTTCCGATTGGCGCTATTATACTGTTCTCGTGCCCGCGCTAATTGTTACCTGGTTGCGCTCAAAACAAAGAGGTTACTACTACGCTAAAGAAGTATTGAACGAATACTTGAAGAAGCGGCTGTCGTCAACCTCAATCTAAACCTCTTATTCAACATTACAGTTTCTTCCCGCAGCCTGTTGTCCACAGTCTAGCCCTCCAAAAACAAGGCCGGTTTGTTACGCTATTCAACAAAAGAGTTATTTCGTTGAGTTGCTTTCCCATATCTCACCATGCGCCGCCCAAAGACTGAGACGGTTAAGTTCTTAACTCAGGATGAGATTGCTCGTCTGTTTTCTGCCATCAAAAACAAAAGAGATCGGGCGCTGTTCCTGATCGCTTACCGTCACGGATTGCGAGCGAGCGAAGTTGGCCGTCTTATTGTCAGCGACATTGACTTTAAGAAATTGCGGATCATGCTTCACCGCCTAAAGGGTAGTCACTCTGGCGAGCATCCCTTGCAGACCGACGAAGCCAAATCTCTTAAGGCATATTTGCGATCGCGAAAAGCCGCGATTCCTGTACTCTTCTCTAGTAACCGAAATGATCCCATTTCGCGATCTATGCTTCATCGGTTGATGCGAACCTATGGCAGCACCGCAAATCTGCCGAAAGACAAGCAACACTTCCACGTATTGAAACACTCGATTGCTACTCACTTACTCGACGCTGGTGCGGATGTTCGGTTTGTTCAAGATTGGTTGGGCCATGCGAACATCCAGAACACGGTTATCTACACATACCTGACTTCGACGTCGAGGGAGGAAAAAGCAAGAAAGCTATTCATGAAGCTTCCGCGATATTGATCTACTCCGTAGTGCGTTCAAGCGTTATGTTGGCTCGATTAATTCCAGATCTAACGACTATGCCACTGATGCCACCACGCCCTGGCATTTGATCCGTTTGAACCTGATACTGAGAGAGCACATCAGCCGCACTTGTTAGGACCTCGCGGAGCGCGTTTCGATGGTCCTCTAAGGCGCCAGTGTCTGCTGTCTCCAATTCCGCAAGCGCTTCCTCTGCTTTGGCATCTGCCGCGTTCTCATCCCAACCTAACTGACCGAACCTGCGGGCGCAGTTTTGAACCGTCTGCTTAATACTCTTAACTTCATTGTAAAGATCAACAATCTTATATCGCAGGTTTTCTTGATGTTCCTCTTCCGTCATGACAGTTCCTCTCGCTACTTATCCAGATATCGTCACGCTGAATTTGGGGCTATGATTAAAGCACAAATCTAGCCCACGCTCCCATGTATCCCCTACCAATTGGCGAATTAGAAATCGATAGAAAAACATTCGCGCTCTCTCCCGAGGCCCGACAAAAGCACATCGCAATTTTCGGCAAGAGCGGTGTAGGCAAGACAACGCTCATGCGGAATATGATCGCTTGCGACTTTTTTTGCGGCGAAGGCGTTACCGTCATTGATCCTCACGGAAGCCTTATTGAAGATCTGCTCAACGTGATTCCCCGCGAACGGACGAATGATGTCATCTATTTCAATCCAAAAGACACTTTGCGCGCACTTGGCATCAACATTCTTGAGAGTGTGCGTCCCGAGCAGCGATCGCTCTTGGTCTCAAATGTCGTGAGTATCTTCAACAAGATTTGGGAGGGCAGTTGGGGTCCGCGCCTAGAAGACATTTTACGCAACGGTCTGTTCGCGCTCGCTGAACAACCGGAAGCGGTCTCGCTCATGGCTCTGCCCAAGCTTCTGACGAATCATAAGTACCGCCTGAAAGTGTTGGCGAACGTCCAGAATCCGATCGTGCGAGATTTTTTCCGAGCTTACGATGAAGATTGGAAAGACGACTACAAGCAGGAGGCGATTGCCCCTGTGTTGAATAAGATTCGCGCTTTCCTGATTAATCCCTTACTGCGCGACATCATCGGCCAAACGAAATCGAGCTTTGACTTTCGCTGGATGATGGACCAAGGCAAGATTCTGCTTTGTGATCTCTCAAAGGGCGCTCTCGGCGAAGATATCAGTTGCCTTTTAGGTTCGTTGCTCGTAACGAAGTTATCACTAGCTGCTTTGTCACGCGAAGACATATCGGAAGGCGATCGACGGCAGCATTTCCTTTACATCGACGAGGTTCATAACTTCACGTACGGGATGGACCTCTCAACGATTCTCGCAGAGGCACGAAAGTATCGGCTCGCACTGGTGATAGCGACGCAAACGATCAATCAATTACAGGAACGATCCGTTAATGCCGTCTTTGGCAATTGCGCTACGATCATGAGTTTTCGTGTGAGTGGCCGCGATGCCCAGGAACTTGAGCAAGAATTTGCAATGATGCTGCCGGCGCGAGAGCTTCAATATCTTCCTGATTACAAGATCTACATTAGGACGCTACGATCGATCGGACTGCCGGGCGATTTGCCAACCGCGCCACTGCTAGTAAGGGCGCACGGTCCGTTGTCAGGTGACGGGAGCGAGAACACGCGTGAGCGAGTGCTACGTACAAGCCTAGAGCGATATTCACGGTCGCGATCGGAAATTGAAGGGAGGGTTAAGCGATTCTTGTCGCTAAGCAATTAGCGACGCAATTTTTAGCGCGGGAGCTCTGCGCAATTCGGCTTGCGCGCAGGTGGTACGCCGCCGTACGCGTCCACTTCGAAAGCTGCGCAGGCGCTGGGCTGCCAGACACCGTTCTCTTTCTTCACGGTGAGGCAGAACGCCCTTTCGTTCGTCGCCTCGTGCCAGCGCCCGTTCTGGAACTCGGCATCGAAGCTCACGATAACCGTGGCCTTGTAGCTGGTGCCGTTCAGCGTGTCCGCCTGCGTGATAGTCTCGGGCCGGAGGTCGATGTGCAGGCCCCTCCATTCGGAGGGAATGCCGTTGATGTAACCGAGGTACGAATCGCCGCATTTCGTAAGGAACTGGTCCACGAGGCTATGAGCCTGGATCACCGCTTCAGTTTTCTCCTTAGGCTTCGAAGCTATGGTCCTTCGAGAAGGTTTACGTGCGGCTTTCCTTTGCGCTTGACCGTCAAAAACAGCGATGACCACAATTACGAATAACGCTCCTGCGATTAGTCTTTTCATGACCATCCCTTTGCTTACGCCTACCAAGATTCAGGACAAACTCTTTTGTTGTTGGCCTTTTTTGAGTATCTTGGGTTCTTCTTCCGTCTCTATCTAGACTGAGCAAATGCGTGTACTGGCGTTACATCACGACTGATGAGCGCCGCTTGGAAGCCAGCGCCTAGTGGGTTTCCGGCGATCTCAAAAGGCAGAGCGATTATAGGGGCAAGTTGCCCCTATAGCAAAGAGAATAAAAGGCGGGGTGTTTCATCGGGAGGGAATGCCTGATGGGACGTTCCCCTACTGAAAAGCCTGCCAAGCTCGCAAAGAAACTGGTTGCGATAAGAATAGGATTAGGATTGTCGCAGGGTGAGATGGCTCGAACGCTGTCTAACCGGCTGTCGCGCGAGGATATCTCAAAGTATGAACGAGGTATTCGAGTCCCGCCGTTACTGGTGCTACTGAGATACGCGCGTGCAGTGAAGGTTTCAATGGATGTGCTCGTTGATGACGACTTGCGTTTGAAGGTGTGAAAAGAAAGACGCGCGGGTGCGCGTCTTAAGACTACATTTAAGCGTTACACGTCGGGAGATTAGTTGTCGATATTTCTGGGCGTGTTCCGCAGCGATTCGAGGAGGTCTTCGAGAGTAACCCCCTTTTGTCGCGCAACATCTTCAAGCACGGGCATTACTTTCGTCTCCGCGAGATGCGTTACGAATTCTTCGCGGCAGGCGGTACATTTCCTCATGTGTTTCTCAAACGCTTGACGATCTGCGTCCCGATCTTCCGAATTAAGGCTCCCCGAAATCGCCTCCCTTAGAAGGCTACCGAAGGCCACGTCGATACACTTCTCCTGTACAGTATCCGGCATGTCTGCATTCTCCTGATTGTTTGGATTTGAGGCGGCAGGTATGCGCCTCAGTGGTGTGCCGGTGTGACCGTAAGTCAAAATAGAAGGGCCGTCAAGTGGTTTGGAAATCGGGCAGGGCTTCGGTCCTGCAGAATGCTTCTTGCTCACGAACTTCAGCATGAAGGTATGTATGATGCGCGCCCGCGGGTCTTTTTTCAGGTCCCGCAAGGCCTAGTTTTTGGCATTGGTTTTTACATCTTACCGTCTACGAACTCAGCGCACTTCTCGCGCATAGTTGCGTACTCCTCTTTGGAAAGCTGCTCATGTATGCCGAATATCCAAGGTTGCTCCAAGATCCAAGGTCGTTCCAAGATCTTGCGACGTGTCTTAACGGGGATCTTTTTCCTCCCCGGAAGACAAGGCAATTCGTCGAACGATTTGAGGATGGCTACCCTAACGAGAAACGTTGTTCGCTTCGCATTATTGTCGCCACGATACTTCGGCACTTTCTCGCAGCAGTGCTTGAGACACTCCTGAATAATATCTTCTTTGTCTTCCCAACGTTCCACATGCAGGAACTTAATGAGAAAACGTCGTAGGTATTCAGCCTCCTCTGTAGTAAGAGTTTGGCTGGCTTCAGGTTCCATAGGTCCTCCCAACGTGACCAAAGCCCCACCGGATTTCCAACTTATTTGATTTTCAAAGATCGGGCACTACTTGAATTAGACGCTGCGACAAGATGCCGTAAGTAACTTTCTCTGACTTTTTTTGGTGGCGTCTAACGGATTGGCGCAGTGATGGTCAAGGACTGCTGCTACAGGAGGCATTCTAACATGAAAACGAGTGAGTCACGGGAGATTCCTACCTATCTAACACTGAAGGAAGTGGCCGACTTCCTCAAGGTTAAGCCCCGAACCGTATACGCCTGGGTGAGTGAGGAAAGAATACCCTTTCAGCGAAAGGGCGGGCTTCTGCGCTTCCGACTAGATCAGATCATTGATTGGAACGAGCCAAGCCGGTAAGGGGCCTATTAAAGCCGGTGGCGCTTTGTTATGCTCAAGGCGCTCCTGTAACGGGCCGCAACCGGAAAGGAGCACATGTCGGTTTACAAACGCAGAGGTAGTTGGTTCTGCGACATCACGATCGACGGCAAGCGAGCGCAGCGCGTTCTCAAGAAAGCGCGGACGCGGGCGCAAGCCATCAAAGCCGCCGCCGTGATAGAGCAGCAGATCTTTGAAAAGAAGTATGGGCTTGAGAAGCGGCCCGAAGTACGATTCGAGGACTTCGTTAAGGAGACTTTCCTACCGTACTCCGAGCTGCACAAAAAGTCTTACTCCGATGACGTGAAGCACTGCGAGGTGCTCAAGGCGACATTCGGGAAGCTGAACCTCTCCGAGATCACTCCCCCGCTCATCGAGCAGTTCAAGCAGAAGCGGCTTGAGGGAACGACGATGTACAAGCGCAAACGCAATCCGGCGACGGTTAACCGTGAGCTTTGCGTGTTGTCAAAGATTTTCTCTCTGGCCTTCGACGCGGAACTTATCGATCTCAACCCGTGCCGCCGCGTGCGGAAGTTTCGCACGAACAACCGGCGCACTCGTTACCTGACGCTCGAGGAGGAGGTGCGGCTGTTCGAGCAGCTTGACGGTCACGACTGGCTCAAGGCGATCGTCACGACCGCCATTCACACCGGGATGAGGCAGGGCGAGATCTTCGACCTCAAGTGGTTCGACCTGGACTTCCAGAGAAGGGCCATTCACGTGCGCGTCTCGAAGAATGGCAGGGATCGGTTTATCCCGATGAACCAGACAATACGCGCGCTCTTGGGAACCGCACCACGGACCAGCGAGTACGTTTTCCCAAGTCCGAAAACAAAGAAGCGCCTCGTTGATGTCAAGTCACGCTTCGGCAAAGCGAAGCGGGACGCGGGCATCAGCGACTTTCGCTTTCACGACCTTCGTCACACAGCCGCTACGCGCATGGCAGACGCCGGGGCTGACGCCTTTACGTTGGCGTCAATCTTCGGTTGGTCTGACATTCGGATGGCGCTGCGCTACACGCACGCGACCGACGAGGCAAAACGGCGAGCGGTCGAGAACCTAGTGGCACCGAATCGCGCAAGTGACGAATCGGTGACAAATGAAAAAGGCAAGGTCGCAGCCTTGCCCTAAACCCTTGATTCTATTGGTGGAGCAGAGGGGGGTCGAACCCCTGACCTCCGCATTGCGAACGCGGCGCTCTGCCAAACTGAGCTACTGCCCCACGCGGAGGGACATATTAGGAAGCGCGCGAGAGGAGTGTCAAGGCGTGGGTGAGGGCGCTGTCGAGTTTCTCGATGTTCTTGCCACCGCCTTGTGCCATGTCGGGGCGGCCCCCACCGCGTCCTTCAAGCATCGCGCAGGCTTCGCGCATTAACATGCTCATGTCGCCCGATGCGTCGGCGGAGCGAGCGAACACGAGACGCGCGGTGTCTTTGTCGCGCGAAGCGAGCAGCGCGACCGTTTGTGGTTTCGCGATGAGAGCGTGCGCGAGTTTCTTAAGCGAGTCGGCGTCACGATCGGAGAATACATGTAAGACAACGCCGTCCTGAGCCGCTGCGAACAGCTTCTCCGCTTCAACTTCCGCCGCAACCTCTTCAAGCATACGAATCCGCCGATTCAACTCCTTGTGCTCTTCAACCATCTGCGCAGCATACTGCGGCGCATCGTCCCTGCCGGTACTGAACAACGCCGCAACTTCTCGTGCACTCCTGTTCGCTTTGCGGTAATCCGCGAGCGCGCGCGTGCCTGCTACAAACTCAATCCGCGTCAGACCCTTCGCCCGTTCCCACGATCGTACCGCGATCATGCCGACTTCTCCGGTGCGGTACGCGTGAGTGCCGCCACAAGGCGTCAGGTCAAAACCTTCGATCTCAATAACCCTTAAGTCTCCGTCGCGCGAAGGTTCTTTGCGCAAAGGCAACTCCGCCGCCTCACTCGAGGTGACGTTTCGAATTGTAATGGCGCGATCTTCCCAGATGACGTTGTTCGCCAGCTCAACGGCGCGCTCAATAATCTCAGCACTCGGGTTACCCAAATCGACATCGATCTCACACGAAGCTTCGAGCACCCGGAAACTCCGAGTGGGCGCGTTATAGAGATTGACGAACGCCTGCGAGAGAATGTGTTGTCCAGTGTGTTGCTGCATGTGGTCCAACCGCCGCGACCAGTCCACACGCCCGTGCACAAACGCGTCACGGGAAGGCGCCGCACCCTGAACCACATGAAGCACACCCTTGTCACCGTCGTCGATGCACTCAACCACGCGCGCGCCATTGAGCGTTCCGGTGTCGCTTGGTTGACCGCCGCCCGTCGGATAAAATGCGGTGCGATCGAGGACGACTGCGGTCCAACCGCTGACGCGATCACTCAGGTCAACCACACGAGCGTCAAACTCAATCAAATGGGAATCGGAATAATAGAGTCGCTCAGTTACGGGCATATGATCCACAGATTACACAGATTCTTCGCATTGATCTTTATAGTCGCGATATTCACCGGCATTGCCATCGCGCAGGAACCACCACTGAAATCGATCACTTACCAGTTGTCGATGCCGCGACCGGTTTCGCACCTTTTCGAGGTGTCGATCCTAATCGAATTGCCGGCGGAATTAAAAGACAAGCCGCTGCAGTTGCAAATGGCCAGGTGGTCGCCCGGACGTTACGGCGTCTTCGATTTCGCGAAGAACGTACAGGAAGTACGCGCGGTTGGTGGTGATGGTTCCAAACGGCAGGTCACGCGAGTCAACGATCAAACCTGGAGCGTCGCGCCACTCGGTAGCCACGCGCTTACCTTCTCATACAAAGTCTTCGCGAACGATCTCGATGGTACTTTTTCACAACTCGACCCGCGTCATGCCAACTACAACGGCGGTTCGATCTTCATGTACGTCGTGGGCCATAAACCCGATCCGGTGAAGCTCGAGATCGAGGCGCCGCCGGGTTGGAAGATCGTCAACGGCCGGACTGAACGCCCCGGCCAAACCGCCTGGCAGTTTCCAAACTGGGACATTCTCATCGACACACCGACGGAGATGGGGCCTGATTGGACGCAGGACACCTTCGACGTGAACGGAAAGAAGTATCACGTCGTGGTCCATTCGTTTGGCGCGGAAGGCGGCAAACGTCCTGCGCTTGTGAAAGACATCGAGAAGATCGTGAGAGCTGAAGTGGCGATGTGGGGACCGCCGGAGTTCGATGAGTATACGTTCCTAATACACTTTGCCGCCGACGATCATTCGGGTGACGGGATGGAGCATCTGACTTCAACACAGATCATCCAGCCCGGCGCACTCGGCGAGCCCGGTGTTTATGACGGAACTCTCGACACCGTCGCGCATGAGTTCTTTCACGTTTGGAATGTGAAGAGACTCCGGCCGCTCGGGCTTGGACCATGGGACTTCACCCGTCCGGCCAACACGCGTGGTCTATGGGTGGCTGAAGGTTTCACAAACTATTACGGACATCTGATGACGCGTCGTGCCGGTCTCTGGAACGACAAGAAGTTTTTGGATCGAGAAGCGATAACGATAACGCGCGTCGAGTACTCTCCCGGTAATCGTTTGATGAGTGCTGAAGAATCGTCGCTGTCGGCTCCTTTTATTGATGGCGTGGAACACGTCCAGTTGACCAACCTGCAGAACACAGCGATCAGTTATTACCCTAAAGGCGAACTGATAGGAATGGTTCTCGACCTGCTGGTGCGCGGCCGATCGAAAGGGAAGGCGTCGCTCGACGACGTTATGCGCGACATGTATGAAGAGTTTTATTTGAAGAGCCCGAATAACAGTTATTACCTTCGGGGTCGCGGTTATCAAACGGAGGATTTGGAACGAATCGTTTCGCGCCGCTCGGGTCACGATTTTAGCGACTTCTTCAAACGATACGTTCGCGATGTTGAGTTGTTGCCTTACGATGAAGCGTTTGCGCAGGTCGGGTTGCGCCTGGTAAAGACGCAAGCAAAAGAACCTTTTGACGCCGGCCTTTGGATAGATTTCGAAGATCGTAAGGCGACGATAAAAGTAGTTGTCAGTGGCTCACCTGCGGAAGATGCAGGACTGCAGGAAAAAGACCAGATCGTTTCGCTTGCAGGTAAAGACATCGGCGAGGACTGGCAAAAGACGCTGGCGCGCTTCAAGCCCGGTGATTCGATTCCGGTGACTGTCAAACGCGATCGACGCACGATCAAGACGAACCTGGTTTTGCGTCAGCCGGAAAGGTTTGATTACAGGATCGAGGAACGACTTGATGCGACGTCTGAGCAGAAAGCGTTGCGGGCTGCGTGGTTGACCGGGAAGTAGGACGCGGATTAACGCAGATTTAAGGAACGATTATGTTGAGGGAGTGCGGGGCGATTTCGAATCGCATCGGCAGGTGACCGAGTAGTTCGCCGTCGACTTGTACCTGGGAGTCGCCGTACGCCTTAACCTTTGTAGCCTTAACGAATCGCACTTCCGGATTATCGCGAGGCATGCCGTCGCGCATTGCGTACGAAAGAAGATGAAGATAGCGAAGGCGGCTCATCGTCTGGATCATACAGATTTCGAACTCACGTTCATCCAGACGTGCTCCAGGGGTGATCGAGAGATCGCCGCCATACCGCGCTGACTTTCCGATTGCGGCAAACGTTGCGGTGTATTTCTGATCCTCGATTTCGAGTGTAAATGGTTTGGGGTTCCAGGTTGCAAGATGACTGAGTCCGGAAATCCAAAACGCTCCTTTACCGATTCGTTTCTTTAACGACGGTTGAACGCGCCTCACCACTGACGCGTCGAGTCCGATTCCCGCCATCAAGACAAAGTGACGGCGCTCGTTTGTGGTTTCGTCGATCGCAAGACCGAGATAGATCTTGCGTGTTTTGCCCTGGGCTGCGATCCGGAGTGCCTGTTCGTCGTCGAGCGGTAGACCGAGCTCGCGTGCGAGCACGTTTGCGGTGCCACGCGGAATGATTCCGAGGCGCGCTTCGGTTCCTGCCAAACCCTGTATCGCTTCGTTGATAGTGCCGTCGCCACCCGCGACGATCACGTCAGAAGTGCCATTACGAGCAACGCGGGTAGCAATCTCTGTTGCGTCACCGGGTCCGCTCGTTAATCGCAGATCGACTTTCAGGCCGAGTGACTCCAGCCTCGATGCAAGTTCAGGGATTGGCGCTCGTCGCGATGCGTAACGACCCGTCTTTGGATTGGAGATCAGTGTTGCCTTGCGAATAGACATCGATAACGCTGAGCTTGGCAATCGAAGTGCCGTGCAATTTCCCTTGTCACACTGAACACATTGCTGATCGCGTTGGCTACGAATCCATACACGTGTCAGATAAATAAGTCACAAGGTGTCACAGTCGAGCGCTAAATACAACTCGTGCTACCGGCTCAGGAGGTTGGCGAATTCGCTCAAGTCGGCGCTGTTGACGTCTGACACAGCCCAGTAGCTCGCGCCTGATTGTGTCCAGTGAATAATGTTGTATCCGTGGTTGGAGAATTCTTGTGCGGACTGATCGGATCCGTTTGACGGCCAGATGAAGAGATTGATGGAATGTTTGCGTCGCTGGTAAACGAGAGCTGCCACTGTGCGATTGTCGACGTAATCAAGCCGGCCGCCAACTAAAGGAAAACCCTCGGGAGCGAGATCTTTTACCTGCGGCGCGAAATCGAGTTTGCCATTAAACCATGGCTTGACCGTGTGCTGATCGGAAGACGGTACATCCACCAGGTGATTGAGCATCATTGATCGGATGTGACTGGAAACGACTTCCTGCGCGAGCTGATCGTCATTGTGCGATTGCGACCGCGCGGAGAAGATAGTCCACGACAACACCCCGGAAAACGCCAGAATCACCATGGCTGCAATCGCAAGCCAGCGCCGAGATGAGACCGTCTGCGAGCGGCCAGATTTAATCTGCTTTTCGATCCGTTTCTTGAGCAGTTCCGGCGCATTAAAGTATTGCGCACCCCCTTGCACCAGCGCGCGCACATTCGAGTGTTCCTGATGCTCGGACCGGCATGTCTCACATTCACTGAGGTGACCCTCAATCTCCAAATTGGTGACGAGACCCAACTCGCCATCGATATAAGCATGTATTAGTTCCTGAAGTTCTTCACACGTCACAAACTGATAGACCCCCGCACGGGAGTGATTATTCCCGGATTTCCGGAAGGAATATCTTCCCATCGGCCGAGTCTGTACAGACAGAAAACGAACGATTGGAGGTTGGAAGGATGCTTAAAAGATCGAAACTAAACCTGGCATTAATACTAATGCTGGCAATTGCTGCAGTGGCTGTGACAGCTCGTACTCCGGGTACAAATCCGAACGAGATCGTCATCGCAAACTTTTCATTCGAACCGGCGACACTGACTGTCAAAGCCGGCACAACCGTCACGTGGGTCAATCGCGACGACGAACCACATACAGCGACCGCTAATGACAAGCGTTTCAACTCGAAAACACTCGATACCGGCGATCGCTTTTCACAGAAGTTCGACGCGCCCGGTGTTTACAACTACTACTGCGCGTTACATCCCCATATGACCGGAAAAATCATCGTCAAGTAATTTGAGGTGCAATCATGTCTGATAAATTAGAGCGCCGGAGTTTTCTGAAATGCATGGCGTGGGCCGGAACGGGAATCGTCTGGGCTATGAATGGCGGCGTGCTCGGCTCAAGTGAATTGGTCCTGGGCGCGAAATCAAAATCGCGGTTCAACTTCGTCCAGATCAGCGACAGTCACATCGGATTCAACAAGGATCCAAATCATGATGTGACAAAGACACTTCAGGAGGCAGTCGATAAGATCAATGCTCTCGCGGATGAACCTGCGTTTGTGATTCACACCGGCGACATCACGCATCTTTCGCGAGCTGAAGAGTTCGATACGGCGGCGCAGGTTCTAAAGGGAGTCAAAACAAGCAAGATGTTTTATGTGCCCGGCGAGCACGATGTGTTTACTGACGAGGGACAACTCTATCGCGAGAGATTCGCGCGCGGAACTCAGGGCCAGGGCTGGCAAAGCTTTGACTATGAAGGCGTGCATTTCATCGGACTGGTTAATGTTCTGAATTTGAAACAGGGAAGTGGAACGGGATTGGGCGGCAGCGGGTTCGGGCAGTTGGGCCAGGACCAGTTGGCATGGCTGAAGAACGATGTTAAAGGATTGTCGAGTAGTACGCCGGTTGTCGTGTTTGCGCATATTCCGTTATGGACGATTTATCCGGAGTGGGGTTGGGGGACAGACGAGAGTGAGCAGGCGCTTTCGTATTTGAAGAGGTTCGGATCGGTGACGGTGTTGAATGGACATGTGCACCAGATCCTGCAGAAGGTGGAGGGGAATGTAGTGTTTCATACGGCGCGTTCGACTGCGTTTCCGCAGCCCGCGCCGGGTACCGCGCCCGCACCGGGGCCGATCAAGGATGTTCCGGCGGACAAGCTGCGGAGTATGCTGGGGCTGACGGATGTGAGTTCCGTCAGCAACGGGAATCGGCTCGCAGTCATTGATTCAACGCTAGCTTAATAAACACAGAACGAACTGTAGGGGCGGCCCTCCGTGGCCGCCCCTTGCCGGACATTCAGCTTTTGGAGGTTGGTCTTTGCCGTGCAAGAGGCGGCGTTTCTTTCGACGGCGGTTTAATTTCACGAAGGGGCGGCCACGGAGGGCCGCCCCTACAGTTCGTACCGTGGGCCGTAGTACATCCGCAGCGCGCGGTTCGTTCCGAGATATGTGAGGTGATGAGATGAAATTTGCGAAGGTTGTGTTTCTGGTGGCTGGAGTCTACGGGTTGCTGGTGCTCTTGCCGCAGTTTTTTCTCGAAACAAGAATCGGACGCGACACGCCGCCGCCGATTACACACCCCGAATTCTTTTACGGATTCATCTGCGTTGCGGTGGCGTGGCAGGTCCTCTTCCTCATCCTTTCGCGAGATCCCGTGCGATATCGCCCGATGATGATTCCGGCCATGCTCGAGAAGATCGGCTTTCCGATCGCCGTCGTCGTCCTTCATCTTCAAGGACGCCTGGGGCCGACGATCTTCGCACCCGCGGCTGCCGATTTGATCCTATTCGTGTTGTTTGCTCTGTCTTACAAGAAGACGCGCTAGGCTCTTCTCAGTACGAAGTTGCCACGCCTTCGCCTTCTGCGACTCCGCAATTTCCAATGATGTTCTGAAACACTCTTCCGCTTCCGCGTCGTCTCTTCCCACTAACAACTCGCCCTTGAGACGATAAAGCTCAGCTTCGTAGTAACGCTCTCCCTTACCGAGTACCATTATTATCGCGTCGTTCAGCGCCTGTAATGCCTCCTCCGTTCGATTATCTTTCGACAAAGCCAACGCGAGTAACGCCAGAAAATGCGGACGGACGAGCGCCGTGCTGGTTGCATCGATGGCAGCGATCGCGTCGCGTATCTCATCGATGCCCTCGTCCACATGGTCCTGTTCGCTCAACGTCCAGCCATGCATCGCGCTTGCCATCGCTTGATACATCACCAGCCCATGTTGCGCTGAAGTTTCAATCGCGGCTTCAGCATACTGTTGGGCCATCATGTGGTCGCCACGCATCTGATAAAGACCGCTGGCGAAGAAGAACGCGTGCGCTAATCCCTGCGGTTCTCCCAGCTCGCGCGCCAGTGCCAATGCCTGATCGATCTGATTTACAGCCTCATCAGATCTTCCCAGACACCATAGCGCCCACGCGGCAAAACAGGGCATCGCGACTCCCGGATTCAGTGCATAGAGAAAAGAATCGTCGCGGTGTGCCTCGGGTTCATAAAGTGCGAGTGCCTTCCCGAAGTGTTCGAGAGCCAACTCGAAGTTCCCGAGATGCATATTTGTGATTTCCAACGCCCAGTGCGCGCGTAGGGTGATTCCCGCGTAGGGCAAACGCTGGCCCAGTTCGAGAAACTTTTCCGCAAGCTGGCGAGCTGTATCCAGTTCCGCACTCAACGTGTGGAACGTCCATAATCCCCAGAACACTTCGGAAACGTCCGGCGAGTCGCCCAACTGTTCATAAAGCTCGCGGGCTCTCATGTAAACTCGACCGACATTCGGAGACGCATAGCCTTCGATCGCAATCAACGGCACGCCGAGAGTGAGATGCAAACACAACGCTTCGTTCAGCGTTTCGCGCGTCTGCGGGAGCTTCTCGATCAACTCGATTCCACTATGAGCGAGTTTTACTGCTTCCTGATATGCAAACCGCCGGATCGCGTTGTTTGCTCCTTCTTTAAAGTAATGCGCTGCGCGCGTGTAATCCCGTCCGCGCTCAAAATGCATCGCAAGTTCAACCGAGATCTCGACAGAACGTTTTCCGTATACTTCTTCACCGCGTTCGGCTATCAGACGATGAATCCTGACGCGCCGGCCTACGGACAACCGCTCGTACAAAACGTTCTGATACAAAGCGTGGACGAAGCCGAATCGCGTCACGACTTCGCCGGTCGGTAATTCCTGCGCACCACACTCCTTAATGTATTGGCCCTGACGAGCGAGCTCGTTACAGCGTGCTTCCACAAGTCGTGGATCCTCTTCGAGACCAGCCGCGAGCGCAGGTATGGAAAACTCGACACCGGCGACGCTCGCCGCTTCCAGAGTTCTTTGCATGTCGGGTTGGAGATGATCCACGTGCCGTTCGATCATCTGTTTGATGTTGTCAGGCACGCCGACTTCGATATTCGCGATGTCAACCCCCAATTCCCAGGTAGACTCGTGCAGAACGATCAGCTTGTTTTCGAGCAGGTAGTTGACCGAGTTCACCATGAACAACGGATTTCCATCCGTCCGATGGTGAATCAATCCCGCGAGACCCGGCGGAAACCGGTTGCCCGGGAACATGACGGTCAAATAATCGGACACGGCACTCTCGCTCAGGTATTCAAGCGGCACTTCTCTACATAACTGCTTCGCCATCAACTCCTGCTTGACTGCTCTCAGCGGATGGCCACTCGCGGTCAGCTCCGCGTCGCGATAAGTGCCGATTACGAAAAGGTGCGCACGCTCGCGTTGGGTCGCGAGATACGAGATCAGATCGAGTGTTGAGTAGTCGCTCCAGTGCAGGTCTTCGAGAATCAGGACGAGAGGCACGTCGGCAGTGAGGGCGTCCAACGCTTCGCCCATCTCGCGCAGCATTCGTTCGCGCGTTGCGCCCGAAACTTCTTTGCTCAACAGCTCGTGGTCTGCGGGACTCAAGAGCGAAGGCATTTGCAGCAGCCACATCGGCGCGTGGTTGCGCACAATGTTCGCGACCTTTTGCTCGTTGCGACACAAACGTCCGATCGCTTCGAGAACCGGCAGGTATGCTTCACCCGTGCCGTACTGCTCCAGACATTGACCACGTCCCACGCGAATGCTTCCGTCGCGTGGAATCGTGCGCGCGAACGCGTCGACAAGGGAGGTTTTCCCGATGCCTGCTTCGCCGGTGACGAACACGAGCTGACGTTGTCCTCGCAGCGTCCGGCGGAGACGACGTTGTAATGTGCCCAACGCCTCCTCACGTCCCACCACCCCGGAGTAGATCGAAAATGCGCCTGAAAGAAATGTGCCGGAGGGAGAATCGTCCTGGACGACTTGTTGTTTCGGCTTCGCCGTTGCTACCTCTCCAATAAAGCGATAACCGCGACGGTGTGAGGTCTCAATGAACCGCGGAGACTTCGGATCGTCATCGAGGGCCTCTCTTAACTGGCGCACGGTGACCTTGAGAACCGCGTCGCCGACGAAGGTCTCGGGCCAAACGGCGTTCAATAGTTCTTCTTTGGTGACGAGTTGTCCGGAGCGATTCAGCAGGTAATTGAGTACAGCAAAAGCCTTGGGCCGGATCTTTATTTCTTCCGAACCTCTCCACAGACACTCATTGATGAGATCGAGGGAGAAGCGGTCGAAGGCTATAAGCCTGTCGGTTGGGGTCGGACTCACTGACGTTACCGAATAATTACCTAACGTTTATGACAAGTTAAATGTAATTGGTCCATTGTGCTCCTCAAATGCGGGGAATGGCAACCAGAGCGCCATGCCTGCATTTCCGTCCCGGAAAGACAAACAGTCAGAACCAATCTCTCTGAAGCATTATTGAATGCTTTGGGTGTCTCACTGCGGCTCCGATCCGAAAACATTACCGCACAATTACCGGAAGTTTATGACTGCTGAGCCTGGGGTTCTCTATGCTCACGCGTGTTTTGAGATGAAGAAAGGGACAACCAGGGAGAAACATTTTTTAGGTTTAGCAGTTGTTAAGCCTGTGTTGGGCGCCCTGGTGGAGATGAAAAATGAGTAAACGAAGTTACGAACTAGCCCGTCGATTGGAACTGGGCGCGCTTGCCCTCGAGGCTTTTGCGAGCTCGCTCACAGAATTCGAATGGCAAAGCCGTATTCCCGGAGACGGACGAAAAATCGGAGTGGTTGTGCATCACGTCGCAAGTGTTTATCCACTCGAGATTCAGTTGGCCCAATCGCTTGCGAAGGGTCAGCCGATTGAAGGCGTCACTGGTGAGGTAGTCAACAAGATGAACGCCGCACACGCGAAGGAATTTGAGGGCGTCTCGAAGGAAGAAACTCTCGAGTTGCTGAGAAAGAACAGCGCCACAGCGGCAGCCGCAATCAGAACGCTTTCTGACGAGGAACTCGATCGCGCGGCGCCGGTCTCGCTGAATGCGAACGCGCCGCTGACATGCCAGTTCATGCTCGAAGATCACGCTGTGCGACACAGCTATCACCACCTGACACGTATACGCGCTGCCCTGCAGGAGAGAACGCTGGCGAAATTAACAGCCTAAAACGAGCTACCCGTGAACGATTCCACCAAAGCCATGAATTTTGAAGAAGCAGTGATGCCGCACATGGATGCGGCCCACAACCTGGCGCGGTGGTTGACGCGTAATGATGCGGATGCTCAGGACATGGTGCAGGAAGCTTACCTGCGGGCACTCAGGTTCTTTAGCGGCTTCCGTGGCACTGACGCAAGAGCATGGTTGTTAACCATCGTGCGTAACACCTGCTACACGTGGTTGAGACGGAATCGATCGCCGGAGCTCTCGTGCGATTTCGACGAAATCGTGCTGGCCCGAGAGGCAGAAGGGCCTGATCCGGAGACCGAGCAATTGATGAAAGACCAGGCGCGATTAGTTAACGAGGCAATTGAAAAACTACCAATCGAGTTTCGCGAGGTGGTGGTCCTGCGAGAGCTGGAGGAACTCTCATACAAAGAGATCGCGGTTGTTTTGGAAGTTCCTATCGGGACCGTCATGTCGCGTTTGGCGCGCGCGCGTAAGCGACTGATGTTGTTGCTAAAAGGGGCCACGGATTACACCGATAACAAATCCGATTTTCAGTCGGTGTCGTCCGTGACTGGAATAATTGGACCACTTCAGTAGTACATACAGCGAAGGGTCATTAAGACGAAGAGGAGATTTATCATGTATAGAACAGTAGTAAAAGGATTCATCACAGCCGCAGTGTTAGCTATGGCTATCATCGTCGCGGGCGTATCCGCGCAGGCTCAAAGCTTACAGTACAAATTAACCGTAGACATTCCATTCGATTTTCAAGTGGCCAACCAGAAGCTACCGGCCGGTAAATATTCGGTCGGCCGTGCACAAGAGACGAGTGGCGATACGGTTCTGCAAATCCGAAGCATCGATGGGCAATCGACTACAAATCGTTTCAGCATTCCCATCGTCACATTCAACCTAAAGAACCGAGGCGAGCTCATTTTCCACCGTTATGGCGACCAGTATTTCCTGTCAGAAGTTTGGCCGGCGGGCGGCGGAACGGGACGAGCATTTCTCAAAACGCGCACCGAGCGCGACCTTGAGCGGACTGCTCGTGAGAATGGAGTCGCAGCAGCGAAGGCGCCAAAAGCAGAGATTGTCACGCTTGTGGCAGTTAGCCAGTAACGTTTTCAAATTCGATGGTGAGTGAAAAGTGATTACCGATCGAAATGTACAACTCGCAGCGTCCGGCGACATGGCAGCGTTCGAAGAGGTTTATCGAACCTACCATCGCCGGGTCTACGCTCAATGCCTGCGTATGACAAGGAGCGTGGCGGAGGCAGAAGACCTGACGCAGGAGGTCTTCATTCAACTCTATCGCAAGTTGGAGACATTTCGCGGCGATTCATTGTTCACCACCTGGCTTCACCGGCTGACGACAAACGCAGTGCTCATGCACTTTCGCAAGGTCGCTGCGAGACCGGAACAAACGACCGAAGATGCCGAGACTCTGAACAGCTTCGTTGACAGAACGCCAAATCAGAACAGTTCACTCGTCGATCGCATTGCTTTAGACGAGGCTATCCGGCAGTTGTCACCCGGTTACCGGGCCGTCTTTATCCTCCACGACATGGAGGGCTACGAGCATCACCAGATCAGCAAGATGCTCGGGTGCGCGGTGGGGACTTCCAAATCGCAATTGCACAAAGCGCGAATGAAACTTCGTCGTCTGCTCCGTCCTAGAAGACGTGCTGCTTTCCCGCGTGCGACGGAGCCGATCGCCGCTTAAATCGAACGAGGGGCGGCCGCAGAGTGTCGCCCCTACAGCACGTTCGATAGAGCGCAAAATGCCTGGACGCCATTGGCGCCGAGGCACGTACTGTAGGGGCGGCCCTCCGTGGCCGCCCCTCGGAAATCAAGCTCCCCTGATTAAACCTTCCACTCTAGAACTAAGGAGTTTATCGTCGTGACAAGAGTTAGTTTTAACCTATTGGCCATCGCTCTGGTGACTCTCGCCATCTCCGCCAGCGCTTTTGGACAAACGAGCAAGGGGTTTTTCGTCGGGAACATTACGGATCAAAATGGCGCCGTCGTTACAGGCGCCGCCGTGAAGATCACCAACGCTGCTACGGGGGTCACGCGTGTGACTACCACAAGTGCCGAGGGTAACTTTCGCATTGATGCCATCGATCCCGGAACCTACAGAATTGAAATCAGCCAGCCCGGATTCAAGACAATCACGCGCGATGGTCTGATTATCTCTGCGGCCCAGACTACTTCGGCTAACTTTCTCCTCGAAGTAGGCACGCAGACGGAAATGGTCGTTGTGACGAGCGGGAGTGAAATCACTCTTCAGTCGCAGGATGGAGCTCGCGTCAACACGCTCAGCAAACGAGAAATTACCGATTTACCGACGCCCGCTCTCAATCCCGCAAACATCGTGTTCACGCTGCCGGGCGTTGTCGATCCTGGTCCACTCGCCGGCGGTTTCGTTCAGGGAACGGAGTTTTCCGTCAACGGATTGCGCGCGCGCGCGAATAACCAGTTGATTGATGGACTGGACAACAACGACAACTCGATCGCCGGACAGTCGTACATTCCGATCCTGCGCGACGGTTACAGCCAGGTCGCCGTGCTGCAGTCAGACTATTCCGCGGAGTTTGGGCGCGCCGGTGGTGCAATCGTAAACGTGGTAACACGGAGTGGCTCGAACGAGTTTCATGGGTCGGCCTATGATGTGATCAACAACAGCGCTTTTAATTCGCTGACGGCGAGTCAAAGAGCTGACGGCACGAAAAAGCCGGTCGTGACTGAAAACACATTCGGCTTCTCGTTAGGTGGTCCAATCAAGAAAGACAAGCTTTTCTTCTTTGGCACCTACCAGCGCGATCTGGTTCGCTCCGGAACCGACGCAACCATGCGCGTACCTACGGCAGATGGCTTTGCCCAGCTTCGCGCATTGTTTCCTTCGGGAACGAATCCAAATCTCGATCGCTACTTAAACATTGTCGGAGATCTGCGCGGGCAGCGTGAGATCTCGTCTGTGTCACTCGGCGCTGGACGTCCTGACATCGATTTCGGTGAAACGAACATCAGCAGTACGCAACCCGTAACCGATGATCAGTTTCTTACTCGGGTCGACTGGACACCGACCTTGAAAGACAGTCTCTCGTTTCGTTATGTCTACGATAAGCAGGCCTTCAACAATCAGTTTCCCACTGTTGCTTCGGGCGGTTCGCCGTTTCCGGGATTTGAAGTTGACGTGCCGAGTCTCGTACAGAACTTTTATTTCAATTACACACGTAACCTATCGACACGAGTCGTGAACGAAGCTCGTTTTGGTTACGGACGATTCGATGTGACCTTTGGCGCGCGCGATCCCCAGATCCAGGCGTCAGGTCCGCTGTTCACGTTCAGCGGCGCCGGCCTGGGCCAGGGCATCACGTCCGTCGGGTTGCCATTTATCTTCCCGCAGGGCCGGCTCTTCAATAACTACCAGATACAGGACACGCTTTCGTACACCGCCGGTAACCACACGTGGCGGTTCGGAGCCGACCTGAATATTCAACGCGCTTCGCAGGCCATACCTTTCAACTCGCGCGGCGTGCTGACGTTCGCAGGTGGCGGTGGTTTCAACGCTTTTGGAAACTTCGTCGATCAGTTTTCCGGTCGTGGTGCAGGCGGCGCGAGTATTCAATTCGGCAGTCCTGTGATTGTCCCCAACGCTTTCTACCAGAATTACTTTGTGGAAGACGCGTGGCGGGTAAAACCGAATCTGACGCTGACCCTGGGATTGCGTTACGAGAATTACGGCACGCCGTTCAATACCATTCGGTTTCCAGCGTTTGCTGGTTTCGATCAGGCCGTGGATGCTGTTGCTCGCCAGCGGCGTGACAACAACAACTTCGCACCGCGTTTCAGCTTCGCGTACTCGCCGCAGTTCGGAAAGAAACTCTTCGGTGAGAACAAGACTGTGATTCGCGGCGGATTTGCGGTCAACTACGATTTCTTCTTCAACAACATTCTGGCGAACACCGCGGCCACCGTTCCGAATTCATTTGGTGTGACGAACTTCGGAGCGTCGTTGGATGCCGGTACGGATCCGCGCGGTATCGCGGATTTCGGAGCCGGATCGTTGCCAACGACGGGAACACCCGATCCGTTTGCGACCATCAACACGATTCCGACCGATCTCGTCAATCCACAGACGTATGTTTACAACTTCGGTATTCAACGCGAGTTGCCGTTCAAGTTGATCGGCGATGTGGCGTACGTCGGCTCGCGCGGAACACGTCTCTTTATCAACGAGCAATTGAACCCGGGTGTTGGTGGTTTCGATACGCTCATCAGGGCATTTCCGAATCGTGGCTCAGTCGTGGCACGCACGAATGGTGGCGATTCGACTTACAACTCTCTGCAAGCACGACTCGATCGTGGATTCAGCAGCGGGTTGTTGATGCGGCTTGCTTACACGTATTCAAAATCTATTGACGACGTGAACAGCGAAGTGTTTGTGACCACGGGTGGCAGTAGTGTGGGATCCGATCCGAACAATCGTCGCACCGATCGAAGTGTCTCGTCGTTCGACGTGCCGCATCGATTTGTCGCGACGTTCATTTACGATTTGCCGAGCCTGGGTAGATCAGGGTTCGTGCACAACGTTCTGGGTGGCTATTCGGTTGCCGGCACGTATCGCATCCAGTCCGGAAACGTGCAGTCGCCGTTTGTCGGGGGAATCGATCTGAATGGTGACGGAAGTGCCACAAACGATCGGCCGCAGGTTAGCAATCCAAATGCGCCGGCAAACTCGGTCGCTATATCGAACTTCTTTACCGGTCTGGAATCGCCTACCGGTTTCACGGATCTGAACGGCAATCCGGTAGATCCTGCGAACGTGCGGTTTCAGGTTGATCAGAAATTCAGGTCAAGTCTGGCGGGCCGAAACATTCTGCGTGGTCCAAAGCAAAACCGGCTGGATCTTAGTTTGACTAAAACGATCGATCTCAAGTTCACACCAATGGAGAGCGATAAGTTTGAGATCCGGTTTGATTATTTCAATGCTTTGAACACGCCGCAGTTCGCACCGGGCACTGGTGATGTGACGGATACCACGTTCAACGATTTCCGATTCAACACCGGAAACCTGTTGATTGGGAACGTCAATGGCGGACGTATCGGGCAGTTTCAGCTCAGATATGTTTTTTAGACGCGGATGAACGCGGATTATTCCAAGCGGTAGTTGGGCGCTTCCTTCGTGATGATCACGTCATGTACGTGTGATTCTTTGAGACCTGCAGAGGTTATCCGGAGGAAGCGCGTCCGCTCCTGAAACTCCGAGATCGTGCGGCAGCCGGTGTATCCCATTCCTGAACGCAAGCCGCCGACGAGTTGAGTCACCATGTCTGCGAGTGTGCCCTTATACGGCACGCGTCCTTCAATACCTTCCGGAACAAGTTTCGACTCAGTCTCAATCATGTCCTGCGCGTAGCGGTCGCGCGAGCCTTCGCGCATCGCGCCAATCGATCCCATGCCGCGATAAGTTTTGAATGAACGACCCTGGAAGAGAATCACTTCTCCAGGCGCTTCTTCAGTACCCGCAAACAACGACCCGATCATCACGACGTCAGCGCCCGCGGCGATCGCCTTGGCAACGTCGCCTGAAAACTTCACGCCACCATCGGAGATCACGGGCACATTCTTCTCACGAGCAGCTTTAACACAACTCGAGATCGCAGTTATCTGTGGCACACCCGCGCCAGTGACAACTCGCGTGGTACAAATCGATCCCGGACCAATGCCGACCTTGATCGCGTCGACTCCCGCATCGATCAATTCCTGCGCACCGGCAGTCGTGCCCACGTTCCCCGCGATCAAATCTGTTTCCGGGTGGCGTTTCTTTATCTCCTTCACTGCTTCGATCACACGCGACGAGTGACCGTGCGCCGTATCGATCACGAGACAATCGACGCGCGCTCTGACGAGCTCATCGGCTCGCTCGCGATAATCACCCGTCGCGCCGATTGCCGCAGCAACTCGCAGTCGTCCCAGATCGTCTTTCGCTGCCGACGGGTACTTGATTGCTTTCTGAATGTCTTTGACAGTGATGAGTCCTTTTATACGTTTGTCGTCATCGACGACGAGAAGCTTCTCGATGCGGTGTTTCTGCAGCACTGCTTTGGCTTGCTCGAGTGTCGTGCCCACCGGGACAGTGACGAGCGGTTGTTTCGTCATCACTTCAGAGACTGGAATATCGAACCGGGTCTCAAAACGAAGATCGCGGTTCGTGATGATTCCGACCAGATGGCCTGTCTCATCAACCACCGGAACGCCGCTGATGTGAAAACGCTCCATGACCTGCAACGCTTCACGAACCGGCCGATCGGGTCGGATGGTTACCGGGTCGACGATCATTCCCGATTCGGATCGTTTTACCTTGTCGACTTCTTCAGCCTGCCGTTCAATGCTCAGATTCTTGTGAATCACGCCAATGCCGCCCTGCTGCGCAAGCGCGATCGCGAGCGCTGCCTCCGTGACCGTGTCCATGGCGGCTGAGCAAAGTGGAATCTGAAGTCGAATATTTCGTGTGAAGTGTGTGGAGGTATCGGTCTGGGAGGGCAGAACGTCGGAGCGATCCGGGATTAAGAGTACGTCGTCGAAAGTTAGGCCTTCGAAAATATCAGGTGTAATCATGTCTGGTTCTATTTTGTGTCTTCTGTGCTTTTTTGTGGCTAGCCATTATACACGTTGGAACCAGTGCAGTGCGGCGAGCGCGGCCCCCGTCAGAATTGCGAGGATTAAAATTGCCAGGAATACGGTCAAAACAGGGGAGCGTGTGGCCGGCGCGTCTGTGTAAACTTTCGAATGAAGCGGCGTGGTGTTGATGTCGTCAGTCGACTCACCGTGTTCGCGCAAATATCGCGTGTAGCCCTCGATCGCCTCACGCTCGTCGTAGCCCACACACTTTGCGTAGGCCTTAATAAAGCTGCGATTGAACACGCCGCCGGGCAGACGTTTGTAATCATTGGCCTCGATGGCTTCGAGATAGTGGACGGAGATGCGGGTTTGATCGCAGATTTCGCGCAGGCCGATGCCGCGCTCCTCGCGGGCGAGTCGCAATTGTTCGCCTATACTCGCTGTCATCTCCAATCGCTCGATCCCTGGTGTTTGGTGGTTGGATGGTTAACCCAGGTCTATCGTCGCGCCGCTTATTGCATGGGTACAACTCCCACTTTTTCTGCACTATAGCTTGCGCTGCTAAACGGTGTCAAACTTTTGCTTCTCAAAAGATCAGCGTCTCTTGCTTCTTACCGCTTGCGGTGGTACGTTGACGCCAACAGTGACCCGATACAGTCGCTTTTAATCTTTACAACCAAGACTAAAGTGAGGACAAAGAGATGCCGCTGGAAGCGCTCGGAATGGTTGAGACCAAAGGATTCGTGGGTGCAGTTGAGGCCGCCGACGCCATGGTCAAAGCAGCTAACGTGCAACTGCTCGGAAAAGAGTACATCGGCGCCGGCTATGTGACGATCTTTGTGCGCGGTGATGTTGGTGCAGTGAAGGCGGCGACCGATGCAGGCGCGGCCGCGGCACGACGAGTAGGTGAGCTCATTAGCGTCCACGTCATTCCGAGGCCGCATGCCGAAGTTGAGCGCGTGCTTCCCGTCAACGGGCGCACCGGGTTAAGTCCGGATGAGCAGGCGCTGCAAGGTGGCGCGCGTGGCCAGTTGGGCCAGGGCGATCAGGGACGATCGCTGGGCGCCGGTACGCGTGAAGCGAACAAAGAGCGCACGAGATAATTGCCAATTGCC
>Ga0111538_10001493_pt1 | contig 32725 bp, 27 predicted proteins | sample SoiMethybrSBSTD1_FD_79669 | JGI IMG/M metagenome (GOLD analysis project Ga0111538, IMG submission 79669) | Bulk soil microbial communities from a Populus tree surrounding site in Tennessee, USA - Soil MetaG P. TD hybrid SBSTD1 (version 2)... | ecosystem: Environmental > Terrestrial > Soil >...
CCTGATCCCCTACCGCTATCAGCCGGAGCAGGTGGAGCGGATCGCCAAGGAGGTCTTGCCGAGGCTATGACGACCTACATCGACATCAACTGCGACATGGGCGAGAGCTACGGCCGCTGGACCCTGGGCGCCGACGACGAGATCATGCCCAACATCACGTCCGCCAACGTGGCGTGCGGCTTCCACGGGGGCGACCCCCACGTCATGCGCAAGACGGTGGAGTCCGCGGTGCAGCACGGCGTCGCGGTGGGGGCGCACCCGAGCCTGCCCGACCTCATGGGCTTTGGCCGCCGGCGCATGGACGTCTCGCCCCAGGAGCTCAAGGAGATCCACCGCTACCAGATCGGCGCCCTCTGGGCCTTCTGCAAGGCCTCCGGGACCACGCTCCAGCACGTGAAGCCGCACGGCATCCAGTACCACATGTTCGAGGAGAACCTGCCGCTCGGCCGCGCCACCGCGGAGGGTGTGAAGGAGCTCGACCCGTCGATCATCCTCATGACCATGGCCATGACCAAGTACGACACCGAGGCCCGCAAGGTCTCGGGGGTACGGGTTGCGGCGGAAGGCTTCGCCGATCGCGTCTACGCCGACGACGGCCAGCTCGTCTCGCGCAAGCTCGGCAAGGACGCCCTGGTGTCGGATCCGGCCAAGGCCGCGGATCAGGCGGTCAAAATGGTCATGGAGGGCAAGGTCAAGACCATCACCGGCAAGATCATCGACGCCCGGATCCAGACCATCTGCATCCACGGCGACAGCCCGGGCTCGGAGAAGATCGTGGGCGCGGTGCGCGAAGGCCTGGTGAAGGCGGGCGCCGTCGTCAAGCCGCTCCGCGACTGGTTCAAGTAACCGCGCGCATGCCCGCCTGGGCGCGCTACGCGAAGGCGCTGTCGTCGATCGCGCAGGCCGTCGGGAACACGCCGCTCGTCCGCCTGAACCGCGTGACGCGCGGCGTGACCCCGCCCGTCTACGTGAAGGTGGAGTGGTACGGGGCCACCGGCAGCCTCAAGGACCGGATCTATCTCCACATGTTCGAGCGCGCGGAGGCGCGCGGCGATCTCAAGCCGGGCATGCGCGTGCTCGAGTGCTCCACCGGCAATGCCGGCATCGCCTGCGCCTGGGTGTCCGCGGTCAAGGGCTATCCCTGCACGATCGTGATGCCGCAGGGCATGAGCGAGGAACGGAAGAAGATCATGCGGGCCTACGGCACCACGCTGGTGTTCACGCCCGGCGGCGAGAGCGATGTGGATCTCTCGCTCGCGCGCCTCGGGGAGATCCGCGCTGCCGAGCCCGGTCGCTACTGGGTGCCGGGGCAGTTCGAGAACCCCGACAACGTCGAAGCCCACACGCTGTCCACCGGGCCCGAGCTCTGGGAGCAGATGGGCGGCGCGCCCGGCAAGATCGGCGCGTTCGTGGACTCGCAGGGGTCGGGTGGCCTCATCACCGGGGTGGGCCGCTATCTCCGTGGCAAGGACCCCGGCGTGCGGCTCTACGCGGTGGAGCCCGCGGAGTGCGCCCTGCTCGCGCGACGCGAGTGGGGCCATCACGGCATCGAGGGCATCGGCGACGGGTTCGTGCCGCGGAATCTCGACGTGTCGCACCTCACCGGGGTCGTCACGACGACGACGGAGGAGAGCATCGAGATCGCCCGCCGCCTCGCCGCCGAGGAAGGCATCTTCTGCGGGATCTCCAGCGGATGCAATGTCGCGGCGGCGCTCAAGCTGGCCCGCGCGCATCCGGAGCTGCCCTCGATCATCACCATCATCAACGACACCGGGCAGCGCTACTTCACCACCGCGCTGTGCGGAGAGACCAAGCACGTCGATATCCCGGAGCGGGAGCACCCGATGGACGCCTACACCACCGGCGAGCTCGACCGGTACCAGAAGGGCTGGGAGATCCTCACCTAGCCTCGTTGCTGCCTGCCGTCAATCGGTGCTAGGCTTCCCGCGTGACGCGGGTCCAGCGGATCCACGATCGCGCGGCGACCCTTCCTGAACGCCCTTGGGCTCGCGCTGTCAGTGTCGACCACCCCCGCGCTGGCCCAGACGTCGCGCTCCGTGCGTCGTCTGGGGTTCCTCGGCGGCGCGACGGCCGGCGGCTACGCCAAGTACCTGGACGCCATGCGGGCGGGGCTACGGGAGCTGGGGCTCGTCGAGGGCCAGAACGTCCTCATCGAGTACCGCTGGGCCGAGGAGCGGCTCGACCGGCTCCCCGCGCTCGCCGCGGAGCTGGTGGGCCTCAACGTCGAGGTCATCATCACCCAGGGCACGCCCGCCGCCTTCGCGGCCAAGCGGGCCACCCAGAGCATCCCCATCGTCATGGCCATTGTCGGCAGCCCGGTCGAGAGCGGCGTGGTGGCGAGCTACGCCCGGCCCGGCACCAACATGTGGAGGAGCGGGCCCAGGCGCTCAAGATCGAGGTGGCGGTGCTCGCGGTGCGCTCGGTGGAGGACGTGACGGCCGCGCTCGGCGCGTCCCGAAAGCCCGTGGACGCCTTGGTGGTGCCCGATGACGGCCTCTTCATCGCCAACGCGCGGCTCGTCGCCGCGCTGGCGGGCACGGCGCGGCTGCCCGCCATCGGGTTCCGCGAATTCTGCGAGGCGGGCGGGCTCCTCGCGTACGGGGTAAATCTCGCCCACATCTGGCGCGAATCCGCGACGCTCGTGGACAAGGTCCTGCGCGGCGCGAAGGCCGCCGACATTATTCGAGCTGATCGTGAACCTCCAGGCCGCGAAGGCGCTCGGCGTGGCGGTTCCCCAATCCTTCCTCACCCGGGCGGACGTCGTCCTCGAGTGAGCGGGACCTATCCCGCCGGCGCGCCCGCGAGCTGACGCGACACCAGCCGCGCGTAGAGGCCTCCGCGCGCCAGCAGGGCGGCGTGAGGGCCCGCCTCGACCACGCCGCCTTCGTCGAGCACCACGATCTGGTCGGCGCGGCTCACCGTCGAGAGGCGGTGGGCGATGATGAACGTGGTGCGATCGCGGGCCAGCCGCTCGAGCGCATCGTGCACGGCGCGCTCGTTGACCACGTCCAGATGCGAGGTCGCCTCGTCCAGGATCAGAACAGGCGCGTCCTTCAGGAACGCGCGGGCAATGGCCACCCGCTGGCGCTGCCCGCCGGACAGGCGGGTGCCCCGCTCGCCCACCACCGTCTCGAGTCCGTCCGGCAGCGCGGCCACGAACTCGGCCAGCGCGGCGCGGTCCACCGCGAGGTCGATCTCCGCGGGGGTCGCCGTCGGGCGCGCGAGGGCCACGTTCTCACGAAGCGTCAGGTGGAAGAGATAGGTATCCTGCGCCACCAGCGCGACGCGGCCGCGGAGCTCGTCCAGGCGATAGCGGCGCGCGTCCTCCCCGCCGTAGCGGACCTCGCCCCGCGCCGGATCCCAGAAGCGGAGCAGCAGCGCCGCCACCGTGCTCTTGCCGGCCCCCGAGGGCCCCACGATGGCCGCGGTGCTTCCCACCGGCACGCTGAGCGACACATCGACCAGCGCCGGGCGCCGGCGCCCCGGATACGTGAAGGTGACGCTCCGCAGCTCGACCGCCGGCGTGGCGGGGTCCTGCCGCGGCGCCGCGCCGGGCCCGTCGGTCACGGGGACGGGCTCTCCGTGCACCGCATGGAGCCGCCGCGCCGCGCCCAGCGAGTCGGCGAGCTGACGGCCGATCTGGGCGATCTCCCAGATCGGCACGAAGGCCGACATCGCGAGGAGGGTCAGCAGCGGCAGGAGCCCCGCGTCGAGCCGGCCCCCCGCCGCCAGCACGGCGCCCGTCCAGATCACCGCGAGCCCGCCCACCCCCGTGGCGACCTCCTGCAGCGAGGCCTGGATGGCGAGATCGCGCAGGAGCGGCGATCGAGCCTCGGCGTAGTCACGGGCCAGCCGCGCGAAGGCCATCCCGCGCGCGGGCGTGGCCCCGAAGGCCAGCAGTTCCCCGAGCCCCTGCACCGAGTCCACCGCGTGCGCGTTCATGGCGCCTGACGCCTCGCGAGCGGCGGCGCCGAGCCGGTCGATGCGCTCGCGGCCGAGGACGGGGCTGAGCAATCCCAGGACGAGGAACGGGAAGAGGACGAGGGCCAGCATCGCCCCGTGAGCGCCGAGCGTGATCAGCACCGCGAGCGGCACGAGGATCGCGACGAAGGCCGGCGCCACGGTGTGAGCGAAGAAGTACTCCACCAGCTCCACGTCCTGCGTGGCCACGCTGACCAGATCGCCGCTGCGCCGGCGCATCAGATAAGCCGGCGCGAGCGATTCGAGCTTCCAGTACAGGTCCATACGCATGTCGTGCAGCAGCCGATAGGCCGCATCGTGGGCGATCCACGACTCGAGCCAGTGGAGCACGCCGGCCAGCGGCGCGACCGTCAGCAGCGCCGCCACCAGGCCGCCGAACGGCTCCCCGCGCTTCACCGCCGCCACCACGAGGGCGCCGAGCACCCCCACGCCGATCAGAGCCGCCACGCGTAACAGACCGAGCACGAAGGCCAGGGCAAGGCGGAGAGCCTCGCTACGCGCCAGGCCCAGCAGCACCCGCAGCGCCGTGGGCCAGGCCATCCCCCGCGCCGGCACCAGATCGTCCGCATCGGGCGACGCCCCTTCGCGCTCGTCCGCGGAGTCCTCGTCCGGCGCGCCGGAGTCGGCGCCATCCACCGCGACGTCATGGGGTGTCGCCGCGCCATCGCCAAGCTGCCCAGCCATGAGCCGCGCGTACACGCCCCCCTGCGCGAGGAGGGCCGCGTGCGGGCCCGCCTCCACCACCCGCCCCGCCTCCATCACCAGGATGCGGTCCGCGCCGATCACGCTGGAGAGGCGATGGGCCACGATCACGGTGGTGCGGCCGGTCATCAGCCGGTCGAGCGCGGACTGTACCAGCGCCTCGCTCTCCGCGTCCACGGAGGACAGGGCCTCGTCGAGCACGAGAATGGGCGCGTCCCGCAGCAGGGCGCGCGCGATGGCAATGCGCTGGCGCTGGCCGCCGGACAGCCGGATCGCGCGCTCGCCCACCCGGGTCGCGTAGCCCTGGGGCAGGCGGCGAATGAAGTCGTGCGCGTTCGCCGCGCGGGCGGCCGCTTCGAGCTCGACCTGGGTGGCGCGGGGCTTGCCGAGGCGCAGGTTCTCCTCCACGGTGCCATGGAAGAGATAGGTGTCCTGGCTCACCACGGCGATGTGGCGACGGATCTCATCGGGCGGGAGGCTCCGCAGGTCGTGCCCGCCAATCGACACGCGCCCGCCCTGCGGATCGTGGAAGCGGAGCAGCAGCTTCACCACGGTGGACTTGCCCGCGCCGCTCGGGCCCACGATCCCCACCCGCTCGCCCGCGCGCACATCGAGCGACAGCCCGTCGTGGGCGACACGGCGCGCGCCCGGATAGCGGAAGGTGACCGCCTCGAAGGCCACGGTGGGTGCGAGCGGCCGCGCGCCGTCGGTCCCCGCCCCCGACGGCGGCACCTCCGGCGTGGCGGCGAGCAGGGTGAACACGCCCTCGGCGGCAGAGCGGCCCAGCATGCCCTGATGGAGCAGGGCGCGCAGCTCGCGCAGCGGACGGAACACCTCTACGCCGAGCATGAGAATGATCAGCAGCGCGGGCAGGCCGAGCGCGCCGTCGGCTACCCGGTATGCGCCCCAGGTGAGCGCAAGCGCCGCCCCCATGGCCAGCCCCACGTCGGTGATGCCGCGGGCCGCCGTGTTGGCGCCCAGCACCCACATGGTGCTCTCGAGCAAGGCGCGGCTCTTCGCGGCCAGCCGCTCGCCCCAGCTCCGGCTTTGTCCGAAGGCCTTGAGCGTGCCGAGCCCCTGGATGGCGTCCAGCAGCTCGGCGCCGAAGGTCGCGTAGGCGCGGCTCCGCGCGAGACTGGCCGCGCTCTCGCTCCGGTGCCAGACCATGGGGGCGATCAGCGTGAAGAGCGCGGCGGCCAGCATGACCACCCCGATGCGCAGGTCGAGCACGGCGACCGCCACGAAGATCAAGGGCGGTGTGAGGAGGGCAACGAAAAGCTGCGGAAGATATTGGCCGAAGTACACCTCGAGCTGCTGCACCGCCTCCACCAGGGACAGCGTCACGTCGCCCGTGCGGCCGCCCACCACGTGCGCCGGGCCCAGCGTGACCAGGTGGGCGTAGAGCCGCTCGCGCAGTCCCGTCTGTACGCGCGCGGCCGTCTCGTGGGCCACCATAGCGCGCCAGTACTCGAGAAGCCCTCGAAGGCCGATCACGGCCGCGGTCGCCGCCGCCGGCATCGCGAGGGCAAGGGCGCCGTCGCCGGCAGCGACCCGCGCGAGCAACCAGCCCAGGAGGGCCAGACGCGCGATGCCGGCCGCCACCGCGAGCAGGCCGATCAGCACCGCGGCGGCGATGCGGAGGCGCACGCCCTCGGTCAGCGCCCACAGCCGACGATCTATGTACATACGGCGGGGGACCGAGTATATCACCCGGCGCGGACGGCTCCGGGCGGCCTTGCCGGTCTTCGCTCGATGGAGGATAGTGTTCGGGCGATGGCGACGATGCGGGAAGGGATGGCCCGGATGCTGCGCGGCGAGGCGCCGCCACCTGCGGCGGCGACGCTGATCGGCATGGCCCTCACCCGCTTCGGCGACGGCGAGGCCGTCGTCACCCTCACCATCCACGACGGCCAGCTGAACCCCATGGGGACGGTGCAGGGCGGCATCCTCGCCGCCCTCGCCGACGCTGCCATGGGCTGGGCCTTCATGACGACCCTGGGCGAGGACGAGAGCTACACCACGCTCGAGATGAAGGCGAACTTCCTCAAGCCGGTGCGCGAGGGAACACGGTCCGCCCGCGCGCGCGTGAAAAAGGCTGGGCGCACCGCCGGCCTCGTGGAGTGCGACGTGGTGGACGAGGGCGAGAGCCTGGTCGCCCACGCCGTCAGCACGTGCCTGATCCTGCGTGGGGACGCCGCCGCCGGCCGCTAGCGGCCTCGGAGAATCGCCTCCAGCCGCGCGCTCGCACGGTTCCAATCGAACTCCCGCCGGATGAAGGCCTGGCCGGCGCGCGCGATGCGATCGCGCAGCACCGGCTCGTTCACCATGCGCGCCAGCGCGTGCGCCAGCGCGTCGACGTCGCGACGCGTCGCGACGAGCGCCGTCTCGCCGTCACGGGCATAGTCGCGGCAGCCGCCGTTGTCGTAGGTCACCAGCGCGGCGCCGCAGGCCATCGCCTCCATGGGCGGCATGCCGAGGCCCTCGTCCCACGAGGGACAGAGATAGATCGGGCAGTGACCGTAGAGCCATGCCAGCCGGTCCTGGGGCAGATCGGCATGGAACTCGTCGTAGGGGCTGGGGCCTTTCGGCGGCTTCACGCCGAAGCCCACGAGGCAGAGCTCACGGTGCCGGGCTCGCACGCGGCGCACCGCCTCGACGCCGTCGGCCACGCCCTTCCACGCGTACTCGTGGTGGAGCATGAGCACGCGCAGCCGTCCATCGCCCCACTCGAGCGGCATGGGATGAAACAGCATCGGATCTACCGGCGTCACCAGCACCTCGGCGGCGGCGCCGAACTTCTCGCGCATGATGTCGGCCAGCCACGTGGAGATGCAGACCTTCCGGAGCGGGAGTCGATAGGTCTCGTCCACGCGGTGCGCGTCACCGTGATAGAGGCTCTCGTAGTGCTGCACGAGATAAAATTTGGCGCCGCAGCGGTCCGGTGCCGCCGCCACCGCGTCGGCGCTCTGCCACGCGGTGGCCACGAGCGCGTCGCCGTCGGGCAGGCGCGATGGATCCCAGGCGTTCACCCAGCGCAGGCGCGCGCGCAAGCCCGGCATCCAGTCGGGGACGGGCTGGGATCGATTGCGCCGCCAGGCGCGCCACCGCGAGCCGGCGGGCACGATCACCGAAACGTCGTGGCCGCGGCGCACCAGCCGGTCCGCGTAGGTGAGGATGGCGCGCACGCCCCCCGCGATGCGGACGTGCGGCGAGAGAAAGACGATGCGCACGACGCGGGCTAGATCGCCATCGAGACCTGGCCGGTGCGCCGGTAGGCCGCCGGGTCCAGCTCCACGTTGATGCAATAGACCTCGCCGGAGCCGAGCGCGCGCTCGAGCGCGGGCCGGATCCCGCCGGGGTCGGTGACATGAATCCCCTTCCCGCCCAGCGACTCCACGAGACGGTCGTAGCGCGTGAGGGGGAGCGACGTGCCCACCGCGCGCTCGGCGCCGAAGAAGGACAGCTGTGGGTTGCGGATCTGCCCCCAGCCGCCGTCGTTGCCCACGATCACCGTCATGGGGAGTCGGAAGCGCACCGCGGTCTCGATCTCCATGCCGTTGAGCCCGAAGGCGCCGTCGCCCGCGATCAGCAGCACCCGATCGGCGGGACGAAGCAGCTTGGCAGCGATGGCGAAGGACGGGCCCACACCGAGACAGCCGAAGGGGCCGGGATCCATCCACTGCCCCGGCCGGTGGAGCGGCACGATCTTGGACGCGCAGCCGACCACGTCGCCCCCGTCGCCCACCACCGTCGTGCCCGCGTCCACCAGGGCGGCGATCTCGTGCGCCATGCGGTAGTGGCTGATCGGCACGTCGTTGGACTGGCGCTCCGCCATCAGCCTGGCCTGGCCGTCCGCCTCCTTCTGGCGAATGGCCCCGAGCCACTCCGCGCCGCGCGCCGCCTGGCCCGCGGGCAGCGCGTCCGTCAGCTGCCGCAGCACGAGGCCGATGTGTCCCACGAGGCCGAGGGCGAGCGGGCGATTCCGGCCCAGCTCCACCGCGTCGCAGTCCACCATCACGACCTGCGCGTCCTCCGCGAAGGACGGCGCCCGGCCATAGCCCAACCGGAAATCGAGGGGCGCGCCCAGGACGAGGACGAGGTCGGCCTGGCCGAGCGCCACGCCCCGCGCCTGGCTGAAGGCGAGCGGATGATCGCTGGGCAGGGAGCCGCGTCCGGCGCCATTCATGAAGACCGGGACGCCCACGCGCTCCGCGAAGCTCTGGAGGTCTTTCGCCGCGTCGTCCCAATACACGCCGCTCCCCGCCATGATGACGGGACGCTTGGCGCGCGCCAGAAGCTCGGCCAGCCGCGCGATCGCGTCCGGATCGGCGGCCTGGCGCTCGCGATGCACGTACTGGGTCGGGATGGGCGCCAGCCGGTCCTCGACCAGGGTCATGAGGAGATCCACGGGGATCTCCACGAACACGGGGCCGGGGCGCCCGGTGAGGGCGGTGCGGATGGCGGTGGTCAGGACCTCGGGGATCTGCCGCGTTTCCGCCACCGACCACGAGCCCTTCGTGATGGGGCGGAGCAGCCCGACTTGCTCCGTCTCCTGGAGCGCCCCGAGCCCGCGCAGGCCGAGCGGCGCGGCCCCGCCGATGAGCAGCACCGGGCTCCGCGCCGAGTACGCATTGGCCACGCCGGTGACCGCATCGGTGACGCCCGGCCCCGCCGTCACGATGGCGACGCCGATATGGCGCGTGAGCCGGGCGTAGGCATCGGCGGCATGCGCCGCGGCCTGCTCGTGGCGCATGTCCACCACCGCGATGTTCTCGGTGATGCAGCCGTCGTAGATCGGCAGGATATGCCCGCCGCAGAGCGTGAAGATGTGGCCGACGCCCGCCTGGGCGAGCGTCCGCGCGACCAGATGTCCCCCGCTGAGGTCTGCCATTGATCCCGTCCTCGCTCGCTCCCGCGCTAGCCGCCGGGAGGAATGAGCCTGAACGAGGCGATGATACCTTCGATCACGTGGTCGTAGCCCGTCTCCGTGCGCGCGGTGTCCAGATGCCGGCGGTGGGCGAACAGCTCGAGCACCTCACCGTCACGGATCGGCATGAGGTAGTAGAACGCGGCGTCTCCGTAGGGGCCGGGATAGCCGGGCAGCCGGTACACCTCGCGGCCGCCGATCGTGGTCTTCCACGGGTCGCGAAAGAAATGCCGGCGCAGGAAGTCGGCCTTCTGCCCGCGCGAGGGCGTCACCGTGATCGAGGCGACGTCGCCGACCGGAATGGCGTCGAGCGTGCCCCGCGTGCCTAGGCGCGAGGGCTCCACCAGCGCAATCGCGTGGGCCCAGGACGACTCCTGGCCAGTCTCGCGCAGCCGCGCTTCCATTTCGGGCGTGGTCTGATCCCTGTAGCGGCCCACCACGAGCAGATCGGGATAGCTGAACTCGAACCCCCACTCCGCGCTGCGGTATGTGTGGGCGGCCGCCGCAGCGGGGACGGCGGTCAAAACGATGAGCGGCACGAGCAGCGCCCGCGCCGCGCGGCCGATCACCAGAACTTCTCCCACTTCACGTTCTTCCGATCCATGCCCTTGGCGACGAGCGCTTGCCGGACCTGCTTGATCGTGGCCTCGCCGCCGCACACATAGACGACGGAGCGATCCACGCTGTGCACGAGACGCTCCACCGCTTCGTGACACTCGCCCCGCTCGCCGCGCCAGTTCGGCGACGGCTCGCGAAGCACCGGGAGATAGGAGAAGCCCTTGTGATCGCGCGTGAGGGCCCGGAAATCCGCCTCATAGAGGAGCCACGACGGGTTGCGCCCCCACTGGATCAGGGCGGCCCCCCCGCCGAAACCCCCGCCGTAGAGGTCGAGCAGGATGGACCGGATCGGCACCACGCCGATCTCCTCGGCGATGAACACCGGGCGCCGCGTGTCCGCGCGGTCGAGCACGAAGCCGCCCGTGGGCCCCTTGAACGTGACGGGGTCGCCGGGCCTGAGCTCCCGGATCCACTGGGAGCCGAGCCCACCCGGCGACACGTCGACGGAGAGAGTGAAGCGCTCACCGGTTTCCGGCGCCGAGGCCATGCTGTAGGCGCGCACGATCTTGGGGCCGAACGGCACCGACACCCACTGGCCGGCCGCGAAGGCGAAGGCCGGTGGATCGACCATGCGGAGATCGACCTCCAGGACGTCGGGATTGAGGGCGCGGACCGCCTCCACCTGCGCCCGGCACTCCCGTGGCCGAGGGGCCACGCGCTAGCGGCCGCGGAAGCGCGGCATGATATCGGCGGCGATGGTCTCGAGCTGCGTCGCCTCGTCGGCGGGCTCGCAGATCGGATTCATGAGGAAGTAATTGCAGCCACCCGCCATGAAGCGCTCGATGGTCTCCGCACACTGCGCCGGCGTGCCGATGATGCCGTACTTCCGTGCGAGCGGGCCGAAGTCCTGCGCGTAGCGCCGGCTCAGCCGCTCCACCCACGCGCGCTCGGCGGCCTCGTAGTCCTTCCCCACCGTGATGAAGGCCAGATGCGCGGCGACGAACCCGTCGAGCCGGCGCCCGGCCGCCGCGGCGGCGGCGTGAATCTTCTCGACGCTCGCCTTGTAGCGCTCCGGCTGCACGACGTAGGACACCCAGCCGTCTCCCTGACGGCCCGCGCGGGCCAGGGCGGCGTCCGAGCGGCCGCCGATCCAGATGGGCGGACCCGGCTGCTGTACCGGCTTGGGGTCGAGACTGACCCCCTCGAACGCGGTGAAGCGCCCCTTGAAGCTGGCGGGCGTGTCACGCCAGAGCGCCCGCACCACGTCGATGCCCTCGGTGACGCGCGCGCCCCGCTCCTTGTGCGGGACGCCCGCGGCTTCGAACTCCTTGGGATTCTCGCCGCCCACTCCCACCCCGAAGATCAGCCGTCCCCCCGACAGCGCGTCCAGGGTCGAGGTGATCTTGGCGGCGATGGTCGGGTGCCGGAGGGCGAGGAGATAGACCGCGGTGCCGAGGCGTATCCGCTGGGTCACGCTCGCGTACGAGGCGAGCAGCGTCAGCGACTCGTAGATTGGCCCGTGGAAGGACACGTGATCGCCGGTCCACAAGGACTCGTAGCCGAGGGCCTCCACGCGGCGCGCGAGAGCCCACTGCTCCGACGGCGGATGCATCGAGAGAAACGCGCCGAAGCCGATCATGTGTCCGCTCGCCTCGCCTTCGGCTGTGGCTCGCCAAACCACTGCGGCTCGCCGAGCATTACCGTGGGAACGCGTCCTTCACGCCGCCGTCGACTGGAATGCTGCAGCCGGTGGTCTTGGCCGAGCGATCGGACGCGAGGAAGAGCACGGCCTCCGCCACGTCCTCGGGCAGGATCGGCCGGGCCAGGATGTTGCGCTTGCGGTAGAAATCCTCGAGGTCGTCGACGCTGATGCCCTGGGCGCGAGCTCGCTCGCGTCGCACATCCTCCGACCAGAGCTTGGAGTCGCGGAACACGGCGTCGGGGTTCACGATGTTCGACCGGATGCCGTGGGGCCCCCCTTCCAACGCGAGGACCTTGGCGAGCTGCGCCTCGGCGGCCTTGGCCGCGGAGTAGGCCGAGAAGTCCTTGCCCGGCGACATCACGTTCTTGGTGGCGACGAAGACGAAGGCCCCCCCCAGGCGCTGGGCTTTGAGCACGCGCATCGCCTCACGGGCGATCAGGAAGTGGCCGGTGCTGTTCACCGCGAAGGACCGCTCCCAATCGGCCAGCTCCATGGTCTCCACCGGAGCGGAGTGGGCGATCCCCGCGTTCGACACGACGATATCGAGGCCCCCGTAGGCGAGCACGGTCTCCTCGAGGGCCCGGCGCACGGAGGCCTCGCTCGTCACGTCCAGGGCGAGTCCCAGGGCGCGGCCGGCGCCCTGCGCCGCCAGCACCTCGTCGGCCACCTTGGCCGCTCCCGCGCCGTCCACGTCGGCCACCACCACGTGCGCGCCCTCGGCGGCCAGCCGCAGCGCTACCGCCCGGCCGATGCCGCCCGCCCCGCCCGTCACCAGCGCGATGCGCCTGGCCAGCTCCTTCTCCGGCGGCGCCTGCTGGAGCTTGTAGAGCTCGAGCGGCCAGTACTCCACGTCGAAGGCGTCGCGGGCCGAGAGCGAGACGTACGGTCCGAAGCTCGTGGCCGCCCCCAGCACCGAGACGGTGTGGTGGTAGATGTCGTCGACGATGCCCGCAGTGCGCCGATCCTTGCCCGTGGTGAACATCCCGAGGCCGCCGACGACGATGACGCGCGGGAAGGCGTCGATCAGCGTCGCGCCCTCGGAATTGTGCGCCTCGAAGTAGGCGGTGTACTCGCGCACGAAGCGCGCCACGCCCGCCTCGAGCGCGCTCTTCACCGCCTCGAGGTCCCCGGGTCGATCGACGGGAATGAAGCACGGGAGCCGCTTGGTGTAGATCGTGTGGTCCGGCGTCGCGGGACCGATCTCACAAAGAGCCGCCGCTCCCCGAGACGAGGCGAACTCGAGGATATCGGGCGCGTCGTCGAAGTGGACGATGTGCCGCCGCTCCCGCCCCACCAGCCCGCGCACGTACGGCGCCACCGCCAACGCGACGCGCCGCCGCTCGTCCTCGGTGGGCGGCGTCACCGCCACGCCGCCGAAGCGCGTGCGGCCTCTCGCGTGGTGGGCGATCGCGTCTTCGGCCCGGCTGATCAGCTCGATGGTGGCGAGATAGGCCTCCTTGACGGTGTCGCCCCAGCAGATGGTGCCATGCTTCTGGAGCAGCATGGCCCGGAGGCGCGGGCGCGCGCCGAGCGTATCGGCCACGTCCTTGGAGATACGGAAGCCCGGTCGCCGATACGGGAGCGCCACCACCTCGTCGCCGAAGACCTCGCGCAGCACGCGCTCGGCGTTCGCGTTGTTGGTCAGGGACACGATGGCATCGGCGTGGGTGTGGAAGACCGCCGGCGCGGGCAGAAAGCCGTGGAGCAGGGTCTCGATGGAGGGGCGCGACCCGCCGGGATCCTGCAGCGCGAACCGGAGGTAGTCGACCATCTCGGTGTCGCCCATGTCGTCACGCGGCAGGAGCGCCTCGATGTCGTCCATCCGGACACCCGGGAAGTCCTTCTTCTGGATGCTCTTGAGGTCGGAGCCCGAGCCCTTGACCCGGAGCACGCGGCACTCGCGGCCGCGATGGTCGCGTTCGACCTGTTTGAGCGAGGTGTTGCCGCCGCCCCAGACCACCAGCGAGCTTTCCGCGCCGATCAGCCGGGAGGCGTAGACGAGGAGATCGAGGCCCCCGAGCGCGGCCGCGGTCGCGTCATCCCAGCGGGAGTTCATGCCGCCTCACCATATCACCGGAGCAAGGCGCCGGCATAGAGCAGCTCGTAGACGCGCCGGCCGGCCAGCGCGATGCGCCCGACGCCCCGGAAGCGCTCGGGGCCGTCCTCCCACTGATTCCCGGAGACGAACCCGGGCATGAGCGGGAGGCTCACGGAGGCTTCGTCGCCCTGCGCGGCGTAGGTGCGGCGCTTGGCCTCGAGGAGGAACGGCGCGAGCTGGGCGACGTTCACCGGCATGAATGAGCCTCCTGGCGCTGCGTTGACAGGCGGGACGTGCGGCAACTATCCTAGCCACGCCGCGCGCGCGGCGAAAGACATGAGCGTCCGCGTCTGCGTCGCCGCGATGCTCGCCGTGCTCGCCGCCGGGGCGCCGCCCGCCGGCGCGGACGGCATGATGCTCGTGAACCGCGGGCCGTTCACCATGGGCAGCGATCGGGACGCGTCCGATGAGGCGCCCGCGCATCGCCTCTATCTGGGCCCGTTCTGGATCGATCGGCACAAGGTGACCAACCGCGAGTTCGCGCAGTTCCTCGACGCCCAGGGGCTCAAGAGCCCGGAGGGCGAGGACTACTTCGACTGGGATGACGCGGATGCGCGCATCCACCGGACGCAGCGCGCGGGCGAGCACCCTCGCTGGCAGGCCGACCCCGGCTTCGCGGAGCATCCGGCGGTGGAGGTGACCTGGTACGGCGCGCGCGGCTACTGCCACTGGCGCGGCCTGCGCCTGCCCACCGAGGCGGAATGGGAGAAGGCCGCGCGCGGCGACGACGGACGCCGCTATCCGTGGGGCGACGAGCCCCCCACCCCGGCGCGGGCGGTGTACGGGCGGGCGTACAATGGCACCGAGCCCACCGGCGACCGGCCGGCCGGCGCGAGCCCGCTGAACGTTCACGATCTCGTGGGCAATCTGCGCGAGTGGACGTCCAGCCAGTACCGGTCGTACCCGTATCGCGCCGACGACGGACGCGAGGGGTCCGAGCCGAACGCCACCCGCGTAGTCCGGGGCGCCGCCCATGACGACGGCGCGGACGCGCTGCGGGTGACGCTCAGACGACACTACGAGCCTCGCGGCGTGCGCCGGGGGCATCACTTCGTCGGATTCCGCTGCGCCACGTCGGAAGACCTGGGAGGGTACTAGGACGATGAAGGGCCTCATCATGGACTACCCGCTGACGCTCACCCATTTCTTCGAGCGGACCCGCAAGGTCTTCCATCGGAAGACACTCGCGACGCGGGTGCCCGGGGCGGGGCTGCAGCGCTATACCTATGCGGACTACGCGGACCGGGTCTGCCGCCTTGCCGCCGCGCTCCAGCGCCTGGGGCTCAAGAAGGGTGAGCGCGTCGGCACCTTCGCGTGGAACTCGCACCGGCACATGGAGGTGTACTTCGCCGCGCCGCTCATGGGCATGGTGCTCCACACCGTGAACATCCGGCTCTCGCCGCAGGACATCACCTACATCGTCAATCACGCCGAGGATCGGGTCCTCATCGTGGACGCGAGCCTCTGGCCCCTGCTGGAGCCCATCAAGAACGATCTCAAGTCGGTGAAGCACTTCATCGTGATGAAGGACTCGCCGTCCGCGGAGATTCCCAGCGGCGCCCTGGACTACGAGGCGTTGCTGGCGGACGCCCGGCCCGTCGAGGACTGGCCCAAGCTCGAGGAGACCGATGCCGCCGGCATGTGCTACACCTCCGGCACCACTGGCCATCCCAAGGGCGTGCTCTATACCCACCGCGGCATCTTCCTCCACTGCTTCGCCTCGTCCACGGTGGACGTGCTCGGCATCTGCGAGCGCGACGTGATCCTGCACATCGTGCCCATGTTCCACGCCAACGCCTGGTGCGTGCCGTTCGCCGGCGTCATGAACGGCTCCACCCAGATCTTCGGCGGGCCCAACCCGCAGCCGCGGGACATTATCGAGATCGTCCATGCGGAAAAGGTCACCCTGGTGGGGGCGGTGCCCACGGTGTGGATCGCCATCCAGGCCATTCTCGAGAAGGAGCCGCACTGGGACATCTCGTCCATTCGCTGCATTCCCATCGGTGGCTCGGCGGCGCCACAGACGCTCATCGAGGACTTCGACAAGAAGTACGGCGCCTACATGCTCCACGCCTGGGGCATGACGGAGATGAGCCCGCTCGGCACGGTGTGCCGCCCGCGCTCCTACACCGACGGCCTGCCCGACGATGAGCGCTACGCCATTCGCGCCAAGCAGGGCTCGGTGGTCGCGGGCGTGGACATGCGCATCGTGGACGACGCGGGCCACGTCCAGCCCTGGGACGGCAAGGCGGTGGGCGAGATCCAGGTGCGCGGGCCGTGGGTGACCAGCGGCTATTACAACAACCCCGCCGGCGCCGCCCAGTTCACCCCGGACGGCTGGTTCCGCACCGGCGACGTGGCGTCGATCGACCCGGACGGGTACGTGCAGATCACCGACCGCACCAAGGACCTCATCAAGTCCGGCGGCGAATGGATCTCCAGCGTGGACATGGAGAGCACCATCATGGGCCATCCCAAGGTGCTCGAGGCCGCGGTGATCGCCGTCCCTCACGACAAATGGGTGGAGCGCCCCCTCGCCTGCGTGGTGCCCAAGCCCGAGTGGAAGGGCCGGCTCACCAAGCAGGAGATCCTGGACTACCTCGCGCCGCGGGTCGCGAAGTGGTGGCTCCCCGACGACGTCGCATTCATCGAGGCGGTGCCCAAGACCAGCGTGGGCAAGTTCGACAAGAAGGTGCTGCGCGAGCGCTTCAAGGGCTGGAAGGCGCCGGCCTGAGCCGCCCGCGCGGTGCCCTGGGTCTATCTCCTCCGCTGTGGTGACGGGTCGCTCTATGCGGGCTCGGCCAAGGACCTCGACCGCCGCCTAGCGCAGCATGCGGCAGGCCGCGCTTCGCGCTACACGCGCTCGCGCCTTCCGGTGACGCTCGCGTGGTCGCGCCGCGTGCGCACCTGGCCGGCGGCGCTCCGCGAGGAAGCGCGGCTCAAGGGCCTGCGGCGAGCGGAGAAGGACGCGCTCGTCACCGCCATCGCTTCCCCTCCGTCCGCTCGGCGGCGCGCGTGACGCCGGCGACGCTGCTCTCCGTCCAGAGCGTGGCGAAGGCCTATGGCGCCGCGCCGCTCTTCGAGGACCTCTCGCTGACGCTGGCTGAGGGCGACCGCGTCGGCCTCGTGGGGCCGAACGGCTCGGGCAAGACGACCCTGCTGCGCCTCCTCGCCGGTGTCGAAGTGCCGGACGCGGGCGCGCGGTCGCTGCGGCGCCAGGCCCGCCTGGGCTACGTGCCGCAGGAGCCGACCTTCGCGCCCGGCGAGACGGTGGAAGGCGTCGTCACCACCGCGGTGCGCGAGTCCGGCGACCCCGAGGCGACAGGCCCGACGGCGGCGGCGCTGCGCGTGGCGATGGCGCTCTCGCGGGCGGGGTTCACCGAGCCCGGCGCGCGCGTGGAGGACCTCTCGGGCGGCTGGCGCAAGCGCCTCGCCATCGTGCGCGAGCTCGCGCGCCGGCCCGACGTGCTGCTCCTCGACGAGCCCACCAACCACCTCGACGTGGACGGCATCCTGTGGCTGGAAGCTGCGCTGCGCGCGGAGACCGCCGCGTACCTGGCGGTCAGCCACGACCGCTGGTTCCTCGAGCGCGTGGCGGAGCGCATGGTCGAGCTGAGCCGCGTGCATCCCACCGGGCTCTTCCAGGCCGCGGGGCGCTACAGCGACTTCCTGGTTGCGCGCGACGAGGCGCTGCGCGCCGACGCCGCCTATCAGGAGACGCTCGCCAATCGCGTCCGCCGCGAGATCGAGTGGCTTCGCCAGGGCGCCAAAGCGCGCTCCACCAAGCAGCAGGCGCGGATCAAGGAGGCCGGTCGGCTCATGGACGAGCTGGCCGCCGCACGGGGACGTGCGGCGGGCGCGCGCGCCGAGGTCGACTTCGCGGCGTCGGGGCGCCCGACCCGGCGGCTTCTGGTGGCCCGCGGACTCGCCCTCTCGCGTGGCGGGCGACCGATCGTGCGCGCGCTCGATCTAGTCCTGGGCCCGGGCACCCGTGTGGGCCTCATCGGCCCCAACGGCAGCGGCAAGACTACGGTGCTGCGCCTGCTCGACGGCAGGCTCGCGCCCGACGCGGGCGAGATCGCGCGCGCCGCAGGCCTGCGTATCGCCCACTTCGACCAGCATCGGGCGGGGCTCGACGAGGCCGCGCCGCTCCGTCGCGCGCTCGCGCCCGAGAGCGACAGCGTCATCTACCAGGGCCGCGCGCTCCATGTCGCCGCCTGGGCCAAGCGCTTCCTCTTTCGCCCGGAGCAGCTGTCGCTGCCCGTGTCACGCCTGTCCGGAGGGGAGCGGGCGCGCGTGCACCTCGCGCGCCTCATGCTGGAGCCGGCCGATCTCCTGCTCCTCGACGAGCCCACGAACGATCTCGACATCCCGACCCTCGAGGTCTTGGAGGAGAGCTTGGCGGAGTTCGCCGGCGCGGTCATGCTGGTGACCCACGACCGCTTTCTGCTGGATCGCGCCGCCACCGCGATCCTTGCCCTCGACGGCGCGGGCGGCGCGGAATGGTTCGCCGATACCGCGCAGTGGGAGGCGGCACGGCGCGAGGCCGCGCGCCCGGTGCGCGTGGTGGCGAGCCCCGCCCGGGCCGCCGCGCCGCGGGAGAGGCCGGGGATCAAGCGCCTGAGCTACACCGAGCGCCGCGAATGGGACGGGATGGAGGCGGCGATCGAAGCGGCCGAGGCCGCGCTGGCGGCAAGCCGCGGCGCGCTCGACGATCCTGAGGTCGCCTCGGACTCGGCGGCGCTCGCCGCGCGCTACGCCGCGGTGGAGGTTGCGCGCGCGCAGGTCGACGCGCTCTATGCGCGCTGGGCGGAGCTCGAGGGGAAGCAGCGCGGCGCCGAGCCGCGCGAGGGGAACTAGCTGCGGTCGGGCGTGTTCCAGAGGAAGGCGCGCGGATTCACCGCCTGCCCCTTCACGTGCACCTCGTAGTGGAGGTGTGGGCCGCTGCTGCGGCCGGTGTTGCCGGTCAGCGCGATGATGGTCCCGCGCTCGACACGCTGTCCCTGGCGGACATTGATCTTCGAGAGATGACCGTACAGCGACTTGAGCTCGTTGCCGTGGTCGAGGATCACGCAGTTGCCGTATTCACCGCCCGGTCCCGCGAACACCACGGTGGCGGTGGCCGGCGCCTTGACCGGCGTTCCCATCTGCGCGGCGATGTCGAGGCCGCTGTGGTGCTCGATCGCCTCGCCCCACGGCGACTTGCGCCGGCCGAACTCGGAGTTCACCGCGCCGCGCACCGGCCACCGGGACGGCATTGCCTGGATGGCCTTGCCCGCGGAGGTGATGACCCTCTCGAGCGCGCGCACCTTCGGGCCTTCCTCGAGCACGCTGGCCGCGAGGGCTTCGACCTCCTCATAGACCTGCGGCTTGTCGCTCTCCGGATCCGTGTGCAGCGGCCCGGTGCTCCCCCCCATGCCGGTGGTGGTGGCGCCGAGCGCGCCGCTGACGCGCGGACCACCGTCGGGCCCGAAGGGCTCGGCCATGCGCGCGTGGATCTCTTTCCACGTGGCGATTTCCTTGCGGACCTCGCCGATACGCTTCTGGAAGGACTCCACCAGCGCGCGCTGCTCGGCTGCCTCCCGATGCGCGGCGGCCAGCGTCATCGCCTGGCGCTTGAGGGTGAGGTACTCGGCGGTCGCCACGCCGAGCGTCCCGGTGATGACCGCGAGGACCGCCCCCACCACGCAGGTCGCCACGCGGGGGACGTGCAGACTCCGGGTCCGGCCGCCATCGGCCCGCATGAACAGCAGGTGATGGAACAGCCGCCCACGGCTCTTGCGCGCGATGTACCAGTTCATGACTGAAGCGCCACCACCGACACCTTCGTCGGCTCGATCGCGGGCCGGGGCCGCGTCATGCGGCAGTGCCCCTCGAGGAAGACGCCTTCCTCGATCACCACCACCGCCGCCTCGATGTCTCCCGTGACCCGCGCGGTGGCCTTGAGCTCGACCCGGTCCGTCGCGATCACGTTGCCGGCGATCTCCCCATGGACGATCACGGAGCCCGCGCGGACGGTCCCCTGGATCCGGCCGCGCTCCCCGACGATGAGCGTATCGGTGGAATCGATCTCGCCGCGGAGCTTGCCGCTGAACATCACGGTCCCACTACAGGTGTAGTGGCCCTCGAACTCCGAGCCTTCGTCCATGAAGGCGTTGAGGTTGCCCCGCAGGTGCGGCGTGTTCGGGCGTCGAGCTTTGAGCCACATGGCGGCCCTAAGGCAGCAAGGTGGATACCAACGCCCGGGCAGGCCCGGATCCGAGGACTTCCGTCAGGAACGCGAGGACTTACCAATTCTCCCCTTCCGGGAGGCGGTCACGAGCCCGACGTCATGCTCTGACACGCTGACACCCGTGACACTTCGGGTGTCGAGGATCGGAGCAGAGTCCGGCCGGGCTGGCGGCCCGGACCCGCCGGCGCCCCCGGGGCGGGCTACCCGGAAGTGCCTGTTTTCTTGCAGATGGCGCGTACCGCCGCCCAGGCGCGCGGCTCCAGGGCGAGGCGCCTGGCCGGGGGAGCGTCGGCGGCGAGCTCACGCAGCCGGGTGGCGCGGTCGGCTGAGCCGGGATGACTCGACAGATACTTGAGGAGCCCGGCAGGGTCCTTTCCCTTCCGCTCGAGCCCCTCGAAGAACTCGATCATGCCCGCGGGATCGAGCCCGGCGGCGATCATGAGCTTGATCCCCTGCTCGTCGGCCTCGGCTTCCGCGGCGCGGCTGTACCGGAGCTGGCCCAGGACCCGCGCGCTCTCGAGACCGTAGGCCATGGCCCCGCTGACATCCCCGGTGAGCGCGGTGATGAGGAGGCCCGTCGAGACGTGCTGCACGATGGCCTTGGTGGAGTGGCGCCGCAGCACGTGCTCCATCTCGTGGGCGAGCACGCCCGCGAGCTCCTCGGGGCGACGGGCCTCGTCGAGAAGCCCGCGCAGCACGACGATGTAGCCGCCTGGCGCCGCGAAGGCGTTCACGGTCTTGCTGTCGACGACCTGGATGTGGAAGGTGTACGGCGACGGTGGCCCCGCGCCGACCAGGGTGGCGACCATCGACTCGAGCGCCCGCTGGCCGTCCGGCTCGCGGCAGACCTTGTCCTTCGGGACCATGCTGTCGATCGCCGAGCGCCCGAGATCCTGCTCCCACGCGACAGGAACCCGTGCCGCCACGACGTTCGCGACGGCGGGGATGGCCCAGAGATAGAGACCGGCGCAGATGGCGACGATGGCCGCCGCGGCCGCGACCGTGTAGCCCACCCGCCGCCCGCGGCGGCGCGGATCGTGAAAGCGGCGCCCCGGCGCCTGCGCGATCTCGCGCAGATCCTCGAGGAAGGCGGGATCGTCGATGACGATCGACTCGGGCAGGTCCCGGCCTCGCTCGACGCGGACCTCCTCGCCGGCGTGCCAGCCCTGCGTCTGCCGCACCTCCGCATAGGGCCAGAATGCGGCGGCGCCCCCCTCGGGGACGATCTCGATCCCGGTGCGCGTGAGGCGCACGCGCGCGCGACGTCGCACCGGCGCGCGCCCGTCGAGATAGTGGCCGTCCCAATCCGTGCGCATGGCGGAAGACTCGGCCTAGCCGAGGTCGAGGGTGCCGATGTCGAGGAACCCGGCGAGGCCCTCGCCGGTGGCCGACGCGGCCCGCGCATCCTGCTCGATGCCCTCGAGGTCGAGCGTTCCCACCAGGGAGAGATTGCGGGCCAGGAAGCGCGCCGACCGCGCCTGCGCCCAGGGCCAGCCAAGCCCTAGCGTGGCGACGAGCAGGATCAGGTTGCCGAGCATCAGCCAGAGGAGGGGGCCGCCGCGCGTGGTGTTGCGGAAGCGGGCGGCCCCGAAGGTAGTGTGGTCCCAGAAGTAGCGGCGCTTCCGCGCAAGGTACCAGAACCAGCAGAGCCCCAGCGTGAAAGGGGTCAGGACGAGGGTGAGGACGAAGCGGCCGAAGAGTCCCGTGCTCGAGCCGTCGAAGTCGAACTTGCGGTTGCCGAACCACGAGTGGCGAACGAGGAACGCGTGGCGACCGACGTCGAACACGGGGTACCAGAGCCCGAGCGTGAGGGAGACGAGGAGCGTGTTGACGATGAAGAACTTCACGAACTCCCATGCCGTGCCCCGGAACGAGAAACGGATGCCGCGCCAGGAGCTGCGGCTCAGCCGGTAACGGCGGGCGCCCACGATGGCGAGGGGCAAGAACACGCTCGCGATGATGTAGCTGAGGATGGCCGCGACCACCTTGACGGCCACCCAGGGCGCGAACGCGCGTACGAGGTACAGGAGGTAGAGCGGCAGCGCGAAGACGAGCAGGGCCTTCAGGAAGCCGAGGAAGAGCTCGCGTCCCGTCCCGTGATACGCGAAGCGGTCGCCCGCGATCTCCGACTGTCCCCAGACGTACTTCCGCACCCGCGTCTTGCCCCAGAAGTAGTAGACGCCGAGGGTGACGATGGTGAGGAGCACGTTGACGATGTGGATGCCGAACAGCGAGCCGCCGCGCCCGTGGAAGACGAAGCGATGCGTCTCGCCGTCCGCGTACGGGGGCGGCGGCTCGCTCGGACGCCGCGCGGGCGGGGGTGGGGGTGGCGGCGGCACCATCACCGGGGGCGGCGGAGGCGGCGGCGTGATCCCCGACGAGGGCGGGGCCGGCGGCGGCGTCACGACGGGAGGCGACGGCGGCACGGATCCGGAGGAGGTCGGCGCGGGCGGCCTGCGGAAGAACGAGGGCTGGCTCCTCGGTCCCTCCTGCGCTGGCCCCTCCATGTCCAGACTATCGAGGCCCTGCCCGGCATGTGTCAAGTTATGGGAGGGTTCCCAGCGCGCGCAGCACCACCTCCGGCGTGATGGGCTGGCGCGTGACCCGCGCGCCGAGCGGCGCGAGCGCGTCGTTGACCGCGTTGAGCACCGCGCCCGGCGCGCCCGCGGTGCCCGCTTCTCCCGCGCCCTTGAACCCGCCCTCGGCGAACGCGGTCGGTGTCTCGACGTGTCCCACGACGATGTCCGGCATCTCGGCGGCCATCGGCACGAGGTAATCGGCCATCGTGCCGGTGAGCAGCTGGCCGGCGTCGTCGTACACGCAGTGCTCGAAGAGCGCGGCGCCGATTCCCTGCACGATCGCGCCGCGGAGCTGCTCGTCGACGAGGCGCGGGTTGATGATGCGGCCGCAGTCCTCCACCACCCAGTGGCCCAGCAGCCGCACGAAGCCGGTGGCGACATCGACCTCGACGTGGGAGAGCTGGATCCCGTTGGTGAAGGCGAAGCCCTGGTGGCGCGGCACGTAGTGCCTCGTCACCGTCAGCTCGGGCTGAAAGTCCTTGGGGAGGGTATCGGGTCGGAAGTAGGCGACGCGCCCCAGCTCTGCCAGATCCAGCCGTACCGCGCCGCTCACCGCATCGACCACCTTGCCGCGACGGAGATCGAGCTCGTCGGGCTCGCACTGGAGCATGGCGCCGGCGACGCGCAGAATGTTGCCTTTGAGCGCCTTGCCCGACTGGAGCGCGGCCTCGCCGCCGATCCCCGCGCCGCGCGACGCCCAGGTCCCGCCGCCGTACGGTGAGACCAGCGTGTCGCCGGTGAGCACGCGCACCCGCTCGATCGGCACGCCTACCGCCGTGGCGACCACCTGCGCGAGCATCGCGTCCGTCCCCTGCCCCTGCTCGGTGACGCCGGTGGTGCAGGTCACGGCGCCGCTGGGCTCGAGCTTCAGCGTGCACCCGTCCTGCGAGGAGATCCGGGCCCCGCCCACGCCGTAGAAGGCCGGCCCGGGCGTGGTCAGCTCGATGAAGGCGCAGAGTCCCAGGCCGCGGTAGATGCCGCGGGCGCGCAAGGCATCACGCTCGGAGCAGAGCGCCCGATAGCTCGAGAGCGCGAGCAGGCGCTCCAGGCACTCCTCGTGGGACAGGCGCTCGAAGAAGTAGCCGGTCTGCGACGTATGGGGGTACATCTCGGCGGTGACGTAGTTCCGGCGTCGGACCTCGACGGGATCGAGCCCGAGCTCCCGCGCCACCCGGTCCACCATGCCTTCCATCACGGCGAAGGCGATCGGGTGCCCGACCGCGCGGTACTGGCACATGGGCGTCTTGTTCTGGAACACCACGCGGAGCCGGGCCGCGTAGTCGGCAAAACGGTAGACGCCCGGGGTGAGCCGGACCGTCTGGTTCCCCTCCACCGCGCTGGTTCGCGGGTACACCGAGTAGGGACCGATGCCGGTGAGGTCATCGATCCGCATGCCGAGCATGGTCCCGTCGCGCCGCACCGCAACCTCGGCGGTGACGCGATGTTCTCGCGCATGAATGTCCGACTGGAAGGATTCGAGGCGGTCGGCGACGAACTTCACCGGCCGCCCCAGCAGCACGGCCAGCGCGCACGTCGCCATCTCGTCGGGATAGATGTGGACCTTGATCCCGAAGGAGCCGCCCACGTCCTTGCAGATCACCCGTACGCTCTCCTCAGGCAGTGTCAGATGGCGGGCGAGGATGTCCTGCATCATGTTCGGCGCCTGGAACGAGTGATAGACGGTGAGCCGGCGCTCGGTGGGATCGAAATCGGCGATGATCGCGCGCGGCTCGAGCGTGACGCCGGTGTGGCGGCCCATCCAGAAGGTATCCCGGTAGACGTGATCAGCGCCCGCGAAGGCGCCTTCGGGATCGCCGGACTGGAGCTCGAGCGAGAACGCCAGGTTGTCGCCGAGCTCGGGATGGATCACCGGGGTGCCCGGGGCCAGCGCGGTCTCGGGATCGGTGACGGCGGGCAGCGGCGCCCATTCCACCACCAGACGCGCCACCCCGTCCTCGGCCACGGCGCGGCTCTCCGCCACCACCGCCACCACCGGCTCCCCCTGCCAGGTCGCCCGCCCGCGGGCGAGCGGATGCTGCCGCGCCGACTTCATACCGGCAAAATGCGCGAGCGTACCCACCCAGCCCGCGCAGAGGCCCGCCATCTCCTCGCCGGCGATCACGCGGACGACCCCGGGGAGGGCGAGCGCGGCGCGCGCGTCCACGGACATCACCCGGGCATGGGCGTGAGGGCAACGCAGGAAGGCCGCGTGCAGCATGCGCGGGAGGCGAACATCGTCGGTGAACTGCCCCCGTCCGGCGAGGAGGCGCGCCGCTTGGGGGCGCACGATGCTCCGCCCGATGTAGCTGTCGCCCTCGGGGATCCGCGCCGGCCCCTCAGCCACGCGACGCCTCCCGGCGCGCGCGGGCGGCGGCGAGGACGGCGTCCACGATGGCATGATAGCCGGTGCAGCGGCAGTAGTTGCCGGACAGGCCGCGGCGCGCCGACGTCGCATCGAGGTCGGGATCGTCGCGCAGGAGCGCGTCCGCGGTGAGGAGCATGGCCGGCGTGCAGAAGCCGCATTGCAGCGCGTTGGCCTCCGCGAAGGCGCGCTGCAGATCGGCGATCTCGCCGGCCTCGGCCACGCCTTCGATGGTCTCCACCCGGCTGCCGTCGCACTGCGCCGCCAGCATGAGGCAACCGCGCGCGAGCGCCCCGTCCACCCGCAGCGTGCAGGCGCCGCAGACGCCCTGCTCGCAGCCCACGTGCGATCCGGTCAGCTCGAGGTCCTCCCTGAGGAAATCCACGAGGCTCTTGCGCGCCTCCACCCGGCGGCGGACGGGGACGCCGTTGACGATGAGCGCGATCTCGACCTCGGGCCGCGCGTCCATCGCCTTACGCGGCCCCGACGAGCGCGGCGAGCGCGCGCGCCAGCAGGACCCGGGCGAGGTGCCGGCGCAGGGCCGCGCTGGCGTGGACGTCGCTCGGCGGATCGAGGTCGGCGTCGAGCGCACGCCCGGCCGCGGCGAGCGCGGCCGCGTCCGGCCGCCGGCCCACCAGCGCCGCCTCCCCACGGGTCGCCCGCACCGGGGTGAGCCCCACGCCGGCGAACACGAGCCGGGCCTCCGCGATCGCGCCGCCGTCCAATCGCGCGGCGGTGGCCAGGCCGACGAGGGCGTAGTCGCCATGGCGCCGCGCCAGCTCACCGAAGTGGAAGCGCCACGACGCGTCTCGCAACGGGACGACCGCCGCGGTGAGGATCTCCCCGGGCTCGAGCGCGGTCGCATAGATTCCCCGGAAGAAGCGCGCGGCGGGAACCTCGCGCTCGCCGCCCCGGCGCGCCACGCGGATGACCGCGTCGAGCGCCACCGCGCAGGCGGGCAGCTCGGCGGCGGGATCGCCCAGCGCCAGGCTGCCGCCCAGGGTGCCGCGCGTCCGCAGCGCGAGGTGCGCGACATGGGGCATGGCCTGGGCGATCAGCGGGGCGTGCCGCGCGACGAGCGGGGAGCGCAGCACCGCTTCCTGGCGCGCAAGCGCGCCGATCACGAGACCCTCGGGCGCCAGCCGGATCCCGTCCAGCCCGGGCACCCGGTTGATATCGACGAGGGCGGACGGCTGGGCGAGGCGCATGTTGAGTGCGGGCACCAGGCTCTGCCCGCCGGCAAGCACGCGGGCGTCGGGGCCGAGCCGCGCAAGGGCATCGAGCGCTTCGTCCAGCGTGGCGGGACGGCAATAGGCGAAGGGCGCCGGCTTCATCGGGCCAAGTCCGCGGGAAGTCTACCTTGACACCTCGAAAAACGGGCTGCTATGTTACGCGCGACCCGCCGCCACATGGCTGAGCCGATCCTCGAGACGAGCAAGCTGACCCGCAGCTTCGGCAGCCTCACCGCGGTCAATGGAGTGAACTTCGCGGTGGCGCCGGGCGAGCTGCGCGCGATCATCGGCCCCAACGGCGCGGGCAAGACCACCTTCTTCCGGCTGATCTCCGGCGAGATGGTGCCGAGCAGCGGCCGCATTCGCTTCAAGGGCCAGGACGTCACCGGGATGCCCCAGCACCGCGTGTCCCGCCTCGGCGTCTCGAAGTCCTACCAGATCACCAACGTGTTCCCGCATCTCTCCGTGCTCGAAAACGTGCGAGTGGCCGTGCAGTCCTACCGTCTCTCGTTCAACTTCTGGGCGCGCGCCTCGTCGCTGGACGGCGTGCGCGAGCGGGCGGACGCTATCCTCCGCGAGGTCGCCTTGTGGGAGAAGCGCGCGCTCACCGCCGCCCAGCTCTCGCACGGGGAGAAGCGCCACCTGGAGCTGGGAATCGCGCTCGCCACCGACCCGTCGCTGCTCCTCCTCGACGAGCCCACCGCGGGGATGAGCCCCGAGGAGACGGACGAGACCATCCGCCTCATCCGGAAGATCGCCGAGGGACGCACCGTCATCCTCGTCGAGCACAAGATGAAGGTGGTGATGAACATCTCCGACCGGATCACCGTGCTCCACCAGGGGCAGGTCCTGGCCGAGGGCTCGCCCGCCGAGATCCGAGCCAATACCCTCGTCCAGCAGACGTATCTCGGATCGAGCCGGTGAGCGCGCCGCTCCTCACCCTCGAGGACGTGCACGCCTTCTACGGCGAGGCCCATATCCTTCAGGGGGTCTCGCTGAGCGTGCGCGAAGGTGAGGTCGTGACCCTCATCGGGCGGAACGGCGCGGGCAAGACGACCACGCTGCGCAGCATCATGGGCATCGTGCCCCCGCGTCTCGGCCGCATCACCTTCGCCGGCCAAGAGCTGCGCGGGCTGCCCATTCACGCGGTGGCGCGCGCGGGAGTCGCCTACGTGCCCGAGGAGCGCCGCATCCTTCCCAACCTCACCGTCGAGGAGAATCTCCGCCTGGGCCGGCTGGGCGCGGATGGCCGCCGCGGCGAGGGCGACGCGGCGATGGAGGAAGTGCTCGCCTACTTTCCGCGCCTGCGGGAGCGTCTCGACCAGAAGGGCAAGGGCCTCTCCGGCGGCGAGCAGCAGATGCTGGCGATCGCGCGCGGGCTCATCGCCCGCCCGCGCCTCATGCTGGTGGACGAGCCCACCGAGGGCCTGTCTCCCATCATCGTGGAGAGTCTCACGGAGATCCTGCGCGCGATCAATCGCCGCGGCACCGCCATCCTGCTCGTGGAGCAGATCCTCGAGGTGGCCCTCGCGCTCTCCCACCGGCTCTACGTGATGGATCAGGGGCGCATCCAGTTCGAGGGCTCGGCGGATCAGCTCCGCGCCGATCCCGCCATTCAGCAGCGCTTCCTGGGCGTGTGATCCGGCGTCGGCCGTGACCTATCCCTGCGCTTTCTGCGGCGAGGAGAACGACCTCGACGTCGATCCCAGCGGCGGACGGCGACAGCGCTTCACCGAAGACTGCGTGGTGTGCTGCCGCCCGAATGTCATCGCCCTCGTGATCGACGAGGACGGTGAGGCTACCGTCGAGGTCAGCCGGGAGTACGAGGCCTAGCCGCACGCCGGTCCGCCGGGTAGGTTTGGACCGGTCCCGGCAGATCATACCTGCTTCCTTTCCACGATGGCCGCCCGTGGCCCGCGGGAGGACGACGCGGCATCGAGATGCATGCGCGGCGGGCTGGCACGGGCGATGCGTACACGCGTCGGTCGGAGAGTCCCGCATGCGGTGGACGCCAACGGTATCCTCGAGGGCCGTTCAGTGGCTCGTCGTCACCGGCGTCGTCTTGACGCTGGTGATTTTGACGGCAACCTATGCGTCGCCCCTCATGGTTCGGCACCTCTTGATCGCGCGGATCCACGCCATCACGCATCGGGCCGTGCGCATCGACGCCGTTCAGCTTCATCCGTGGCGGGCGAGCATCGTCGTTCGCGGGCTCGGCGTGCAGGATCGGGACGGTGTCTCACCCTTCATCGGCGTCGATCGCATCGAGCTGCGCCTCCGTCCCTGGGCGCTCTTCCGGGGACATCTGTGGATTCGCGAGGCACGCATCCAGGGCTCGGCGGTGCGCCTCGTGCGGCGCGCCGATGGATTCAACATCTCGGATCTTTTCGAAGGAACTTCGTCGAGCCGTCGATTCCTGGACGTGACGTTGGATCATCTCGTCGTGACGGAAAGCCGGGCGGCTCTCGAGGATCGTGCGCTGGCCGAGCCGCGCACCTGGTCGTCGGAAGAGATCCAGATCGAGGCCCACAATCTTTCCACCCGTCGCGACGATGGCCGGGCCGTCGCGCGCTCGGTGACGGTGGGCGCGCCCGTTTCCATCGAGCTGCGCCACGTGCGGCTCTACCCGATTCACCTCGAGGCGGTCGTCGACACCGCGAACCTCGATCTCTCGCTGGCCCGCCTGTATTTTCCGGCCGACGCGGCGCTGGTGCCGGAGCGGGGGCGCGCCACCTCGACGCTGTCCATCCTCCTGGACGCGCGGGACGGCGTCCGCGCGAACGGGACCAGCCGGATCGAGGACGTGGCGCTGCTCAGGCGCGGCGAGCGCGATCCCTCCGTTCTGGTGCCACGCCTCACCATGGAGGTGAGAGGCCTCCGGTACCGGGCGGACCAGCTCGAGCTGGGCGGTCTCGCGCTGGCGGGCGAGGCGAGTGTGAAAGACCCGACCCCGAGCGGTCACGGCCGCTTCCAGCAGACGACGCTTCGGGCGAGCCTGGGCGACGTGACATGGCCGGTGGTCCGACCCGGTCGACTCGACGTCCGCAGCAGCGTCCCAGGCGGCGGCACGCTGCATCTGGACGGAAGCTTGAGCCCGCCTCCCGCGGTGAGTCAGCTGCGGCTTCGGCTCGCCCGCGTCGACCTCCGGCCGTGGGCGCGGCTGGTGCCGGGATCGATGCGGGTCGAGGGATTCGCGGACGCCGACCTGCGCGTCGATGAACCGCTGGCTCCCGCCGTTCCGCGCCATGTCCGCGGATACCTGGCGGTGAATCAGCTCGCCGTCGCCGATGGAACGAGCGAGCTCGGACGGGCACGTCGGCTCGAGGCGCGCGATATCGAGGCGGACTGGCCCCGCCTCGCCGCGCGACGCGTGACCGTCGCGGGACCGCGCGTCACGCTGGAGCGCGATCACGAGGGACAGCTCGTGCTGCCCGGGGCGCCGGGCGGTCCGGGTGAGCCCGGGAAGAGGGACGGACACGGTGAAGCCCCTTCCTTCACCTTCGCCCTGGGCGAGCTCCTCGTGCAGGACGGGCGCGTGGCATGGCGCGACCAGAGCGTTCAACCCGTGGTGGCGCTCGAGCTCGCGGATCTCCGCGCCCGCGTCACCGGGGCGGCCTGGCCCCTTCAGGGTCCGCTCGGGATCCACGTACAGGCGCAGCCGCCCGGTGGCGGTGGGATCGGCTTCGATGGGCGCGTGGCGTTCGATCCCCTCGCCGTCGAGGGTCGCGCGCGCGCGCAGGGCGCGGAGGTGGGTCCCTATCTCGCCTATGCAAAGGTGCCCGCGCGAATCCTGGGCCGCGTCGATTTCGACCTGGCCATCGCGCTGGAAGCCGGTGAGCCCGGACGCGTGACCGCCCGCGGCCAGGCGGCGGCGGCGGGGCTGGACGTCCGTGATGGGGAGCGCACCCTGCTACGCGTCGAGCGGGCGCGGGCCGAAGGCGTCGACCTCGACTGGCCGCGCCGCGTGACTGTCCGCGACGCCGCGCTGCAGCGCCCGTGGGTGCTGCTGGAGCGCGATCGGGCCGGCGAGCTCTCTCTCAAGGCCCGCCTCACGCCGCGCCGGGACGGCCGCGCCGCGGCGCCCTCGAGCGGATCGGGGGCACCCGATGAAGGGCCGCTCCTCGTCACCGTCCGCCGCGTGGCCATCGAAAACGGCGGCGCTCGCACGGTCGATCAGCGGGTCGTGCCACCGTTCGCGCTGGACACCTACGGGATGAACGGCCGTATCGAGGGCCTGTCCACGGACCCCACGGCGCGACCGGCCCGCGTCGACCTGACCGGACGCATGGGGGGTGACGCGCGCCTGGTCGTCAACGGCAGCGTGGGGTCCTTGGGCGGGCCGCTCCGCCTCGACCTCGGGGCCGAGCTGCACGACTTCGCGGTGCCGCGCACGAATTCCTATCTGCTTCAGCAGGTCGCGTGGGAGGCCCGCTCCGGCTCTCTGAGCGCCACCGTCAGCTGTCACGTCGACGGCAACGTGCTCGACGCCAAGACCGACATCCTGATTCGGCGCCTGGAGGTCGCGCGCGCGGCTGGGTCGGACGAGGCCCAGGCGCGCATCGGCCTGCCCCTCGGCACCATCGTCGCCCTCATGAAGGACCGGCACGGCGACATCCGGGTGTCGTTGCCCGTGGACGGCCGGCTGAACGATCCCCACTTCGACATGCGGAACGCGCTGTGGAGCACGCTGCGCAACGTGGCGGTCAAGACCGTCACGGCGCCGCTCAGCTGGATCGGCCGGGTCCGGACGGGCAGCGACTCGATGATCCAGCAGGTCGACGTGAATCCGGTCCCCTTCGCGCCGGGCTCCGCCGTCCTGGCGCCGGACGCTCACGAGCAGGTGAGCCGTCTGGCCACGTTCCTCGCGCAGGTTCCCGACGTCCGGCTTGCGCTGATTCCCGTGGTCACCGCAGCGGATCGCGCCGCGCTCGACGGCACGAAGCCGGCGGCGCTGGCCGACAAGCGCGTGGAGGCGATCCGGAAGGGCATCGAGAAGGCCGGCGCCGACGGCGATCGGCTTCGGGCCGAGGCGGCGACCGATGCGGCGGCCGAGGGTGACGGAGCGGCCGGTCAGGTGCGCGTGACGCTGCTCGAGCCGGAGACGCCGTCGCGCCCCAGCCCGATCCGCCGGCTCCTGGCGCCGTTCGGCATCGGGGGCGGGTCGAAGTGAGGTCGATACGCGGGCGCGTGGTCGTCTCGCTGATCGTCGCCCTGACCCTGCTCCTCGGCTCCTGCGCCACCATGAGCCCCTGGACGGACGCCCGGATCGAGAGCGAAGTGAAAGCTCGCCTCGTCGCCGAGACCGATGCAAACCTCACCCAGCTGGGTGTGGTCAGCCGCCGCGCCGTCGTCTATCTCTCGGGCAACGTCACGACGGCCGAGCAGAGGGAGCGCGCCGGCACCGTGGCCGCGAGCGTGGGCGGCGTGCAGCGCGTGGTCAACGGCGTCACGGTGCGCGCGCCGGGAGCCACGGATGCGGCGCGCTGAAGCCTAGGCCGACACGGCGGGCGGCTCGCGTATCACCACCAGGGCGAGCGCCTGGAGCGCCAGGGTCGTGACGAACGCCGCGACGAAGGCGGGTCCGATGCCCAGCCGCTCGATCAGCGCGGCGATCACCACGAAGAACGCGGCGAAGCTGAAGAGGCCGGCGAGGAGCCCGCGCAGCGCGCGCGTCGCGGGGCCGGGGCCGGCCTGGGCGTGGGCGAACACCGCGAGAATGCCCGCGTAGACGGGAAAGGTGGCGAGGAGCCCGCTGAGCCGGGGCCCCAGGGTCGCCGCCGCGGCGGTGAGCGAGAGCACGAGCGCGGTCGCGACGATCATGCGCGCGGGAATATCCCAGGGCGGGAGCGGCGTGGGACGCCGCGTCTCCTCGCCGGGGGGCATCGCGAGCAGGGCGAAGGCGAGGCCGACCGCCACCACACCAGTGAGCGGCCCGAGGCGCAGCGCGAGCCGCTGCAGCACGAGCCCGGTCACCGCGAATGCGGCGGTGCTGCCCGCGAAGGCGAGCGGCCAGCCGCGCGCGGCCAGCGCGGCGTAACCCAGGCAGAACAGGCCTTGCGCGAGCGCGCCCGCCATTGAGCCCAGCGCCGCGCGGGCGGCGAAGGCGGGGCCGTGCTCGAGCACCAGGAAGAAGGCCACCGGACCCGAGGTGAGCGGCAGCGCCACGATTACCCCACCCACTCCCTGCCCCCAGCGCCGGCCCACCAGGCTCGCCGACGCGATCAGCGCGGGCGTCAGGACTAGCTTGAGGAGAAGGATGGGCGAGCCGCAGCCGCAGGCGAGGCGAGCGGATACATGAACGATGGGCGAGCCGCAGCCGCAGGCGAGGCGA
>Ga0111538_10001494_pt1 | contig 32705 bp, 29 predicted proteins | sample SoiMethybrSBSTD1_FD_79669 | JGI IMG/M metagenome (GOLD analysis project Ga0111538, IMG submission 79669) | Bulk soil microbial communities from a Populus tree surrounding site in Tennessee, USA - Soil MetaG P. TD hybrid SBSTD1 (version 2)... | ecosystem: Environmental > Terrestrial > Soil >...
CCTGGGAGATTTCCGACCGGCCGGGCGACGAGAGCGTCGTCAGCAACGGCCCGCTGGCCGGCCGGACGCTGCGGTCGATCATGCAGGAGCAGGCCGACAACGTACTGGGCGAGGCAGCGGCGACAGATGAGGGCCGCTTTCCGCTGCTCTGCAAGATCCTCGACGCGCGCGAGCGCCTGTCGCTGCAGGTACATCCACCGGCGCGGTTGGAACATCTCGGCGATCCAAAAACCGAGATGTGGTACATCGCCGATGCCGACCCAGGCGCCGAGTTGTTCGTCGGCCTGAAACCAGGCGCAACGCGACAAACCTTAGAGAGCGCGATTGGCGACGGACGTGTGACCGATTGCCTGCACCGCATCGCCGTTCAGGCGGGAGACGCGATGTTTCTGCCGAGCGGACGCGTCCATGCCATTGGCGCCGGGCTGGTCATCTTCGAGATTCAACAGAATTCCGACACGACCTTTCGCGTCTACGACTGGGATCGACTCGGGCTGGACGGCAAGCCACGGGCGCTGCATACGAGGGAGTCGATGGCCAGCATTGACTTCGACGACATCGAGCCGGCGCTGGTCGCCAGCCGTCCGCGTGCCGCCGACAGTTTCACCGTCCGGCCCCTCGTCCGCGATCCCCTCTTCAACATCGACGTGGTCGAGGCGAGCACGACGGCGACGAGCCGTCGACAGTCCGCGCGCCCGCGCGTGCTCGGCTGCGTGCGCGGACGTGTCACCGTACAGGGAGGGGGAATGTCGCATGGCGTCGTGGCCGGGCAGTTCTGTCTGTTGCCGGCGCGCATGGCGGACGCCTCGATCACCGCCGAGGCCGGCGCCACGTTTCTCGTCGCCGAACCCGGTCCGGCCAACTGAATCCGGACCGGCGCCGTCTATTACGCGGAGGAGAGACCGTGAAGCAGGTCCTATTCCTGGTGGTAACCGTTTCGGCGGTGGGGCTGCTCGCGCAGGCCGAGCCTTCCTTCGACGTCGCCTCTCTTAAGCGGAACACGTCACTGTCGGAGTACGGTGGCGGGGGGCCTCGTCCCGGTGGACGCTACCGGCTGACCAATGTTTCCGCCCGGTCAGTGATTGGGATTGCGTGGAATATTCCTACCAATCGCATCCTCGGTGGGCCCGGGTGGATCGCGGTCGAGCGCTATGACCTCGACGCGACCATGAAGGAGGACGCGTCGTTCGACGAAACGCGGGCGATGTTGCGCTCGCTGTTGCGTGACCGATTCTCGCTTGCCGCGCACATCGAACAGCGCGACCTGCCCGTCTATTTTCTGACGCAGGCACGGCCGGGGGGCGAGTTCGGACCCAGCCTGGAGCGGAGTACGTTCGATTGCAACGACCCCGCGGCGCGGAAACAGGCGGCCGCGGCGCTTGCCGCCCGTCCCGGCCGGATGCTGTGCGGTTTCACGGACGGCGGCGGAGCGCTCGACGGCGGCGGACTGACGATGCAGACCCTGGCGCAGATTCTGACAGGGCCCTCCGGACGTCAGGTACTCGACCGCACGGGATTGACCGGCAGCTACAACGTTGCGCTGAAGTGGACGCTGGCGCTGGCGGATGTCGCGCCGCCGGCAGACGCCGTGTCGATCTTCACCGCCGTGCAGGAGCAGCTCGGGTTGAAACTGGAGAGTGCAACCGCGCCGCTCGACGTCGTCGTGATCGATCGCATCGAGCGGCCGACGGAGAATTGAACGGAAAAGGCCGACCCGCTATAGCACGACGGGATCGGCCTTCATCGAACTACCAACTACCAACTGCCGCACAAATAACTACCAACTACTACGAACTATCCAACCAGCCAACTACCAACTAGAACGGTATGTCGTCGTCGGTGATCGGTTCCATCGGCGGCTCGTCGCCGCCCGCGTGCGAGGAGCCGCGATCCATTCCGCCACCACCGCGAGCGCCGCCGCCACCGCCACCCAGCAGCGTGATGCGATCGGCCTTGATCTCGGTCGTGTAGCGCTTGTGACCGTCCTTGTCGTCCCACTGGCGCGTCTGCAGCCGGCCCTCGACGTAGATCTGCTTGCCCTTGGTCAGGTATTCCTGCAGCGATTCGGCCTGCTTGCCCCAGAGCACCACACGGTGCCACTCGGTCTTCTCCTGCCGCTGCTGGTTCTTGTCGTTCCACACCTCCGTCGTGGCGAGGTTCAGTGTGGCGACGGCGGCGCCGCCTGGCGTGTAGCGAAGTTCGGCATCCCGTCCCAGGTTGCCGACGAGGATTACTTTATTGACGCTTCCCACGATGCTCTCCTTCGGGCCGGCTCGGCCGCGGTGCGGCGAGAGCATGCCCCTGCGGTGACAGTTGCTGTCGCCGCGCTAACTGACAGGCCGCCTGAAAGGTCGGCCTCTACCAACTGGCGGGTTTACCAACTGGCGGGTCGCCCCCAGCATATCGATGTGAACGGTCTGCCGCTACCAGTTTGCCCTGGCACCGTGACAGGGGAGGTCACGGTTTACGCGTCGCCGGCGGGGGGGCATTGTCGATCGCCTGCAGCCGGCTGCCGCTGAGGACCGCGGGCTCGCTGTCGGGAAACTGCTTTACGACGGTCTCAAATGATGCGCGCGCGGGTGCAGTCTGACCCAGCCTGGTTTGTGCCTGGCCGCGCTTGTAGTACGCCCACGGCACCTGATCGCTCTTCGGGTAGTTCTGGATCACGAGGTTGTAGGCGGCGATCGCCTGTTCGAAACGATTCTGCTGGAACTCCGCGTCGCCGATCGTCTGCTGCGCGGCAGCCGCGCGCAGGGTGGTCGGGTACGTCTTGAGGAGGTCCTGGAATCCCTGAATCGCTGATTGATAGTTGCCGGCGGCGTAATCGGAATTGGCCGTGTTGAACATCCGCTCCGGGGATAAGCCGAGGGTTGAGGGGGCCGGTGCCGAATCGGGTGGCGCTGCGGCGCCTGCCACAGGGGCGGCGCCGGCGTCGGCGGGCGCGACGTCCGCAGACGACAGCCGCGACAGCAGCGACGGGATCGAGCTGCGTAATGCCTCCACCTCTTCCTTCAGCTCGCCCAGACGCGTCGCCGCGTCCTGCGTCTGCGCCAGCGTCTTGCGCACATCGCCCGCTGTCGCATTGATCGTGATCGACTGATCCGCGAAACCCTTGCGCATCGCCTCGCTCTGTTGGTCGATGCGGGCGTTGAGCGCCTTGGCGGTCTCGTTCAGCAACTGCGTCACCTGGAGGAGCGCATTGGCCAGCTCCTGATTCTGCGTGCGGAGAATCTGAAGCTCAGCCGCCATCTGCAGGTGCTCACGATTCTGTGCCTGCGCTGGCACACTCACGGCGAGCGCACCCACCAGCGCGACGAAAGTGATGCTTTTCATATCAGTTCGATGTAATCACAAAATGCCCCCGCCGGTTCTTGGCAAATGCCTCTTCCGTTCTGGCGGGGTCAAACGGGAATTCCTTACCGTAGCTGATCGTTCGGACCCGTTCCGGCGAGATCCCGAGCGAGACCAGAAACGTTTTCACCGCGACCGCGCGCCGTTCTCCCAGCGCCAGGTTGTATTCCGCAGTGCCTCGCTCATCACAGTGTCCCTCGATCGTGACCACCCATTTGGGATTCTTCTTCAGCACCTCGGCATTCGCACTCGCCGTCGCGCGGCCCATCTCATCGAGATCGGCGCTGTCGACGGTGAAGAACACCGGCTGCAGCGGCGAATTGCGATTGAGATCGTCGAGCGACCGTCCCGCAACCGAGTCATCCGAGAGTGAGGGCTGCGCGGGTACCGGCAGCGCATCGTCCACGCGCCGCGGTGCGGCGGTGTTGCCGGTCACCGCCGGCGGCGCCGTGACGCTGGGCGGTGGCTGCGGCGCCGCCACCGGCGGTTGCTTCTTCGCACACGCCGCCGTCATCAAGGACAGCAGTGCCACAACAGCGAAGCCAGTCTTCATGGTGTTTTGCATTGATTCTCCAGTAGATCAGTTCGACCAGTCAGGGGTCTGGTTGTTGCCGGTACGGGTGACCTGTCGCAGGCCGTTGCCATCGCGACCGATCGTGAAAATCTGGACGAGGCCGGACCGAGTCGAGCTGAACGCGAGGTGCCGGCCGGTCGGCGAAAACACCGGACTCTCGTTCGTGCCCTCGCCGAATGTCAATTGCCGCGTCGTGCCCGACGCGAGTTCATGGATCTTGACGTCATAGCCAGGACCAATCCGTGCCGCATACGCGATCTCGTTGTACGGCGACGGCGCCCACGTAGCGCGGTCAGCCTCGCCATCCGGAATCGGCAAGCGGCGGAAGTTCGAGCCATCGATGTTCATGACGTAGATCTGAGGCTTGCCGGTCCGGTCCGAGGTAAACGCGATCTGCATCCCGCTCGGTGACCACGTCGGCGTCGTATCGCTATCCGGGTGCGTCGTCAGGCGGCGCAGATTCGTGCCATCGACGTTCAACACGAACAGGTCGGGCGCGCTGGCACCCTCGGCGGTGGCGTGAAACAGGATCTGCTTGCCGTCGGGAGAGAAGACCGGAAGGGAGGCGCCACCGTTCCGACCGAATCGTCCCTTCGTCAGATCCTGCAGGACGCCCTTATAGATGAACGACACGAAGATATCCGGCGCGCCGCCGCGGCGGAACGCCGAATAGGCGATCGACTGCGCATCGTGCGACCACGACGGATTGAGATTCAGGTCCCGCGAATTCGTGATCCGCAATTCGTTGGCACCGTCGTAGTCCGCCACCCAGATTTCCTTGACGCTGCGCTTTTCGACTGTTCCGAGCACCGACTCCCTGGTGCGATCGGAGACGAACGTGAGCTTCGTCCGCGCGACGCCGCGCAACCCGCGCTGCTGCTGATGGACCGCGTCGGACAGTTCGTGCGCCACTCGACGCACGCTGCGGGCGGCGGCGGTGTATTCCTGCCCGAAGACCGACTCGCGCGTGCGTACGTTGAACAGCCGCACCTGGACGACGAACTGGTCGCCTTTCTGCTGGACGCTGCCGAAGAACACACCGTCGGCGCCAATCTCGCGCCAGGCCCCGAACGGCACCTGGTCGGCGGAGCGCGCGACGGGAATTGACTTGTAGACGTCGCGCGGAATCATGTCGAACTCACGCTCGAAGCTGAGGTCGTCCCACAGCACCTGCGCGAGGAGCTTCGCCGTGTCCGCCGCAGTCGGCGTCAGCGCGATAAAGTCGGGCACGGCATAATGCGGCGGCGCGCCGGAGTCGCTGGTGATTCGCGCGCCGACCTCTGACGGCTGTTGCGGCGCGGGCTGGGTCGGCTGTTGCGGTTGCGCCGCGACAACCGCACCAACGACTACAGTCGCGGCCAGCGCCACCCTCAACGTTCCCGATCGGATTCTCTGCGCAGACGCTTTCATCATGTGTCGTCCTGTCATTACCGCTCGTAAGCAAACTCGAGGTGAATGGTTAGCATTTGGTTCGGATAGCGGGTCGGCAGCGGAGGCAGCCGCGCCAGCCGGAGCGCGCGCGCCGCTTCGGTGTCCAGCACTGCAAACCCGCTCGACTTCTCCAGTTGAACGCCTTCGATTGCGCCATCTTTTCGAATCGTGAACTTCATCGTCGTCACACCGATGATTCCCTGCTTGCTGTTCCAGTTCTGCCGCACGAGGTCCTGCATCGTGATGATGTAGTCGGGACAGCAGAAGTCCACGGCGTCGACCGTCACACCACCGCCGCCACCCCCGCCCGTGCTCAAGCCGAATCCCTGACCACGAATGCGCGTCTCGGAGCGCGCCGTTCCTTCCTGCGGCTCGGCGCCTGTCGTTGGCGTCTTCGCGGTCGCGTCACGCGGCGCCTTCTTCACTGGTGGCACAGGCTTCGACCTCGGATCGGGCAGCGTCATAGCCGGCGTTTTTGGAGCCGGGGCCGATTCAGCCTTCTTCACCGGCTCGACCGGAGGGGGCGCCTGGACGGTGCGCCCTCCCATCTGCGTCATTCCCTGCGTCTTCGGACCGGGCGCACCACCGAGGCTGATCATCATGATGTTCTTCGGCTCGACCGCCGGCCTGGGATGTGGGCCGAACAGCACGAACGCCGTAATGGCGATGTGCGCACCGATGGACCACACCAGCATCGACGAGAGCCGGTCGGCATCGCGCGATCGAGAGACGATGACGTCTGTCGTCGCTTCCCTCATCGCAGCGGCGGCGGCTCCGTGGCCAGACCGACGTTGTCGACGCCGGCAGCCTTCAGCTGATCGAACACATCGAACTGCTTCTGTACGAGCAGCCCGCGGTCGATGCGGAAGAACACCTGTTTGTCGCTGCGTGTCAGCAGCATCTGACGGAGCCGCTCGGGCAGCGCCGTCAGGCTGATCGACTCCTTCCCGAGATAGACGCGGTTGTCGTCTTTGAACGACAACGGAACATCGATGAACAGCCGTTCGCTCGAGATTTCCTGGGCGCGCCGCATCTGCGGAAGATTCAGCTCCACGCCGCGCTGCAGCATCGGCGCCGTCACCATGAAGATGATCAGCAGCACCAGCATCACGTCGACAAGAGGGATCACATTGATCTCCGCCAGCGTCGTCGCCACGCGCCGGCTGCGCCCCCGCGGAGCGCCACCCGTCGGAACGGGGAGAACCTTGGGCATCGCTGGTGACCTCGCTACGTGAAATTGCGCTCGGCGATGTTCAGGAACTCGAGCGAGAAATCGTCCAAATCCGACGCAAAGCTCTTCACCTTCATGGTGAAGTGGTTGTACGCCATCACTGCGGGTATGGCGGCGAAGAGGCCAGCCGCAGTGGCGATGAGCGCGTCCGCAATGCCCGGCCCGACGGTCGCAAGATTCGTCGAGCCGCTGACGCCGATCCGCTGAAACGTGATGAGAATGCCCCACACGGTGCCGAACAATCCGATGAAGGGCGCCACGCTGGCGATGGTCGCCAGAAACGGAACGCGCTTTTCGAGCCGGTTCACCTCGACCGCGGCGGCGCGCAGCAGCGCACGATCCACCGCGGTCAGACTCTTCAGAATAGGACGCGACGCGCCCTCGCCTGGATTGCCGGTCGCGTTGCCGGTCAGGCGGAACTGGGCGTTGAGCTCAGCGTACCCGGCCTGAAAAACGCCAACGAGGGGAGTGGCCGGTAGAGAAGGGCAGACCGACTGCACCTCCGAGAACTTCGTACTGCGGCGGAACACGTCCAGAAAGGTCGACGTCTGACGCGCGACGCTGCGGTACGAAAACCACTTCTGGAGAATGATGGCCCACGACACAACAGACAGCAGCAGCAGGATTGCGAGAACGACGAGGTTGACGGTCCCGGTCCCACGAAGGATGTCAACTACATTGACGTCCCCGAGCGGAGCAGCGCCCTCCTGCACCTGAAGTGCAAGAAGAGCGAGCGCAAACGTGTGCAACAAGGCCTCCGATTCATCATGGCTGTGCGCCGGTGGGAGCGGCGCGGACGAGGCAGGGTAGCACGCGACCGAAATGCTGTCAAACGCATGATACGATGGGAGTTGCGCCGACATGCTGCGCTTCCTCCGCATCCGTAATCTTGCCGTTATCGAGTCGGTCGAGGTCGAGTTCGAACCGGGCTTCAATGTCCTCACCGGCGAGACGGGTGCCGGCAAATCCATCATCGTCGAGGCGCTTGGACTCCTCCTCGGCGCCCGCGCCTCCTCCGACCTGGTCCGCACCGGCGAGACCCAGGCGTCCATCGAAGCCATCTTTGAGGACGCCGAGTACGGAGCTGCGGGTGCTGACTCTTCCGAACTGATCATTAGACGCGAAATCACAAGCCAGGGCCGGAGCCGGTCGTTCATCAACGGCGCCTTGGCTACGGCGGCCGCTCTGCGCGACCTGTCGCAGCGCCTCGTGGAGCTTCACGGGCAGCACGAGCACCAGGCCCTCTTGGATCCCGCAACGCACCTGCCGCTGCTCGATGAGTATGCGGAACTTGACAGGACGGCTGTCGCCGCGGCTTGGGACGAGGTGCGCGGGCTGCGGGATCTGCTCGATCGATCGCGAATGGACGAACGGGAGAAGAGCGCGCGGCTCGAACTAATCTCGTTCCAGCTCGCCGAGATCGAAAAGGCGGCGCCGAAGCCCGGGGAGGACGACGAGCTGGCGGCGACAAAGCAGGTCCTCGCCAGCGCCGAACGTATTCAGCGGCTCTGCGAAGAATCGTACGGCGCGCTCTACGAAAGCGACACTGCGATCCTCGGGGCGCTCGGCGGCGTGTGGAAGCGCGTCGGCGAGCTGGCCGGCCTCGAGCCGCGGTTCGGCGCATATCTGGATGCACGTGACGGCATCAAAGGCCAGTTGGAGGATCTCGCGTTTTTCCTTCGCAGCTACTCGGACGGCGTTGACGCCTCGCCCGAGCGACTGCAACAGGTCGAGGATCGTCTTGCACTGCTCGAACGTCTCAAGCGGAAGCACGGCGCAACGCTGGAAGAAATCAATGAGATGGCTGTCTCGTTGCGTCGCGAGCGCGAGCTGTTGACCGGCACAGCCGAGGAGGCGGGGGCACTTCAGCATCGTCTCGACGACGCGATGTTTCGGTTTCTTCAGGCCGCCCGCGCGCTTTCGCATCTCCGCCGAAAAGCGGCAGAGAGCTTCTCGAGTGAGGTCGAAAAGCTGCTTGCGGATCTGGCGATGAAGGGAGCGCAGTTCGAGGTGCGGTTCAAAGATCTCGGGCTGTCGGCCGACCTCTGGAGCGAGCGAGGCATCGACGAGGCGGAGTTCTTTCTTTCGGCAAACCTCGGCGAGGATCCGCGTCCGCTGGCCCGCATCGCTTCCGGAGGAGAGCTGTCACGCGTCATGCTGGCGCTCAAGACGATGGGAGCCCGAAAGGAGAGTCGAGCCTTCCAGTCGGATCACTCCCGCACGCTCGTTTTCGACGAGGTGGACGCGGGGATCGGCGGCCGCGTCGCCGATGTCGTCGGCGCGAAGCTGCGGGAGCTCGGAAATGAGTTCCAGGTGCTCTGCATCACTCACTTGCCGCAGATTGCCGCCAGGGGAACGACGCACTTTCATATCGAGAAACAGGAGCGGGGCACGCGTACTATCACGAGCGTCACTCGGCTAGACTCGGATGCCCGCGTGGAAGAACTGGCGCGGATGATCGGCGGGGCACAGGTGAGTGACGCGGCGCGGAGCACTGCTCGCGAACTGCTGGCAACGGGTACGTCCAGAAGCGAAACCGCCGCGCGGGGACGCAACCTTCAAGGCAAGGCGAAAGCGAAAGGCGAAAGCGAAAGTCGGTGGCGAAGAAGTACCTGATCGAAACGTTCGGCTGTCAGATGAATTTCCACGATTCGGAGCGTATGGCCGGTCTACTCGATCAGGCCGGTTACGAGCCGACGTCGTCGGACTCCGAGGCCGACGTCATCGTCATCAACACGTGCAGCGTGCGCGAGCACGCCGAGGAGAAGCTTTACACGCGGCTTGGCGAGCTGCGCGTGCTCGAGGACGAAAGCGGACGTCGCCCGGTTGTCGCCGTTGCCGGTTGTGTGGCGCAACAGGAAGGGCAGTCGCTGGTTCGGAAATCCAACGGACATGTCATCGACGTCATCATGGGGACGCAGCAGCTCAAGATGCTGCCCATACTCGTCGAGCGTGCGGCCACGACGAACGCTCCGGAGATCAACATCAATCCCTGGGACGACGTGACGTTTCCGCTCGGCATCACGCGCCGCGGCGATCCGGTCAAGGCCTACGTCACGATCATTGAAGGGTGCAACGACTACTGCGCGTTCTGCGTTGTCCCGTACACGCGCGGGCACGAACGGATGCGCGCTAAAGCGGACATCCTGGCGGACGTGCGGCAGGCCATCGACGCTGGCCGCAAAGAGATTCAACTCCTCGGGCAGATCGTCAATCACTACCAGGCGCCTGATGATCCTGCGTGCGACTTCGCTGAACTGCTGGCGGCGGTCAACGAAGTGCCCGGTGTCGAACGTATTCGTTTTGCGAGCCCGCATCCCCGCCATACCGGGATTCGCCTCATCGAGGCTGTGCGTGACCTGGACAAAGTCTGCAAGCACCTGCACCTGCCCGTTCAATCCGGATCGACACAAGTGCTTCGCGCGATGCGACGCCGGCACACGCGCGAGGAATACCTCGACCTCGTGGCGAGGATCCGCGAGGCGATCCCGGGCGTCACACTTTCCACGGACATGATCGTGGGCTTCCCTGGAGAGACGGCAGAGGATTTCGCCGAGACCATGACCCTGACAGCTCTGGCCCGCTACGAGAGCATGTTCTCGTTCAAGTACTCGCCGCGACCGAACACGCTGGCGTCGAAGCGGATGCCGGACGACGTGAGCGCCGATGAAAAGACGGCGCGCATCGTCGCGCTGCAGGCGCTGCAGCGGGGGATACAAACGGAACTGCACGAAGCGGCGGTCGGAACCGACGTGGACGTTCTCGTCGATTCGACGAGCCGCCGTCGGCAGTCAGAGCTCTCTGGGCGGACGATGGGCAACACGGTGGTGAATTTCCAGGCACCAGCCGATACACCCAGCGGAGAGCCGTCATGGATTGGCCAGACGGTCCGTGTGCGGATCACCCGCGGCGGGCCGCACAGCCTGCGCGGCGAGGCGATCCCGCGTATCAGGCCGGTACCGATCCTGCGTAGCGAGCGACCGCCATGCTGATAGAGATGACGATCAAAGGGCTGATGGTGGACCCCATCACCAACATGCCCATCGTGATCCTTAAAGACAAGGAAGGGGATCGTGTTCTGCCGATCTGGGTCGGCATCTTCGAGGCAAACGCCATTGCCCTGCAGATTGAGAATGTCGCCACCCCGCGGCCGATGACGCACGACCTCCTCCGCAACATCATCACCGACCTCGACGGGCGGGTCGATCGGGTCGTCGTCAGCGATCTGAAAGAAAACACCTTTTACGCGATCGTGCACCTCACGGTCCGCGGCGAGCGCGTGGCTGTGGATGCGCGACCGAGCGACGCCATCGCCCTGGCGCTTAGAACGCGCGCACCGATCCTGGTCGAAGAGACAGTCATCGAAAACGCCAAGACGGTGGATCTGGGATCCGAACGGCTGGACAACGAGAAAGTCCAGAAGTGGCTGGAAGCGCTCGATCCCGCCGAGCTTCCGAAATACAAGATGTAAGACTCCGATCGAGCTAAGGCCCTAGCCCATGGGCTTTGGCCTAATGTCGGCCGGCCGACATTTCGGAACTCCCGACTTCTATTCCTAGCTTGCGAACAAGTTCATGTCTGCAGGAGGGAACTCTGCGTCCGGGCGGCCGAGAATCTGGCGCCGCGAGTTTCAAATTTGACGTTCCATCAACTCGTCTCTACAATGGGCGCGTCCCTTTACAGAACTGCGCTCATGAACCGATGTTCGCCAGACGCTGACGTCCACGGCATCCGCTTACCGGCGGCCTGCCCGCGGAGACTCCCGACTTGATCGTCGCCATCGCGAACCAGAAAGGGGGCGTGGGCAAGACCACCACAGCCGTCAACCTGGCCGCAGCCCTCGCGATGCGCGGGCGCAAAGTGCTCCTGATCGACCTGGACCCGCAGGCCAACAGCACCATCTCGTTTGTGGAGCACGCCGCGATCGGCCGCAGCACGTACGACGCAATTGCGGACCCGACGATTTCGCTGGCCGAGGTCATCCTGCCGGCGAACCTCCCGAACCTGTCAATCGCGCCGGCGCGCATCGGGCTCGCCAAGCTCGAGGCGCGGTTGGTTGGCGAGATGGACGCCCACTTCCGACTGAAGGACAAGATCGATCAGCTGCAGGGCGAGTACGCCCATATCGTCATCGACTGTCCGCCGGCGCTCGGACTGCTGACGGTCAATGCCCTGGTCGCTTCGACGCACCTGCTGATCCCGATTCAATCTTCGTACTTCGCTTTGGAGGGAACCGACGATCTGCTGGAGACGATCGAGAAGGTCCGGCAGCGTCCCAATCCGAGCCTGCGGATCCTTGGAGTGGTCATCACGATGCACGACAAGAGGACGGCGCTCGCGCGCGACATCCGCGAACAGATTCAGAAGGTGTTCGGAAACAAGGTGTTCCGCACAGTCATCAGCAAGAGCGTCAGGCTGGAGGAGAGCCCGGCCTACAAGGAATCCATCTTCACATTCGCGCCGGATTCGACCGGCGCCACCGACTATTACAGCCTGTGCGAGGAGGTCATTGAGCGTGCCGAAGCGCGGACTGCCTGAAACGCTGCGTATGCGGCATGACGAGCACTATGTGGAGGCGCTGGCCGCGTCCGCTGGTGAGCCGGTCGGCCGCATGGTGTCCATCGAACTGCTCGACCCCAACCCGAACCAGCCTCGACAAGTCATGGGAGACCTGTCGGAGCTGATGGCGTCAGTCGCTGAAAAGGGGATTATCGAGCCCCTGATCGTGCGTCAGCGCGGCGCTCGCTTTCAGATCATCGCCGGTGAGCGGAGATATCACGCTGCCGTCCAGGTGGGCCTCCGCGAAGTCCCCGTCATCGTCCGGGAAGTGGACGATGCCGAAGTGATGGAGCTGGCGCTGGTGGAGAACCTGCAGCGAAAGGACCTGACCGCGTTCGAAGAATCCGAGGCGCTCCACCAGCTCGCGCACAGGTGCAATTACACCCACGAAGACATGGCTCGAAAACTGGGTAAGTCACGGACATCGATCACCGAGTCGCTGTCGCTGCAGAACATGCCGGACGAAGTGAGGAAGCTATGTCGGCTGGCCGACATTACCTCCAAGTCCACGTTGCTGCAGATTGTCAGGCAGGCCGATCAGCAGAAAATGATTGCCCTGGTCGAGAAGCTTGCCGGCCAGGGGACGGCGACACGCGAGGCAGTCCGCCGGGAGACGGCGAAGCCAACGCCAGGCCGGCCGAAGTACTTCGTCTTCGCATTCAGGCCGCCCACCAAGTCCTTTGATCTGCGCCTGAGCTTCAAGAAGTCGAAGGTCGAAAAGGACGAGATCATCACGGCTCTGGAGAACATTATCAAAGAGCTCCGCGCCAGCCGATAGCTCCATCAATTTCACCTCGCGCGCACGTAGTCGATCGCCGACTCGCTGTCGATGGCATTGCCGGACGGAGTCAGGGGTCGGTCCGAATTGGATTGGGCGGCGGCCGTCGTCGAGGCCGGACACTGGACGAATCGGCACTGTTCCCAAGCCCTAGCCCGGTCTTAGTTTACATAACGTGTATTATGCGACGTTGCTGGAATAGCCAATAAACACAGGCTGTTGATGGTTTGCGGATGGTCGCTCAGGCCTCCGCCCGACTCTCAGGCCGTCCAAGCCCGGGCCGGAAAACGGCCGTCCGGAACCTCGAACTCGATGGCGTGGTGGCGCGGGTGACGTTCGATTTCCGTGCTGTCGCGCACGAGGGTGACGAACAGCGCGACCTGTTCTCCCACCTTGGCGCCGATCGCGGCGAAGGGTATTTGCAGTTCGACCACGGCGCGGACCGCCGCCCGAACACCTGCTCCGAAGACCTGCTGCCAGTCGCCCGACTCGCCTTTTTGCTGCAGCATCGCTGTGAACGAGCCATCGCGTCCCTGGAGCCCAAGCCGCCACGCGGCGGGTTTCACGAACCGCACAGACAACTCGAATCCACGGCGCAGCAGTTCTCGCCCGGACATCGTCGCATCCACCCGGATGTAGAGGTTCTCCAAATCGAATCCGAATTCCACCAGGGAAATCGCAGGACCACGTTCGGAGACCTGATGCATAGCGCCCGCCGCGGCGGATCCTTCGACGCAGCCCGCGCCGAGCCATTCGAAGTAGTCGGTCACCCGACCATCGATGAGTGGTTGAACGAACCCTGTGGGCGGCTCGATCGGCGACGTCGGAGGCGCCGTGGTGATGTTCGTCACGAACAGCTCTTCCGGGATCGGCTTCTCGAGCGCTCGGTAGACGTTGCGAACGTGTCGGCGGAACAGCTCGTCGAACTCGACGTCGTGTTCAGACGAGTGGTCGTCTCCGTACCACCAAAACCAGTCGCTGCCTTCAGCGATGAGCATCTCCTCCCGCGCGCGCGCCAACGATTCCAGCGGGAGGTCGGATCGCGGACTGTCCAGCGCCCGCCGTGCGTCCACGAGCTGGCTCCAGGCACGGTGATCGTCGGAGTGGCCGATCCAGATGTAGAAGTCGCCGTTAATCCACGACCCGGGGAAGATCGACGGCAACGCCTCGGTTGCGCCGGCGCACGCCTCGCTCATCGTCACCGTCTGCAACTCGGGATGTGACGCCAGGCGTCCGTAGAGTGCACGAAGAAAAGGACGACCCTGTTGCTCGTAATGCTCCCACGCGTTCTCCCCGTCGAGGATGACGAAAATGGTCGCCTCTTCCCCACCCGTCGCCGCGCTGTAGCGTCGTCCTCCTTCAACGAGCCGGTTGACGAAATCGTCCGCGGCGCCGTGCGGCGACCAGCCGGCGTAGGTGAAGCCAATGAGATCCGACAAGGTGTGATCGCGGAACCCGCAGCTCACAGATGAAACCCCTGTACCGACGCGATACGGGCGATACAGTCGTTCGGGTTGTTCAAGATGGCCGTCGCCGGTGCGGCTGAATCCGCGCCCTGTCGTACGCGCGAGGATTTCCTCGTCTGTCGCCATCCACCGGAAACCTTCGCGCGCGACGAGCGGCACCATGACGTCGGACACCGAACCTTCGGACGGCCAAACGCCAAGTGGCCGTCGTCCAAACGTCCGCTCGTGATAGGCGACCGCCCTGGCCAGCTGCTCGGCCGCATCCTCCGGGTGACGGAACGATTCGCGCGGCATTCGTGAATCGGGATGCGTGCGGAGAAAAACGTCCGTATCGCACAGCAGCGGAAGAATCGGATGGTAGAACGGCGAGGTGGAGAGCTCGACCTGCGAGCGCTCCGCTGCTTCACGATATTCCGGGATGACCTTGCGGAGGATCTCGAGCTCCACCTCGCGGAGCCTCTGTTTGTCGTCTTCGGTGTACGCGCGGTCCTTCGCAATCAACGCCTTGACCCGCGCATCGTCCGCGTAGAAAGGGTCGATCCAGGCGAGCTTGTGCCACACCTGCAGGTCGCGCAGGTCCTCTGTGTCGAATCCTGCTGACTGGCCGCGCGCGCTCAACTGTCGAGCGGCATCCCGCAGCGCCGCCAGCTCGGCGTACCGCGGGTAGGGCGCAATCATTCGCGGGCCGTGCGCGTGAAAGAAGTTCGCAAGCGCAAATGCGCGTTCGTCCTCGGTCAGTGCGTCCGCTGGTTTGAGACCGATTTCCAGGTGGGGATCGCGCGCCTCCTCGCGTGCGAACGCCTCGAGCTGCGTCAGCATCGAAGGAACCAGATTGAAGGTCACATGCACTGAAGGAAATTCGCGCAGCAGCGCCACCATTCCCCAGTAGTCCTTGAGGGCGTGGAGTCGTACCCACGGCAGGATGTGCTCCCCCGTCAGCAGGTCCTGATACAGGGGTTGATGCATATGCCAGAGCAGCGCGACGCGCGTCATAATGGCGTTACCGCGAGATGTCGATCATCGATCGATACGTTGTGCGGCAGGTCCTCATCCCGTTCCTGCTGGGCCTGCTGGTCTTCACGTTCATCTTCATTATTCAGCCGCTGATGCTCTACGCGGAGGACCTCGTTGCCAAAGGCGCCTCGGCCGTGGCGGTGGCGAGCCTGATCGCCCTGCTCATTCCTCAAGCGCTTGCGATCACGATACCGATGGCGCTGTTGCTGTCGCTGTTGATCGCCTTCGGACGTCTCTCGGCGGACCGCGAGTTCGTCGCGATGCAGGCCTGCGGCATCAGCCTGCGGCGCCTCCTGCGTCCGGTCGCGCTGGTGTCCGTCGGCATGTGGATGCTGACGTCCTACGTGCTGATCGAGCTCGTCCCCACTTCGAATCAGAAGTTTCTCGACGGCGTGTTCGACGTGACCAGCCAGCGAGCCGAGGGTGAGGTGAAGCCGCGGACCTTCTTCACTGAGTTTCCGAATCTTGTCCTCTACGTCCGCGACGTGCCGCCCGAGGGCGGCTGGAAAGGAGTGTTCATCGCCGACCTTCGCGGCGATCAGGGCGCGCCTATCTACCTGGCGGAGCACGGTCGCGTCGTCATCGACCGGGCGCGTCGCCGCATCGACATGGAGCTGTCGAACGGCACGAAACACAGCGTCAAGAACGGGGACAGGCAGGAGTACGACGTCGTCCGGTTCGAGAGCTCGAAGGTGACGATCGACCCGACGACGATGTTTCAGCAGCAGCAGGACAAGGGACCGCGGCAGATGACGATCGCGGAGCTGCGCGCGCAGATTGCCGAACGTGAGAAGCAGATCGACCCGACGTCGAACGCGCCGTTTTCGACGCACAACGAGCGGATGGAAATACACAAGCGCTTCTCCATTCCCGTTGCCTGTCTCGTTTTCGGCCTCATCGGCCTCGCGCTTGGAGCCACGCATCGGCGCGACGGAACGCTCGGGAGTTTCGTCATCGGCATCGTCGTCGTGTTTGCGTACTACGTTCCGCTGATGATCGGACCGTCGCTGGTGAAAGGGCATTACCTGCCGGCGTGGCTGGGGATGTGGCTGCCGAACTTCGTGCTCGGCGCGCTGGGCGCGGTGATGTTCGTCTGGCGCGACCGACTTGCCGACCAGCCGTTCACTCTCCGCCTGCCGCGCGCGCTCACATCGGTCGGGACGGTGCGGGGCCGATCGCTGCCGGGACTTTCCATCCTCGACGGCTATATCACTGCCGCCTATATCCGCTATTCGCTGCTGTCGGTCGTCGCGCTGCTCGCCATCTTCTACATCGCCGCGTTTCTCGACCTCTCCGACAAACTCTTCAAAGGGATGGTCACGTGGCTGACCATCGCCTCGTATTTCCGCTACGCAACGCCAGAATGGCTCTACTACGTGCTGCCACTCGGCGTCCTGCTCGGGACGCTGGTCACCATCGCGACGCTGACAAAGAACAGCGAGCTGATTGTCATGAAGGCGTGCGGCATCAGCCTGTATCGCCTGGCGCTGCCGATGTTCGCGACAGCCGTCTTCGTCGGCGCAGTGCTGTTTACACTTCAGGAGACGGTTCTCGGCCCGTCAACCCGCCGCGCAGAGGAGCTGAAGGACATCATGCGCGGCGGCAACCCTCAGAGTGCCGACGTCCTTCACAACCGCTGGCTGGTCGGCCGTAATGGTGAGATTTACCACTACGTCTCGCTCGATCAGCAAAGTCGCCGTATCTACGGTCTGGAGATTTACGAGTTCACGCCGCAGATGGACCGGTTGACGCGTCGCAGTCACATCGACACGGCAACATACATTGCCCGTGAAGACGAGCGGATGACCGACGTCTGGGAGCTCCGGAGTGGGTGGACGCGGGAATTCAAGGAAGGAGCATTGGCGCCGGTCGAGTTTGCGGTCGAACAGCGTCAGTTGGAAACGCCTGCCTATTTCGAGACCGAGGAACTCGACTCCCGCTACATGGGCTACCGGCAGTTGCGTACCTATACCGAGCGGCTGCGTGCAAGCGGCGCCGATGTCCTCGCGCACGACGTCTGGTTGAATAGAAAAATCGCATTCCCGTTCGTCGCCGTCATCATGACGCTGCTGGCGGTACCGTTCGCCTCAACGATTGGCCGCAGCGGCGCGATGGGCGGCATCGCGGTGGGAATTGCGCTGGCGATTTCCTACTGGACGCTGATAACCATATTTGCCGCGCTTGGGGCCGGCGGTGCACTGCCGCCGATGCTGGCCGCATGGGCACCGAATCTCCTCTTCGGGTCGGGAGCGCTTTATCTCCTGTTAACGGTCCGCACCTGAACGGATTTTGCGCCTGACGCGGAAGAAATCAGCGGCCATATTTCACGTCATCAAGCCAGAACTGCCCTGACGCACCAGGCTTCGTGTTTACCGTATCGACGACGAACAGCACATCGCGCACCGACGACAGCGCCAGCCGTCGTTGTGACGTGACTCCGGCCGGACGCAAGTCGTCAATGAACACGGCGAGCTGCCGCGGCTGGTCGTCGAGGTATACAGACCGGATCCAGCGCTCTCCATTTTCGGTCCTGAACTGGACCGACAGCCGCATCGCACGATCGGCGCGCGAGGTAAACATCAACCGGTCGTTACCCGTCAGTGCCGGTCCGGCGGGCATCGCAAACGCAGCGTAGGGAGACTCCGTTCGTGTTCCCCCAATCGCCCACCGCAACAGCAGCTCAGTTCCCGATGTGGTGCGAACGACATCGAGCGCCGCCTGCGATCGCGGGCTCATCTCGGTTCGCCAGCCGGTGGCGGGACCGTTGTCGTATCGCAGTGTCGTTCGCGCAGCGGCCCCGCGTGGCAGCGCAATCTCGTCACGCGCGCGCACGTAAATCGGGTTGCTGAGGACCCACGGAACCGGCGGACTTCCAGGTGCGCCAGGCCGCTGAATCTCCACCCTGTAAACCGCTTCCGTGGACGGCACCTTGGTCCGCAGCGATTGCCCGGTTACCGAGGTCGCGGTGGTATCGCCTTTCAACAGAACGATGCGGCTCACGGCGGGGATGTTGCCGCTGACCTCCAGCTCGATGTCGCCGCCTCCTGGCGGGACAAAATCACCACCCACCCAGGTCGTACCGGCACGGCTTGCTCGAAATGAAACGTCGGCAGGCGTGGCCAGCGCATCGATCGTCGAGTAGACGTGACCATCACGGATCGCCGCGAGCACCGCCGCACCGTCTGCCTCGGCATTGCCGCTCAGGCGAACGCCGGTCACGGTAATCGAGAACGCGCGGAACATCGACTCATATGATGGAAGGCGAACGAGTGCGGGACCGGCGACAGAACCGTCGCTCGACACGTCGAGCCGCGCGTGCGCGTCGCTGGCGGCGACGGCGACCACGCGTCGACGCGGTGTCAGCGCGTCCCAACGACGCAGGACGGCATCGGGACGATCGAGCATCGCACCCAGGGACTCGGAGGGTCGGAGCGGATACGTCAGCAGTGCCCGTGCCCATCCCTGCCATCGTTCGTCCCGCGACTCGCTGTCTGCATTGAGCCACTCCAGGCCATCGAACGGGCTCGCCCACTCCGTCCAGCGCAATTCGGGCTTTGCCGAGCCGGGGTGTGCGGCAATCGACATCCCACCCAGCCGCGCCACGTCGTCGACGATATCGCGGGCGTCGCCGCCGAGCGGATATGGAGTCTTCGACAGACCGAGCGCGACCACGTGCCCGTCGTTCGCGCTGATTTCCACGGCGTCGATGATCAGCACGCCGCGTTGATAGGACGGCACATCTGGCGTACGCGTGCCGTCACCGTGATCGGTCAGCACGACGAACTCGAGCCCGGCTTTCGCCGCCGCAGCCGCTACTTCGGCGATGCTTCCGCTGCCGTCCGAACGTCGCGTGTGTACATGCAGGGCGCCGCGAACAGGTGAAGCTGACGACGTCAGGTGCTCCGCCGCCGACGGCGCGAGCCACGCGATGGCCCCGAGGACCCCAGCGACGAACACCAGGAGAACGACCGCACGACGGCTCATGCGCGCGGATGAAAGCGGTCGTAGACGGTGCGCATCCGCTGTTCGAGGACGTGCGTGTAGATCTGCGTCGTCGACAGATCCGCGTGCCCGAGCATCATCTGAATGGCGCGGAGATCGGCGCCGCGCTCGAGCAGGTGCGTGGCAAAGGAGTGGCGCAGCATGTGCGGGCTGAGCGTTTGCGTCACCCCGGCGCGCACCGCGTACGCCTTGAGAATCTTCCAGAACCCCATGCGCGTCAGTCCGGCCCCGCCGCCGCGCGCATTTACGAACAGGCGCGAACTTGTCCGTTTCCCAAGAAGTGACGACCGCGCCTCGCGACTGTAGCGACGTACCCACTCCCCCGCTGCATCGCCAAACGGCACGATCCGCTGCTTTGAGCCCTTGCCCGTGCAGGTCAGATACGACGCGTCGAGATTGACGTCGGCAGGACGTAACGACAGCAGCTCGGACACGCGCATCCCTGTCGCGTACAGGAGTTCGATCAGTGCCCTGTCCCTCACGCCGATCGGCGTCGACACGTCTGGTTGCGCGATCAGCCGATCGACGTCGTCAACGGAGAGATATCGCGGCAGCACCTTCCACGCGCGGGGCGGCCGCAGGTCGTCGGCAGGACTGGCCTGCAGCCGCCCGTCGATAACGAGAAACCGATAAAACCCGCGGAAGCAGGCGACGGCGCGCGCAACGGAGCGCGGCGATCGGCCCTCGGTCATCAGGTCGCGCACGAGCGTCTCGAGGTCCGTTCGCGAGAGCACGTCGAGCTCGAGGCCGCGGCCGGCAGCAAACGTAGCCAGCAGCACGAGGTCGCGGGCATAGCTCTCCACTGAGTTCGCCGCTAGGCGACGCTCGACCGTGAGGTGCGTCAAATACGAGTCGATCAGCGGAGGAGACGAGGGGGGCAAGTGGAAAAGTGGAAGAAGTGGAAAAGTGGAAAAGTGGAAAAGTAAGTGAAAAGTATAACGAGCTTAGAATTGACGTCTATGGCAGTTCGGTCCAAGTGGCAGTCGCTGCCCACGGAACAAATCAACCCGTCGAGCCTGGGCATCGACAAGCTGGCGCCCGAGGACATTGTCGATCTGATGGTCAACGAGGATCGCAAGATGCTCGAAGCGGTGAAGCGCGAGCGTGAGCGCATCGCCGTCGGCATCGACATGATCGCCTCGTCGCTGCGCAAAGGCGGCCGCATCATTTTCGTCGGCGCCGGCACGAGCGGCCGGCTCGGCATTCTGGAATCAGCGGAAATGCCCCCGACCTTCAGCACGGATCCCGACCTGGTTCAGGCGGTGATGGCCGGAGGTCGCGACGCGATCTTTGCCGCCAAGGAAGGTGTTGAGGACAACTACGAAGAAGGCGCCCGCTCGATCACCCGTCTGCGGCCGACGAAAAAGGACATCGTCGTCGGCGTCTCCGCCAGCGGCATGACGCAGTTCGTGCGCGGCGCGTTGACGCGCGCACGACAGGCCGGCGCGCGGATCATCTTTGTCACCTGCGACCCGGCTACCGAACTGCAGACGTTCGTCGATCTCACGATTTCACCGGGCGTGGGCGCGGAAGTCATCGCCGGCTCCACGCGGCTGAAAGCGGCGACGGCGACAAAGCTCGTGCTCAACATGCTGACGACCGGCGCCATGGTGCGCATCGGCAAGACCTACGGCAACCTGATGGTCGACGTGCACACGGGTTCGGAGAAGCTCAAAGACCGCGCCCGGCGTATCGTGAACATCGTCACCGGCATCGATTACGACGACGCCGATCGACTCCTCAAGAAAGCACACTGGAACGTCAAGGCGGCCATCGTCATGCAGAAAACGGGACTGCCCTATCCCAAGGCGATCTCGCGCCTGCGCAAGATGCACGACTCAATGCGTGACGCAATCGGCGAAGACATTGAACCGCGGCTCCGCGGGATGTTACAGGGGCACGCGGAGGCGGCGTATCACGCCTCGTCGCACGCCGAACCGGCCGCCGCCAATTCCGACAAACCGCGAGTTCGCAAGGTGCCACCACCCGCACAGCCGGTCCGGTAGAGGCCGACGGGCCTGTCAGGTCAGAAGTGACGCCGCGGCACGATCCAGGAAGAGCTCGACGCGGCGATGCGTCTGCAGGAATGACGCGGGCAGCCGCGTCGTCAATGGGCCCTTTACCGTTCTTTGAACGCAGCGCGCCTTTCGCTCCCCCGTCGCGATGAGCACGATGGCTGCGGCTTTGAGGATCGTCCCCAATCCCATCGACAGCGCCTCGCGCGGCACCTGTCCTGTTTCACCGCCGAACAACGCGGCGTTATCCCTGCGGGTGACGTCGTGCAGCGCGACGCGGTGCGTCAGGGCGATCAGCTCGTCGCCTGGTTCGTTGAAGCCGATGTGGCCATTGGCGCCGATGCCGAGAAGCTGCAGGTCAACGCCGCCCACCGCGTCAATCGCCGCTTCGTAGCGTGCGCACTCCGCGTCGAGGTCCGCGGCAGCACCATCGAGGAAGTGAATGTTCGATGCGCGCAGGTTGACCCCGCGAAACAGATGTTCGTCCATGAACCGCCGGAAGCTCCCCGGATGGCCGCCGTCGATGCCTGCAAATTCGTCGAGGTTGAACGTCCGCACGTCCCCGAAGTTCACTTCCCCCGCAGCATTCATCCGCAGAAGCTCGTGGTAAGTCGCGACCGGGCTTCTGCCGGTCGGCAGTCCCAGCACGATGTCAGGCTTTGCCCGCACCGCGGTCGCAATGCGATCGGCGAGCGCTCGAGCCGTCTCGTCAGGCGTGGCGAAAACCCGGATGTCCACGTGCTCAGATGTAGCTTGGAACTGTTACAGACCCGCGCGCCGCGGCAAGCGCCAGCGTGACAGCGCCCGCCGCCGGCTCGACCTCGAGCGCCCGAACATCGGTGCGGGGTGCGACCTCCGCCAGTCGCTCGGAAAGCTGGGTGACGAGCGTGGGAACACCGCGAAACACGCCGCCGGCGAGGAGAGTCGCAAATGCCTGGCCCCGCATTTCGAGCCGCGTAATCACCGAAGCGGCCGCCGTGGCGAGTTCAACGCCGGCCCGCCAGACGATTTCAGCGGCCACCGCGTCACCGGCGTCGGCGGCGCGCTGCACGACAGCCGCGATGCCGGCGATCGTGTAACGGTGCACTCCACCGGCATAGATCGCGTGAATGAGCTCGGTGGGATTGTCCAGGTGCATATGGGCAAGAACCATCTCGGTAAGCATCGTCTGCGGACCACGGCCGTCGAATTGACGCACGACGGCGTTCAGCGCCGTGCGGCCGATCCAGAATCCTCCCCCTTCGTCCCCCAGCACGTAGCCCCAGCCGCCCGAACGCGCCGCGCGGCCCGCCGCATCGCGCCCGTAGGCAATCGATCCCGTTCCCGCGACGATCACGACCCCCGGGTGGTCGCCGGCGCCGGCGACCAGCGCAATCAGCGCGTCGTTGACGACAAGAGTGCGCGTCTTGAAACCGATGCGCCGCATGATGCCGCGAACTGCGGCCGCGTCAGACTCCCGGTCCACTCCGGCAATGCCAAGGCAAATCGCCGCCGGCTGGACGTCGCGATCGCCGATCGCCTCTTCCATCACACGGTGCAGCACTTTCTCGACCTCGAGCTCACCTGCGGCCTGCAAATTGGCGCCACCACCGCGCGCTTCGGAGACGAGGTCACCGCGTTCGTTGGCCAGGAAGCAGACAGTCTTGGTGCCGCCTGCATCGATGCCGAGGACGTGCATATTGTCGTAATGGTACATTCGGCTCAGGTGACGCCCCCCTTCAGCGAAGCGCATCACGTCCTGAGCCGGGGTGTCGCACGGCAGTCGTTTCCGGCGGCAGTAATAGAAGTCGGCACCTCGGCGCAAGCCCGATGGCGCGAAGCGTTTGGACGGCTCACCTACTCGCCTGACGCTCCGCCGGCGCAGTCGGACACCGTGTTCGATCTCGCATCGCTGACCAAGGTGCTGGCGACGACGACGCTGGTGATGCGCCAGATCGAGCGCGGCGCCCTCGGGCTCGACGATCCGGTCGCACAACATCTGTCGCGATGGCGTGGGAGCGATCGGCAGCAAGTGACCGTGCGCGACCTGCTGGCGCATTGCAGCGGACTACCGGCCTACGTGCCGTTCTACCGGACCCTGCGCGGCCGCGACGCCATCGAAGAAGCGATTTGCTCTATGTCGCTCGAGTACACACCACGCTCGCGTTCCATTTACAGCGATCTCGGTTTCATGCTCCTCGGATTCATGCTCGAAGACATCGCGCCGCTGCCGGTACAGTTCGACGCGCTCCGCGGACACATGCAGAACCCTGAGGATCTTCAGTTCCACCCACCCGCAATCTGGACGTCCCGCACGGCTCCAACGCGTAACAGCGAGATTCGCGGCCGCCTGCTGTGCGGCGAGGTCGATGACGAGAACACGTGGGCGCTCGGCGGCGCGGCCGGGCAGGCTGGACTATTTGGCACCGCTGCTGCCGTGGGCACTAGTGCGCGCCACGTAATGCAGGTGCTGGAAGGGCGTGTCGGCGCCTTTCAACCGGCGACGATGCAAGAATTCAGCGCCCGCCGGCTCGACATCCCGGGCAGCTCGCGGGCGCTCGGCTGGGACACGATGCTGCCGACCTCGTCGTGCGGGACGCGCATGTCAGCGCGCGCTTTCGGCCACACGGGGTTCACGGGGACGTCGCTGTGGATCGACCCGGAGCGCGATCTCTATGTGGTGCTGCTGACGAACCGTGTATATCCGGACGCATCGAACGACGCAATCCAGGACGTCCGTCGGGCGGTTCACGACGCAGTCGTCGAAGAACGCTGACTATCGGATCACGCCGCCGGCTGGTGGCGGCTGAACAGGTCCCCGTCCACCCTGCGGCAAGCCACGCCCACCTTGAGGGGTGGTCCCGACGCCGCCGCGGCCGCCGCGACCATCAGCGCCGCGACCGCCTTGTGCGCCGGGTCCCGCTCCGCCGACGCGTGCACTCTGGGCGACGGGCATGAACACCCACTGGTTGTAGGTGTCGCGGCCGTTATAGAGCCGAAGCGACTTGAGCGGACTCTTGCTGGTCACGCCGACGATCCCCGCGACGACGCCGCCGCGCCCGCCCTGTGCGAAGGTCGCTACGGTGCCGCGTCCACCTTGTCCGCCGGTCGGCATGACGGCGCCGCGTCCGCCCTGCGGGATTGTGGGAGCTCCGGTGCGGCCCGCGGTTTGTTGTCCGCTTCCCTGTCCCTGCTGCTCGAACGACAACTGCGCCGGACCGGGCAACGAAGCGCCTGGGCTCAGCACCTCGAAGTCGTCGTTCGTGATCGGGTCTTTGTATTTCTTGCGGAGGAAACGCTGCTCCACCAGCACGTCGATCGATGGGACGGGCGCGTTTGCGAACTTACGTTGATAGAGACCGATCGCTCGACCGTACTGCTCGCCACGAAATACGAGCTCCGCTTCTTTCTCGCGTTGCGCGAGCGTGTGCCAGGCCGGGAGCGCCGCCCCCATCATGATCGCCATCACCGACATGGCGACGAGCAGCGCCACCATCAGGTAGCCCTGCTCGTCTGACATTGCGTGCCCGCGCATGGATCAGTTGCAAACCTCCGTGCCCGTCAGCTCGCGCATGACGAACTGTGCCTGTCCATTCCCCTGGCGACCGTCAGTCGTGACTCCCTGCACGGTCACCGTCTTCGTTCCGGCCGTCCTGAAGACCCGGGTCAGAACATTCCCGGTCGTGCTCGTATTCTCGTTCTCGGAGTCGACGTTGCTGCGAACGGTCCAGTCGTAACGTGCGATCCCCGCCGTGTCGCCGGTCGGCAATGTCGCTGTGGCAGTCAAGGTGACCGGGGTGCAGCGTGCGAAGGTCGTCGTACTCGTCGCCGTCACGTTGACGGAGACAGGTCCGGCCGCGCCGATGGTGACGGTCGTGGACGATGAGGACGTGCCTTCGGCTGTCGCGGTCGCGCTGATCGTGTAGGTGCCGGCGCCGTTATAGACGTGCGTCACATCACGCGCCGAGGCTACCGCGCCCAGGTCATTCGTCGTTCCGTCTCCCCAGGTGACGACGACACGCGGCGGCTCTCCACCAGTAGCGATCGTCGGCGTGACGGTCAGCCGAACCGCCTGACCGACCGTGGCATTGGTCGGCGTCACCGTGAGTCCCAGCGTCGCCGTCGGCGTGCTGGCGATCAGGATCTCGACGACATTCCCCTCAGCGGCGGCCTCCGCGGCGCCCGACATCGCCGTAATACGCGCGGTACCGGTCGAGTTGCCCGCGGTGAACGTTGCCCGCGCGACGCCGTTGCGGGTCTGCGCCTCGGACGGCTCGACGCGACCGAGCGTGGCGGTGAAACGCACTACTGTCCCATCGTGGACCGGCGTCCCCGCTTCCTCGACGACATACGCGGTTACCTCGGTGCTGCCGCCAGGCGCCAGCGCGCCGGCCGGTGCAGAGATCGAGATCGTCGACGCGACGGGCGCGACCAGCGGCGCCGAGTCGCAGGCGGCGAAGCCGGCGCTCATCAGCGCCACCAGTAACGGCAAAGAACGGGCTGCTCTCTTCATCACCATTCCGCGTAAGGAGTGTTCGTGAAGGGGGAAACCTGACTCGAAGCGCTGTGCACGTCGCTGATTCCCGGCTCGTCCTGCGGGTTCGTCGGATCGGGTTCGCTCGGCGTCGTCTGCCAGTCAGCCGCACTCGTGATGGGATCCTTCGGCACTTCGCGAATGTATTTCTCCGTCGCCAGCGCATCCAGCGACGGCGGCCACTTGTTCTTGTCGGCGTGGTACGCATCAATCGCTTCGCGCATTTCTTTGAGGTCCTGCAGCAGAACAGCCTCTTTCGATTTGCTGATGCCGTTGCCGTACATCGCGACACTGATGCCTGCCAGGATCGTGATGATCACCATCACGACCAGGATTTCGATCAGCGTGAAGCCGCGCTGCGACCCTCTCACTTACCAGTCCTTGTATTTCGTCCCGTCGAGCGCCGTCGCGGAGCTCTTCGAGTAGATGTCGAACACGTTGCCGCGGCCCCACGACGTCGAGTCCGGCTTGTCCTGATAGGCGCGCAAGCCCCATTCGCTGCTGTTCGTCATCGGGTCTGTCGGAATCTTGCGGAGGAACTTGAGCTTGGCACCGGACGCGTCGTTCTGAATGGGCACGCCCTCGACCAGGGTCTCAAGATCCGGCGGATACCCTTCGCTCCCCGGCGACAGCTCCGTCTGCGCGATCCGTCCCTGATCGACGGCGTCCTTGAACTTGTCGATCGCAGTCCGCACCTGTCTCAGTGCCAGACGCAGTTCGCTCTCGCGCTGACGCTGCGAGGTCACCTGCGCCAGCGGCATGACCGCCGACGCCAGGATAAACAGGATCGCCGTGACGATCAGCAGTTCGACGAAGCTGTAGCCGTGCTGATTCCGCATTACCTCACTGTAACCGGTGGTATCGGCGCAAACTGTAGAGGCACCGGCGCTCCGCCCGGCGCCGTCGCCGTGGCCGTCACATTCAGGTTCGCCGGACCAGCGCTCACCGGTTCGAACATCATCGCGGCGAGAAGACCAGTGCCGGCAACGCCCGTCGTATCGCCCGTCCGCACGATGGCGATATCCACCCGGCCACTGCTCGCCTCCGGCGACGCCGTGAATGTTGCGTTGACGCCGCCCGCCCGCATGAAACTGCCTTCCTGTGTTGCCCGCAGTCGCAGCACCGCGGGGTTATAGGTCACCGTCACCGCGACGCTGGAAATCTGCGACGCGCCGGTGATCGAGATCGGCACGTTGTACGGCCCGCCGCCGACTCGAAAATCGGCCGAAGGCGGCGATACCAGGATTTGACCCGAGGCTGAACGCTGGCCAGGTACCGCAGCTGCCGGCACACTCGTCGTCCCCGGGACCGGAGAACTGCCGGGCGGCAGGACCGCAACACCTTGCGGCACGGCGCCGACTGGGCCTGCTGGCGCAGGTGCCGGCGGTGCAGCAGCGGCCGCCGGAATCACTGCCGGTTGCCCAGCCGCAACGGTAGCTGCCGGCTGGCCCGGCGCCGGTTCATTCAGCGCAATCAACGGCGGGGGTCCTGTCAGTCCGAGATTGTTCGTCGTGCCGATGAACAGCGGACCGAGATCCTGCGGCGTCAGCTCGTGCGTGCGCACGATGCGCGGCGTCAGCAGCATCACGATGTCTGTCTGCGCCACTGTCTTCTGGTTCGACGCAAACAGCGATCGGATCACGGGAATGTTCACAATTCCGGGCAGCCCGGTCAGCTGCGTCCGCTCATCGTCCTGGAGCAGGCCGGCGAGCAGTGTCGATTCACCTTCGCGCAGCCGGAGCCGTGTCGTCACGTTTCGCGTCGAAAAGGACGGAATGAGCTGTCCGGCCACGAGCGTGTCGCGTCCGCGCGCACTGTTCTCGACGTACAGATCGAGCACGATCTCGTCCTGGTAGGTGACGCGCGGCGTCATTTCGACCTTCACGCCGACCGTCCGGTAGTTGTAGGAGGTCAGCGGGTTGACATTCGAGCCGCCACCGGCGATCGGCGTAAATGCCGTCGACAGCACCGGAATGTCGTCGCCGAGATTCAGCTTCTGCTGCACGCCCTCGGCACCGCGCAGCTGCGTCTTCGCCATCACCTTGGTCTGCTGGTCAGACTCGAGGAACTTGACGACCGCGGCCGGAACCGCCAGATAAAAGTCGGACGCGCTGATGCCGCGAGTGATGGTATTTGCGTTGAACGGCGGTGACGTGAGTGAGGTCCCCGGCACCGCGCCGCCGGACACGCGCGGATCGACTTCCGGTGAGAACACGCCGGTGATCGAATAATCGCCAAGGTTCAGGCCGAACTCTTTCGTCCGGCCTTTGCTGACTTCGAGAATCTGCACATCGACGAGGATCTCCGCCCGCGGCGTGTCCTGCATCCGCACCAGTTGCGCGATTAGTGGAATCTGCGCCGAGCTGGCGCGCGCCGTAACGCTGTTGTTCGTCTTGTTCGGGACGAACGTCGGCTGCTGGCCCTGCTGTCCGGGAATTCGCAGAATGGTGTTCAGGAACGACGACACCTCGTTCGCGTCCGAGTGCGAGAGGTAGAACGTCTGTACGACCTGTTCTTCGTACTGCGCACGCTTCTGCGGGTTGTCCGGGATGACCAGAATCGTCCGCTGGTTGACGACCTTGTAGAAGTTCCCGTTCGACGACAGGATCTGCTGCAGCGCCTCCGCCAGGGTGACCTTGTCGAGCGCGACCGACACGGTACGGTCCTGATAATCACGTTCGTACTGAACGCTGATGCCGGCGGTTTCGCCGATCGTGTTCAGGATGTCGCGCAGGCTCGACTGATTGAAGCGGAGCGGATCGACAATCGTGTTCAGATTGGCGAGCGCTGCCGGCGCGGCACCCGGAGCCGGTGCTCCAGGCACCTGAGGCTGTGGCGTACGCGGCCGTGACGCTTCGACCTGTTCGCGAATGCGTCGCTCGATTTCGATGACCTTCGCGGCGATGCTGCGGTTCGGCGGATCGTATTCACTGGCGCGCCGGTACTCCCGCGCCGCCTCCTCGAGCTGATTGCGCGCCTCGAAGATCCGCGCCTGGTCCAGGTGCGCCACCGACGCGCTCAGCATCGCGCGCTCGAGCGCGATCCGATAGCTGGCGTTGGTCGGCTCCTGCTGCAGCGCCTGTCGATACTGCTCGACCGCCGTGTCCCAATCGCCGGCGCGCGCCGCGCTTTGTCCCTGACTGTAACTCCGACTGGCACCGCAGCCCGCGACGAGCGCGACCGCCATCAAGACTGCAGCAAGCCGTAAATGTGGATGCGTCATTGTCCTGTCAGTCGGATCGTCTGGCGGCCCCGGCCATCGAGATAAGCCAGATCGACCGAGTCCATGCTGACCCGCAGTAAGCGATAGCGGCCTTCAACCGCGTCGCCCTCTTTTGCCGTGAACGTGTTCCCTCGCCCGTCGCTGAAGGCGGCAAGACGTTGTCCGCCGATGCTCATCACGCCAATGAACTTCAGCGCGATGGCCGGCGGTGGTGGTGGTCCCGTCGGCACCGGCGGCGTGAACACCGGCGGCGGCGCCTGAACGCGGGGAGCAGGAGGAGCAGGCTTGGGGCGGAAGCGGAATGGGTCGCGCTCGGACTGCTGCAGGTCTCCGCTGACGGTCTTCAGCCGATCGAGATCGAGGTCAACGACCGGGACGACAGGGAGCGGGCCTGTGCTGGTCACTGCACGGTTGGACGACTGGTCGGCGGGTACGGCCGTCGAGTTCAAATTCGGACGTGCAATGACGAGCAGCGCCACGAATGCCGCGGCGGCGGTCACATACACGATCGGACGACGCAGTGCTTCCTTCATTCCGCGGCCGCCTGGTAATACGTGGAGAGCTGCAGCGTCAATGCGAGCAACCCGCCCTCGTTGTCCTCTTCGGACAGCGACACGTCATCGATGACAACGAATTCGGGGGCCGTCTCGAGCTGGTGAATGAACATGCGAACGTCGCGATAGCGGCCGGCGAGCTCCCACTTCGTCGTGTAGCGCACCAGCGTGCTCTCACGTCCGCGCGTCACCGGTGACGTCGACACGCTGTAGAAATCGACGTTGTGCTCGCGCGCCATCTGCGGCACGCGTGTGTGTGTCAGACGCCGCGCCGCTGCCAGGTCGCGCGGCAGTACGTCCTTGTAGAAGCGGGCCAGTTCCTGCGCTGCGCGATCCTTGCCGGTGACCGTGCCGACCGCGGCCGCGTGCTCTTTGCGTGCGGCGGCCAGTGTCCGTTCCGCGGCGGCGTCCCGCTGTGCGATGTTGGCAACCCGCTGGCCGAGCGGGCTGACGATGAACGCGTAGGCGAGGACGTTGACGATCAGTGCAATCGTCAGCGGCAGCAGGAGCCGCCGGTGTTCGCGCAGGATGCGGCGGCCGAGGGCGACGTCGCTCATGGCTTGGCCTCCGCTGCCGCCCGCGCCTGTGGCACGTAGGTCGCCTCGAGCGTCGCGTTATAGATGTCGTTTTCCATCAACACTTCGTTGCGCGCGATGACATCGCGGAAGGCGCCGGTCTTTTCCAGCGCCTCGATGAACTGGTCGATGTCGTCGATGTTTCGCGACTCCGCTGCGATGAGCACGAGCCCGCGACCCGCCTGCTGTTGCACCGACGTCACGCGGACGTCAGGCGGCAGCGTTCTCTCGAAGTGGGTGAACACGTCGGTCCACGAGAATGTCCGCTGGTCGATGATCGCGCTGGCTTCGCCGGCGGCTTTGGCGACGACCGCGAGCTCTTTCTGATCGACACGGGCGAGGGCCTGGGTGGCCTCCGCACGCAGACGCGTCGCTTCCCGCTCCGATGACGACGCCTTGGCACCGAGCGTGCGCTGGCTGCTCGACAGCCGCACGATCTCGATCACGTTGTAGGCCGTCGCGCCGAGCACGATGACCGCGAACACCGTCAGCAGGGCGTTGACCGCGCGCGCGTTATAGAACGGACGCGTCGAGAGATTCGTCTGGATCACGCCGCCACCGACTCTTTCCGGCTGCGCAGCAGCATGCCGACCAGCGGTGCCAGCGCCGCTCCCTGCCGGGGCGTCACCTGAATCCGGTCGACCAACGGCGCCATCGTCGTCGGATCGAGCGGCTCAACCGTCGTCGACAACCGCGTTTCAATCTCGCGGCACGACGCATCGACACCACCGGGCAGCCGGCTGCGTCCGCCCGCGAACACGCGTGCGAAGCCCTGGCCGGACAACCGATCCTGGTAATACATGGCGGTCTGATGGACGACGTCGGCCAGCGGCTCTGCGTCGCCTTCCGCACGGGTGCGGAAAAAGAGCAGGTCGCTTCCGCGCATGATGGCAATCGAGGTGTACTCCGGCCGGATGTGAACGATCAGCCAGTCCGCCGACGGCGCGCCGCTCGCCAGATAGAGATTCACGACGCTCAGGCTCGACAGGTCGACCAGTCCTGCGTATACACCGGCGTCGTCGCACACACCTTCATACTCGGCAACGATGTCCTTGCGGGCAGCAACGACGATGAACTCCCCGCCGACGTCCATTCGGGCACCCGGCGCGTGGGTGACGGACGCCTCTTCAACGGGAAACGGGATCGACTTCTTGATCTGCCACCGGATCAGCTGATCGAGATCGTCACGCCGTGGCGGGATCTGATCGAAGCGGACGAGCGAGACCCGCGCGGCGACGTCGGGAATGACCAGTGCGGCCCGCCGCGGTTTGTGTCCGGCCCGCTCGCACGCCACGCGCAACGCCTGCGCCACGGCGGCCCGGTCGACGATGTTCGACGTGACGAGCGACGGCATCACGGCGCCGGGATTGAGCTCGGCGGTGCCATACGCCTGAACGACGGAATCAGCGCCCCTGGAGCCGAGCACGGCAATCGAAACGCTGTCCGGCGCGATCTCGATTGCCGCATCGGGCGGCGCGCTGGCGAGCCAGGAAAAAAGACTCATTCGACGAACGTCACCTTATTGATCTCCCGAACCGTCGTCAGTCCGGTGAGAACCTTTTCAACCGCAGACTCACGAAGGAATCGCATCCCCTCTTCGTGCGCGGTCTTCTTGATTTCGGATGTCGGCCGTCTGTCGAGGATCATCTCACGGATGGGATCGGACAGATTGAGCAATTCGCAGATCGCCGTGCGGCCCTTGAAGCCGGTGCCGCCGCATTCGATGCAGCCGGCGCCTTCGAAGAAGCGGTGGGTGCGCGCCAGATCCGTCGGCAGTCCGGATTCGGCGAGCGCCTGTGCATCGACGCGCGCCGGGCGCTTGCAGTGGCTGCAGATCAGGCGCACCAGCCGCTGCGCCATGACGCAGTTCAGCGCCGACACGAACTGATACGGCTCGACGCCCATGTTGAGGAACCGCCCGAGCACGTCGACCACGTTGTTGGCGTGGACGGTCGTAAACACCAGGTGCCCAGTCAGCGCCGACTGGATGGCGATCTGCGCCGTCTCCGGATCGCGGATCTCGCCCACCATGATCTTGTCGGGGTCGTGGCGCAAGATCGAGCGCAGCCCGCGGGCGAACGTCAGCCCCTTCTTCTCGTTGATGGGAATCTGCGTGATGCCGCGCAGCTGATACTCGACCGGATCCTCGATGGTGACGATCTTGTCCTCGATGGACTTGATCTCGGAGAGCGCGGCATACAGCGTCGTCGTCTTTCCCGACCCGGTCGGGCCGGTGACGAGCACCATGCCGTACGGCTCGCGGATGTACTTGCGGAACCGCTGCAGCTCCTGTGACGGGAAGCCGAGGATGTCGAGCGTCAGCTCCGTGAACTGTTCGCTGATCGACTCTTTGTCGAGGATGCGGATGACCGCATCCTCGCCGTGCACGCTCGGCATGATCGAGACGCGGAAGTCGATC
>Ga0111538_10001495_pt1 | contig 32687 bp, 24 predicted proteins | sample SoiMethybrSBSTD1_FD_79669 | JGI IMG/M metagenome (GOLD analysis project Ga0111538, IMG submission 79669) | Bulk soil microbial communities from a Populus tree surrounding site in Tennessee, USA - Soil MetaG P. TD hybrid SBSTD1 (version 2)... | ecosystem: Environmental > Terrestrial > Soil >...
CGTATACACGACCGCACAGCCTCGCCCTTGATGATCACGGTGCACGCCCCGCACTGACCAAGGCCACAGCCGAACCGAGGCCCGTGCAGATCGAGGTCGTTTCGCAGGACGTATAAGAGGGGTGTGGCGGGGTCGACATCGACCGTGTGCGACTTCCCATTCACCCTCAAGCTGATGCTGGCCATGGCCTCTTGTCTCCATCCCGGCGCGCCGCAGCGCCCGGCGCCTCATTGTGACATCAAACGCTATTCAGGGAGATTTGCGGCAAACCGCTGCCTTCATTTACCTCGAGCGTGTTTTCCATATCGCCGATACAACGGAGCTGAAACGCGCAAGGGGCCATCGCCGAATGCAGGCAATGGCCCCTTGCAAAACTCGTAGTTCGGTGACGTTTTGGTCAGTGACGCGTGACTACATGGGCTGCGACGAAAACGAAATGAGCAAGCGCACGAGATTCGAAATTCCAAACACGATTTGCGACGACGGCAAAAATAGCTCGCCGGGAACCCGTCCCGGATCTTGCGAATTATTGTGCCGTCAGAGCGCGATCTCGCCACGCTTGAGCGCGTGGGGTAAGGCGCATTCCTTCCACCTGCGCGCGTCGCACGAGCTTCAGTGTTTCGCGAAGTTGCTCGGCGGGCGACAGCCTGCGGTGGTTGTACCGCCACGCATATTCAGCAAGATAGAGATCGAGATGATGTCGGCGGATCCCGCCCTTGGCTTTGAGCCGACGCTGCAGGTAGGACCAGAAGCTTTCGATCTGTCCGAACCTGGTCGTTCCCCCGCTCGCTGATTGCGCGAGGCGATACAGCCGTCCCGCGTAGACCACTCCCGTATAGCGCTCCGCGCCGGGCCACGTGACTTCCGATCGGTCACTCTTTCGATCGCGCAACACTCGCGCGATCTTCGCGCTGTCCGCATCGGAAATCAGTTGCGCCCATGCGAGTCCATGGAAGACACGCAATCCAAGCACCGCCGAACGCGGCCGGCCCCCGGTCGCCTGCCTGCTCGCCTGCACCGATTCGTGGCGGTGTGGTGTCTCGCCCGCAGCACTGACATCGATCGGCATCGAGCGTCCCATCTGACGCCTGAGCACGGCGAGCGCGCGCAACACACGTTTGCGATCGAGGTGAGTCTCGTGGGCGATTTGCGCGCTCGATGATCCGCGAAGGAACCATTGCAGCACGGCACGCCACTGGCGCAGCGTCAGGCGCAGCGGAAGACGACCGGGCGTCCAGTCAAAGCGGCAACTCGCACAGCGACGCCGGCCGCCCTTCAGGATCCAGGACTTGCGGCTGCCGCATCGGGGACATTGCATGGGCAGAGACCCACAGGCACTAAGCGATGCAGGTAGGTGTGAGGAATGGGACTATCCCACTCCACGATGACGAGCTGAGCACGTTCGCACTCAGGATTTCCCCTGAATGGCACATCCGTTGAATCCTCATCAATAGGCGCACTTTCAAGCCCTAACGCTCCCCATGGAAATGCCGGCGGACGCAGGGGCGCCGCCTGGCGAATCAGAGCTTTCGACTTCTTCGGTGCTCTGGAGAAGACAGGAAACGTGTGCCCTGCAGCAGGAGGACGACCGCCTTGCGTAGTAATTGGACTCGTTGGACAGACATTGCCGTTCGCGTAGCGGTTCTTGTTTTTGCACCGTATGTTCTTGGCGTTTCTGGCCTGACGGCAGTTCCACCGAGTTCCTCCGGACTACACAATGAAAACCGGCTGCTGGCGACCGCGCGAGCGTTCACGGTTCCTGCCACGGTGCTGGCAGCGCAAAGTGGTGACACGGGGGTTATTCGAGTATCTCCAGAAGACACGTACCTCAATCTCGATCAGGCGAGTTACGCGCAGAAATCGACTCTCCGCATCTACACATGGCCGGATCGCCAGGCAGGCAACGTTGCGGTCCTGAAATTCGATCTCTCGTCCGTTCCTCGCGATGCCATCGTCCAGCGCGCCACACTTCGGCTGTCGTTGATCGGTGCCGACCCGACGTCGGATGCGACTTACCGAGTCAGCGCGCAGAAGATCCTCCGGAAGAACGTGGTCGTCGCCCGCGCGACCGGGCTCACCAGCGACGGCACCACCATGTGGACGCCGTCAAACTGCTGCTTTAACGGGTTTCCACTTGGAGAATCCGATCTCGCATCACCCGAAGACGTGAGAGCCGTCGACAAGACCCTCGGGTTCAAATCCTGGACGGTGACGCAGATGGTTCGCGAGTGGCTCGCGTCTCCCTCGAGCAACCAGGGCGTCATGCTCAATGCCGACGCGACGAAGTCAATCGATCGCTACCGCGACTTCGCCAGCATGGAGCACTCGGACGCCAGCGTCCGGCCGTACCTCGAAATACAGTTCTCGTCCGCCGACGCGAGTGCCCCGTCGGTCACCGTCACGGCGCCAGTGGCCGGAGCCACCATCTCGGACGCGGTCACGCTGTCAGCGAACGCGTCCGATCAAGGAGGCGTGGCCGGCGTCAGGTTTCAGTTGAACGGCGCGTCAATCGGCGCCGAGCTCACCGCCGCTCCTTACACGACGACACTCGATACGACCGTGCTGTCGGATGGCAACTTCGTTCTGACGGCGGTCGCCAGGGATTGGTCGGGAAACGTCGGCACATCGCCCGGCGTCAGCATCACGGTCAGGAACGGACTCCTCTTCCTGCCTCCCCAGGACACGTATCTCACACTCGATACCGTGAACCACAGCAACGATCCGGTGTTGTGGACTTACACATGGCCGAACAACAAGGTAGCAAACGCCATCCTCATGAAGTTCGATCTGTCGGCTCTTCCGGCCGGCGCACTCCTGCAGGAGGCGACGCTTCACCTCGCCCTCGTCGACAGCGATACCAGCACGAATCCGACCTACACCGTCACCGCGCATAAGGTCGTCGGAAGGAATCCCGTCATCGCCAACGCAACGGGGTACACCTCCGACGGTGTGACAAGCTGGACAGCGAGTGGATGCTGTCAGAACGGAATACCACTGGCGCAAAGCGATATCTCCAGCCCTTACGACCAGCGCGACATAGATAAGGCACCCGGCAGAAAGGTCTGGACGATCACGCGCATGGTGCAAGAGTGGCTTGCCGCTCCGGCGTCGAACTTCGGTCTCGTGCTCAACTCAGACGCCACCAAGCCGGCAGACCGTTTCCGCAACTTCGCCAGCATGCAGCACACGGACGCGACGTTGCGGCCGTACCTGCGTCTGCGGTTCGTACCACCGCCTCCTGTGGACAGCGCGACGGACCTGCCACCAGTGTCAGGCAACATCGACACCACCCCGCCATCAGTGGCGATCACGGCCCCGGCGAGCGGGGCGACTGTGAGCGGGACCATCAACGTCAACGCAACGGCCAGCGACAACGTCAGGGTGGCACTCGTCCAGTTTCAATTGGACGGCGTCGATCTCGGCGCGGCTGACACGGCAGCTCCCTACTCGTTCTCGTGGAATACGGCGACGGCTTCGAATGGAAGTCACGTCCTCCGCGCCGTCGCTCGTGATGTTGCCGGAAACAACAAGATCTCCAGCACGGTGACCGTCATCACCTCGAATGCGGGCGCGCCGCCACCGTCTCCGACATCTGGCATCGCCGCGCGCTATCCGGGCGACGTCGGCATCGAGAGCGACTCGCAGGTCGTCTTCGTCGAGCGTTTCGACGAATCCACGCTCGCCACCCTGTTCGGACGATGGACCGACATCCTCAATGGCTCGGCAATGTCGTTCAGCACCGACGTTCCGCCCGGAAGCCCTGTACGCAACTCGCTGAACATATCGTGGTCGAGTTCGACGGTCGGAGGCCACCTGTATAAGCAGCTCACCCCCGGGGTCGACGACACGTTGTACGTGCGCTATTACGTCAAATTCCCGGCCGGCAGCTACTCGCACAATGGCGTATGGATCGGAGGCTACAATCCGGCGCTCAATTGGCCGAATCCTCAGGCCGGAGTCAAGCCGACGGGGAACGATCGCTTCTCTGCGGCGGCCGAACAGAACCCGGCGTCGCTGAGATTCGATCATTACGACTACTGGATGGGAATGCACCAGTCGTTGGATGGCAACTACTGGGGCAACTCACTGCTCAACAGCGCAACGGTCCTGGGAAAAGCGAGTCAATGGATGTGCGTCGAGCACATGGTCAAGCTGAATAACCCGGTCACGGCATCCAACGGCGAGCATGCGATCTGGTTGAATGGCGTCAAGGTCAGCCATCTTGGCCAGGGGTTCCCGAACGGAACCTGGTCGGGTGGCGCATTCACGCAAAATCAAAGCGGCACTCCATTCAGCGGGTTTCGCTGGAGAAGCGACAGCCGGCTGAACCTGAATTACATCTGGCTTCAGACCTACGCGCCCGGCCCCTCGGTGTCGCAGAGCAACATGAACTTCGCTCACGTCGTCGTCGCGAAGAACTACATCGGATGCCTGACGTCGAGAAACACTGACACGACGCCACCAACTGTATCGGTTACGGCCCCGTCCACAGGATCGAAGATCTCGGGATCGGTGACGATCACCGCGAACGCCACGGACAACGTGGGCGTCGCGGGCGTCCAGTTCAAAGTCGACGGCGTGAATGTCGGCAACGAGGTCACGACATCATCACGATCCATGTCGTGGAACACGATGTCGTCGACCGACGGGACTCACACGGTCACGGCAGTTGCGCGTGACGCGGCCGGCAATACGCAAACGTCGGCTTCTGTGGCCGTGACGGTGGCGAATCAAGTGACCGCGCCTCCCGTGACAGCGCCATCTTCAACGAACGAGGTGCCGGGCCTGTCCGTCCTGACCGACCAGCCGTGGAACGCCATCGCCAGCCTGGGCTGGAGCTACATGCGGCGCACCAGCTCGAAAAACGACTCCATCATCTCTGACAGCGCAGCGCCGTTCTCACCGTCGAACATCTTGCAGATCGTGTTTACGCCGGACATGCGGCAGGACACCGAACCGAGCGTGCACTGGCTCGCCGTGCCGAAGCGCAAAGAGGTTTACACGAGCTGGTGGATGAAGCTGTCTCCGAACTGGACGTGCAGTCCCGCAGGCTGTGGCAAAGTCACGTTCTTATTCAACGAGCAGGGCCAGGGCCAGGTCTACACGGGTGTGTATCATTCCGACACCAGCAGTGGGCCGCCATATCGCATCGCCGCGAACACGGAATGGGCGCCCTATGGCCAAAACGTCTGGTACCCCAACGTGACGACCACGCCGATCAACCCCGGCGAGTGGCATCGGCTCGAGTTCTATTACAAGTGGGAAACAATCCCGGGTGTTTCGGGAGACGGCATCATCCGCTTCTGGGTGGACGGTGTGCTCAACGGCAATCACACCACCGTGCACTATCCGGCATCGTCGTTCATCGAGTTCCAATACGCGCCGACGTTGCAGAATCCGCCATCCGCCGAGCAGTACATGTACATCGACCACACGCGAATCAGTACGCGGTGACGATCCTTGCCGATGCAAGGGCTACGTCGTCGCCGATGGCAAGGCCGGAAACGGTTCCGGCCGACGGCCGACGCACGCGCGAAGCAGGCTCGGCACGCCGAGCAGGCGAAGATTGAGCTTGGCGCGGGCATCCGTCTTCGTGATGCACATCCGGGGAACGCTCGACTGGAATGTCGATCCGAGCGTCTCTCCGGATAGCGTCAAGCTTGCAACCATCCCTGCAGCAGCGGCCAGTCGCAGCGTCCGCTCATCGTACAGGCCGAACGGCACCGCCAGTACCGGGATCGTGTTTTCCAGATGTTCTCGGAGCGCATCGTGCGCATCCTGGATTTCCTTCTGCAGATCGGCTTCAGCCAGTAGCGGGAGCACAGGGTGCGAAACGGTGTGCACTCCGATCTCGACTCCCGGCATTTTGTCGATCTGGCTCAACTCGGCGAACGTCATCGCGCGCTGGCGTGTCTTGTATCCAACCTCCCCCTCGAGTCGTTCGAGCTCGTCTTCGAGATGCCGGGGCCAACGCCCTGCATACGTCGCGAGAATCCACTGACGTAAGGGGCGCAGCGGACCGTAGGCGCGAGGCTGACCTGCTCTGTACGCATCGGACACGCCGCAGACTTCTTCGAACCTGCGCCACCGTTCTCCTGGCGTTCGTGGAAACAGGTTGTCGACTCTGTCCCACCAGTACGTCTTGCCGCTCGTTGCGGCGCCGGTCACGACGAAGATCGCGATCGGGATTCGCTCACGTTCGACGAACCGCTTGAACTCTCCTTGCAGCGCGGCATAGCCATCGTCGAAGGTCGCGGCGAGCAGACCTGACGTCGACCTGCCCTGGCGGTGGCGGGCTATCAGCTCACTCAGTGGAACGAACTCGCCCCAGCGGCGGGCAATACCGACGCACGACACGAAATCATCCAGCGACAGATGCGCGTCGCCATGTTCGTCAGACCGGGATGGCGTGATGCTGTGGAAACAGAGGATCGCGCCTCCTGTCGGCAGGCGATGGAGCGGCGAGAATCGCCTGGGAGAATCGCGACTGGTGTGGGAGGGCGCCTTCCAGCCGGTCATTGGGGCAGGGCGCTTGCGAGCGGTGCCGTTATCCGGGACTGTCCGCGCGCATCGACGAACGGCGTCATGACTTCCAGCATGCGCCTCACGACTCGAGGCCAGGTGAACAACTCGCGCGCGCGTACGCGGGCGGCTTCACCCATTCGACGCGCCAGATCCGGCTGCATGAGGAGCTGGAGCAGCCGATCCGTGAGCCGATCGACGTCATCGACAGGGACGGTGAATCCCGTTTCGCCGTTCGCAATGATTTCCGGGACCGCCCAGGCCTGCGGACCAATGCAGGGCAAGCCGAAGTGCATCGCTTCCACGAAGGCGATCCCGAACGGTTCAAATCGCGTGGGCAGAGCGAACACATCCGCCGAGGCGTACGCATTGGACAAGGCGTGCCATCCTGCATCCGTGCCCTTGTCGAGATCGCCGAGGCACGTGACGCCAGCGACATCGATGTACCCGGGTGGGAGACCGGCGATCATCAGTCGCGCATCGGGAAGGCATGTTCTGACTTTCCGAAAGCTCTCGACCAGCACGTCACCACCCTTGCGATGGTACTGACGACCGACGAACAGCACGGTTGGAGGATGCGGCTGTGCGTTCTGCACCGCACCGACGGGCACTCTCGCGACGTCGAAGTTGGGTCCGGCGTAGATCGCCTTGACACGGTCGGCCGCGATGCCGAAGTCGTCAATGAAGGATCGGCGCAGCCGTTCGCTCAGCGGAAAGATCGCTGACGCGCTGCGATACACACGCCCTTCCCTGCCTGCGATGCCTTCCAGCTCGGCGTGGGTCAGCGGAGTGGCATCGCTGAACCCTGATGACGCGCCTTGTTGCGCCACGCGAATGTTCGAGTCACTGCAGACGAAGTACGGGATATCGCCACGTCCGCGCGGCTCGAATGTCGAACCGATCTGGACGATGCCGTCGATTCGCTCGCGCTCCGTCAGGATGTGACGACGCGCGCGGCGCGAGCGCAGCCAGAACGGAGCGGCGCCCAGGTGATATCGCGTGGCCCATCGCCGTCGCGCCGGCGCAAACGTGGCCCCTGCCGCGAGCCAGCGATCAACGCCAGCGACGTCAACGTTTGCCACGATCACTTCGTGACCCGCCGCACGAATGTAGTCGACGATGCTCTTCGAAATCCCCGACCACGAATCCCAGGATTCCGCGTCGCCTTCGCAGAGGAACAGGATTCTCATACGGCCGCTTCGACGGGATTGACGGAGGTGCCACGGTGGGTGACGACCTGCGCCGATCGGCGCGCGCGAATCAGAATGTCCTGAAAGGTGCCCAACGACTGAGGGTTCCCCCACGTCGCGTCGAGCTGATACTTGTAGCCGCTCTCGTACAACAACTGAAGAAAAGACCCGCAATCACCGAAACCACCTTCTACGTTGTGGTGGTATTCGATCGCCATCTCTTTGATCTTGCGCAGGCGTCCCGTGGACGCCAGTTCGCGGAGTACCGGCTCTTCCGCGCCCTCCACGTCCATCTTGAGAAAGTCGATCTCGCCGGTGTTCACATAGGCTGACAGCGGTTTTCCGTCGACGCTGAGGCGACGAACCGAAGACTCGAAGCCGCGGCCGGACAATGTGCTCATCAGCGGTGAGCCGGAGGGGCCTGCCGGAACGAACAGATCGAGGCGTCCCGCCGTGGCCACGAGCGCGACGTTGTGCAACGAGACGTCCCTCAGCTCGTTGCGGCTCACGTTCTCAGAGAGCACGCCAAAGGTCTCCGGGTCCGGTTCGAAGGCGTGAATCTCGCAGTCCGGATACAGCCACTTGAAAAACAACGTGGCCATCCCGATGTTGGCGCCACAGTCGAAGACGACCGGTCGCTCGCTCGATGCCTGAAACGCGTATTCGTTCCTGACGAAGATCTCTCTGAAAAGAAACTGAACCGAGCCGATACCGAAGTGGCGCACGGTATAGCGCATCACCCGAGTCGTTCCCGGGCGGGTGGAGTCGACGCTGAAGATCACCATCAACGTCAGACGCAGATATTCGAGAAAGATCCCAATCTTGCGGCCGCGCGGCAATCGGCTCCTCACCAGGTACGCGCAATCGATCACCACGCGCAGCACGAGGTGCACTCTCGAGTTCATGGCTGTTACCAGGTGCTGATTCTCGTCGGACCTATGTACATGTACTGTTCGGCGGGCGGAGGCATCTGAAGCGTGGGAGCGAACTCGAACTGCTGAAACCCGGTGACCGGAGCGGGATACGCGACGTTGGAGTAGCTGCCGCCGAGTACGCCGTCAACCCACCAGCGCACCACTCCATTCTGGGCGCCAGGTTTGGTCGGCCACTTTGCGTACCAGGCCATTCGATACCAACGGTCGTAATAGATCGGTGTTCGCGCGACGTTCGGATCCCAAACCCTTGTCCCGTACGGCGCCCACTGCGTGTTGATGCTGATGTGATGAGGCGCCTGGGAGCCGTACAATCCAGCGTACATCTGGCCCTCGCCGCCAGGCGCCCAGATGAACGCGATCTTGCCACCGCCGGCCGGACTCGAGTTCCAGTTCGGCGACAGCTTCATCCACCACTCCGCGTAGACCTCATTGACATTGGGCAGGGTGCGCCAGTGAACACCGGGCTCACTGTCAGGTTTCATGTCTGGCGTGAAAATGATCTTGAGGATCTCTTGATTCCCAAACGGCGCCGAGTCATCGGTGACGACGTCATCGTCTTTGGAGCCCGCCCTGCGAAGGTAGGACCAGCCGAGCCCCATCGGCGTGTCCCATAGCTGATCGGTCAGGGGTGCGACAGCCTGCACGTCGGGCACGGAATCGGGACCCACGCCGGGGCGCGATTGCTGACTGGCGTGACCACAGGCGCTCAGCGCAAGAAGCGCGACACTCGTCCAGAGGACCGTCGGCAGACGACCCTTCACGCTCACGCCCGCCCCCATGCTGCACGAAGGCGCACCAGAACTGGCGTCAGATCGACGTACGGATCGTCGCGGTAAACGAACAATATCCATGTCACTGCATAGAGCGCGAGCATTGCCATTCCGGCTACGACCAGACCCACCAGGTTCTGAACATCCATCCCGACCTTGAACCAGATCAGCAATGCCAGCGACGGAACGGCCCCGAGCGCGGCCCGCGGCACGACATAGTTGAGGAACTGCAGGAATCCGACGCCAAGCTCACGACACGTAACCAACAGGACGTAGACGGAGAACACGATGTTGGGAATGGCGGTTCCCACGGCCACTCCGGCAAGCCCCCATGGACGCGCCAGGATCATGCTGAGCACCAGGTTCGAGATGCCCGCCCCAAGACAAGCCAAGGTCACGGCCCTCGGCTTGCCAATCCCCATCATCAGCGGCTGCGCGACTGCGCGGACGGGCAGGAAGATGAGACTCGAGGCCATCAGGATTTGCAAGACCACGCCGGACGGCTCCTCGAATTCAGGTCCGATCCACCACGCCACGAATCGGGGGCCGAGCACGATCAGAAACAAACCGGCGGCGAGGCTCAGTGACAACGATACCTTCGACCATTTGAAGAAGATGTCGGCCAGCTCGGCGCGCCGGCCTTCCGTGTTGAGTTTGGTCGCCATCGGTGCGACCACCGCCGCAATGGCAATCATGAAGTCCATCAGATAGACGATGAGACTGTTGGCGACACTGTAAAAAGGAATCGCGCCAACGCCGAGAAACCCGCCGATCACAAGCGCATCGGTTTCGAAGCTGAGCCGCGCACCGGCACTGAGCAGCAGCACGTACATGCTGAATGAAAAGATCTGCCGAACCACGCCCCAGTCGAAATCCGACAGGCGGACGTGCACGTCGCTGTATTTGCGGCGAATCAGCCACAACGCGACCGTGAAATCGAAGATGAGGCACGACAGCTGCACAACCGCCAGCAGGACCAGCGAGGCGTCGATCGCGAGCAGTCCAATCGTGAGTCCAAGCCGCAGAATGACCGCCCCAATCCGGACGATGTTCCGCGTCACGAAATCGTGATGCGCGAACAGGATGCCTTCGGGGAGCAGGCCAAGAAACGATCCGGACACTTGCAGCACAAGCACCGCGCACGCGAAGCGCGCTTGCCACTGCAACTCGACCGGAATGTCATATATCGTCGTCAGAACAGTGGTCAGCGCCATCCCGATGACCACCGAAACGGCGCCGATCGCGAGATACATTCCAGCGCAGCTGCCAATCACCCGGTTCATCGCGCGGGTGTCGCGCGCCGCCACGTGCTCGGCCAGGTACCGCACACACGCCATCGGGACGCCCAGCGCCAGCAGATACATGTAGCCCGTCAGCGCGGTGATCAGTGTCCACGTGCCGTAGCCTTCATGTCCCAGCGTGTGGATGATGAAGGGCGTGAGGAGGTAGGTCGCGGCGATGGTGACGAGCGTTACGGCCCAGTTACTTCCGATGTTCCGCAGCATGGAATCCTCGAGGCCGACGGCGGCCTCATCCCTCGAACCAGTTCGAGGCCGAATTGTTCGGGCGACGCGTACCACGGCGAAATGGCGATGCGGTGCAAGTCGAAGGGATCGTCCCCACTCCTGGTCAGGCCACCGTAGCACGAACAGCAGCAGCGGAAGCCGGCCGCTTTTACCAGCTCGCGGTTCGCGCTCGCCATGTGCTGCGACCCACCGTAGGGATAGGCAAAAAGATCGATCCGCTCCTCGAGCCGTTCTTCGATCTCCAGGCGCCCGCCCAGAATCTCTTTGAGCGCGACAGGCCCGGTGATACTGCCAAGATCAGAGTGCGTCCGCGTGTGGCTGCCAACTTCGAAGCCACGCTTCCTCAGCTCACGGACATGCTCCCATGTCATCCACGTGCGTCGCGTGCCTTGCGCCTCCCACCACGGCACCACGTTGCTCCCGATCCATTGACTCACGACGAAGAACGTCGCGGGCAACGACAATTTTTCGAGCACTGGTACGGCGTTGTCGAAATTGTCACGGTAACCATCGTCGAAGGTAATCGCGAGATGGCGGTCGATCGGCTCGCCGCGCTCGAGCTTCGCGACAAGTTCTCCGAGCGGAAGGACCCGGAAGTGCCGCCGGAAGAACTCGCAATACTGCCGAAACGTGCGCCGATCGACAGATAGGCCATACACGTCGCGATCCTCGTGCACACGATGGAACGCGACGACGACACCGGCACCTCCCAACAGAAGGGCGTTGAGGCCGGACGCGAACATCAGACGACCGAGAAGGTTTTTGAGGGGCTGCATGTTCAGACGTCAGAAAGCGCCGACGATCGGCGACCGATAACACATTGGATCCTCATTGCGATGACACCTCGAGAGCGACGCTCTGCGCCGCCCGTCATGGCGGCGACCGACGCACCACAACGTTGTCCACATCAAGCTGCTGGGCCTGCGAGACGCCTTCGCTGACGCTGAAACTGAGTTGCAACGCGTTCAGCTGCAGGATGGCGCTCTGCCGGAAGGTAATGCCTGACCATCGTCCACGCTCGGTGCCGTCAATCCAGAAGACCTGCTCGCCATCGGCACGATCGGGTGTGTTGAGACGCGCCCAGAACTCGATGTGATGCCACTCACCCAGGCCGAGACTGAGAGGCGGTGTGTAGCGCTCCGAGCCGTCGCCAAATCGACCCCAACAAGTAACGCCATCCGGCTCTCGCGCCATCGCGGGATAATAGGTGTAGAACCGTGTGCCGGTGCCCGACGCCGGCTCGGATACAAGCATCGCAACGAAGAAATCGGAACCGTTCGGGCAGACGCCGGCGCGACCAAACCCGGACCACTGATCGTCGCTACGAGATCCATACAACCCGAGGAGCTTGGTTCCGCCCCGCCAGTTTGCCGGGAAACGGACGTCGACGCTGGCATACAACGAATCGCCACCCGGTCTGATGAAGTGCGTCATCCAGCCGCCATCACGACCGGGTGGGTACGTCACGGCGAGATAGCGCCTCCCCGACCGCGCCGTCGAATCGCTTACGATTTGGTGACGCGCGGGATCCACGCCGTCCTCCCATGCGGCAAGCGTGCCCGACTCGAAGTCATCGCTGAACAGAGCCCCCCCTGCACCTGGTGACTGAAGCTCACTCGGACCGTTCGGAGACGAGCCGCACGCCACGAGGATCGACACGAGACCTGCGATGCCCATACGACGGCCTCGATAAGCGCCGGGAAGTGAGACGGTGCGCATTCACGCTCGGCGTACATCGAGGAAATCCGGAGCTGCGGACAGGCGGGACAATGCCTCGTCGCTGGCTCCCAGTGCCCGTTCGTACAAGTTCGCGTAGCGACCTACCATCCTGGGCAGGCTGTAGTGAGCGCGTGCATGATCTGCCGCACGTTCACCCAACGTCCTGGCACGCAACGCGTCCGCGAGGAGCCCATCCAATGCAGACGCGAGTGCATGAGCATTTCCCGGTTCCACGAGAACGCCGGCCCGACCGTCGTCGAGTGCCACACGGACTTCACCGACGTCGGTCGCCACAATCGGGCGCGCCGCGAACATTGCCTCGATGAGCGCCAGCGGCAACCCCTCGGACAACGACGGAAGCGCAAACACGTCGGCCGCCGCGAGAATCGCTGCGATGTCGGAACGGAGCCCGAGCAGGTGGAAGCGCTCTGCCAGATGCAGGCCTGCGGCACGCGAGCGCAACATCTCTTCAAGCCCGCCGCGTCCGGCGATTGCCACGTGCAGTCGTGGATGCTTCTCGGCAATGAGGGCGAGCGCGTCGACGAGATGCTGATGGCCTTTCACCGGGTAGAGATTGCCGACGGCGACAATCAGCTGGGAGTCGGGTCCGAGGCCGAGCTCATGGCGTAATGTCACGTGCTCTGGAGCAACGTAGCGGACGCCGTTTGGAACCATGAGGATCCGCGATCGCTTCACGCCGAGGTCGTCACTGATCGCCTGGGCAAGGGGGCTCGAGACAGCGACTGTGGCCGCGCTCAACGCCACGGCGGCTCGCAATGCCAGGCGACGACGGAGGTGCGCCGCGTAGTAGCGACCGCCATGCATGGTGATGACGTGAGGGATGCCGGCGCGCCACGCGGCCCAACCACCATACACAGCCATCGAAAATTCGTGACTGTGCGCGACATGGATTCGGTGTGTGCGGAAGGCGCGCGTCAGTTCCCGAGCAGACTGCGGAGAAATCGGACGATCGATCCTGAAATACTCGATGGCAACACCCGATCCGTCGAGCTGTCGTCGAAGCCAGTCTTCGCCGTCTCGAGGCAGGAACACGACGTTATCGGTGTTGGCGGCCTGGAACGACGTCGCGAGATCGGCAACCACGCGCTCGGCCCCGCCGGGCCCGCTGGATTCAATGAGGTGGGCCACACGAAGACGCGCCGGAGGGCAGGACGTCGTCAGCATTACGCGACCCGCCCGGCACCACGAACCGAGGTTCCCGAAATCTTCGCCATTGCCACCGCGAGCGCGATGAGCGTGTAGACCATCTCGTGGTACGCCAGCGACAGGAAGAAGGCTCCGACGACGAAGCCGATCATCGAGGCCGTCAATGCCTGCCGCAGCTCGAGCACGCGGCCGCGAAAAGCCGGGCTCCTTGCTCGCTGCCGCTTCGACCCGTGGAGGGCCACAAATGTCGTTACCAACAAGGCGATGAAGATCACAAGGCCGGGAATGCCAAGCTCGGCGCCGATCTGCACGTAGCTGTTGTGCGCAGCATTCCACCTGACACCAATGCCGAACTGCTGGCGCTGCGCCAACGGCGATAATGTGCCTTCGGCGACTGGGAAGTTGTCGACGCCGACACCGAACACCGGACGATCGAGCATGTAGCCGATGCCACGCGACCAGATCTGGAGGCGCCCGCTTTCCTGCGTCTGGTTATAGTCGGTGTCCGACACGATCGTCCCCATCTGTCGCCAGTACTCGCTGCTGGCCGCGCCGATAAAGACCAGCGCGACCAGAACGAAGGCAGACACGCGCCAACGCACCGCGATCGCGGTGTACCTCAGCACGATGTAGGTGCCCATGACGAGGAGGGCCAGAAAACCACCGCGCGAGCCCGAATGGACGAACGCCACCGTCAGCAAGATCATTGTGACAATCGCAAAGATCCTGGTCATCGGCCGCCGCCCGGCATGTGCAAAGTAGAGGCCGATCGGCAGAGCAGTGGCGGCGAATGTCGCGAAATCGTTGGCGTCGTAATAGTAGAGATTGTCCAACCGCCAATCGCCCCCGCTCCCGAGGTCGAATCGCGTCAACACGACGGCGGCGTAGATCGCTGCGGAAAGGTAGTAAGTGAAAGCAAGTCGTTCGATGTCGCGACTTCCACGTACTGACCCGGCGATAACGACATACATCAACACTGTCTTGATGAAGTTATCGACGAGCAGCGCATAGCTGTTCCCCCGGTTGATCGCGCCCGGGAGCGATAACACACTCCAGGTCAGCAACGCCAGCAGGCAGGCCGTGGTGGGTATCCATAACCGCCAGAGCTGCCGTGATTGACGGCTATCGAGCAAATACAGAACGAGCGCAGCAAGCCCAAACACAAGCGCTGGGCGCAGAATCTGCAACGCCGGGTACAACTGATGGAGTCTTCCGACCGCCATGAGGATGTAACCGGCGACACAGATGAGCAGCGGATCCCACGTCGCTTGCGTTGCGCGCGCGGTGACGGTCGGCCGTGACTCGTGAACAGCCGAGGCGTCAGGCGTGAGCCTGGCGACCGATGGCGGAATCAGCGGTTGAGGATATCTGTAGGTGTCCACGTGCAATGGCCAGATAAGTATCGAGCATCGGCTGCCCGATCGTGTCCCAACTGTACAGGCGCTCCGCGGTGGCGCGCCCGCGTGTCCCGAGGTCGCGTTGCAGTTGCGGGTTGCCCAGTACACGAAGTACGGCGTCCGCAAACTCTCCAGGGCTATCTCTAATCAGGATATTGTCGCCATCCACGGCCGCGAGACCTTCGCATCCCACCGACGTGCTGACGACCGCTTTCCCCATCGCCCACGCGTTGAGGATCTTCAACCGCGTGCCGCCACCAGTGCGCAGCGGAACGACGTGGCAGGCGGCAGCGCCCATCGCCGGGCGAACGTCATCGACGTACCCCGTCAGCTCGATACCATGCCGATCGAGGTACGTTCGCTGCTCGTCCGGCGACGCGCTGCCGATCCATCGCATCGGCCCCGGCGCGCCGGCCGCCCGCAATCGCGGCAGAATTTCGTCACAGAAAAAGTCGAGCGCATCGCGATTCGGAAACGGCGTGGTGCCGCCAACGAACGCGACGCCAGCACCGCCACCGTCGACCGGTTGAAACGCGTCCATGTCGACGCCGTTGGGCACGACGACCACGCGCGCGCGCGGTGCCGCCTTCAGTAACAGCGCGCGATCGTGCTCAGAGCATGTGACGTTCAATGCGAGGCATTCGCAGTGCTGACGTTCGACGGCGTTCATCAGCCCCGCCTGATACCGGAAGTAGGCCCGCCGCCACATGTGCCGATCCAGCGCGGCCCGGCGCCTCAACAGGTTCGATTCGATGTCGTGATGCACGCACACCACTGGCAGATCGCGGCACGCCGGCAGGTAGCGAGCGAGATCGAGGCTGTCGACGTGGACCAGCGCGAAATCCCGCAAACGCAGCAACTCGATCAATCTGCTGTGGAACGGTCGCGAGTCGTACACGTACCGTGTGTAGACGCGGCCGAACATCGCGCTGCGCAGATGATCCCATGCAAACCTGGCGCGACTGTGTTTGTGCGGCAGTGCAAAGACTTCCACGGCAGCCAGCGGCGACAGCCCCTCGCGGCCATCGATGACGTCGCGCGCTGGCCCGTGTGCGGACGTGCGCGCCCGTTCAAAACAGAGCGCCGTGACGTCGAACTCGCGCGCAAGCAGGCGAAGAACGTGATAGGTCCTGATCCAGACCCCGCCGTCTGGTGGATACGGCAACGTCTGGCACAGAAAGAGGAGACGCGGCCGTCGCGTCAGGCTTGCCAACGTGCCCTCCAGGCCTGGAACATGATCACTGCCCACAACGCGGCGCCCGCCGGCCTGCCCATTTGCAGTCCCTGCCAGCCCTCGAGGATGGCGGGGGGATTGAGCAGTCCGCTCCTGGCGAGTTCATCGGGCGCCAGCAGATCGCTCGCCCACTGCTTCAGCGGGCCGCGCAACCATCGATCGATGGGGACCGAAAAACCCATCTTGGGCCGCTCGACAAGCGTCTGCGGTACACGGCGATAAAGCACCTGCCGCAGGATCCACTTTCCTATGCCGTCACGAAGTTTCAACGTCCGTGGCAGCCGCCACGAGAACTCGACGAGGCGATGATCGAGGAGAGGCGCACGTACTTCGAGACTCACCGCCATGCTGGCGCGATCGACCTTGGCCAGCAGATCGTCGGGCAGGTAGACGAGTTGATCGGCCAGCATCATCCGATCGAGCAGATCTGCCGGCTCGCATCCGTTGAGGATCGCCTCGTTCTGATCGGCATCGACCGGCTCTTCGACTACGATATCCTCGGGTCGCTGCCAGGCCGACAGCAGCGAACGGTACATGTCGCCGACCGACTCGCCGTTCATGACGTGACCCAGCTTGAGCACTCGTTCGCCGAAATGTTCGGCTGGTAGCGGAAGGACGCCGGCCGTGAATCGATGCATGCGATCCCAGGTGCTCGACGAGACGAGGCCAATGCCCGCGCCGACGCGGCGCCGGATGGCCGAGGGCACGCGCTCGAGACGAGGCAGGACGCGCGTGCCGTAGACGTAGCGGTTATAGCCCCCGAACAGCTCGTCTCCGCCGTCGCCACACAACGCCACGGTGACTTCCCTGCGCGCCAGTTGCGAGACCAGCAACGTCGGTAACTGCGATGGATCGGCGAGCGGTTCGTCGAAGACATCGGGCATCCGTGGCACCAGCGCGCACGCATCGTCGCCGGTGAGCATCAACTCGGTATGGTCGGTGCCGAGGTGCTGCGCGACTCGAGCCGCGTGGCCCGCTTCGTCGAATTCCTCTTCGGTAAATCCGATGGTATAGGTCTTGACCGGACGGCTGCTCGCTTCCTGCATGAAGGCCACGACCGTCGACGAATCAATGCCGCCTGACAGCAAGGCGCCAAGCGGCACGTCAGCGCACATGCGGCGGCTGACCGCGTCGGCCAGCTGCGAGTCGAGCTCGTCGATCGCTTGCATGGGTGAGCCATCGAACGGATGGGAGAGCCCTTTGGCGGCGGCGTCACGCAGCGACCAGTACGATTCGGCCTTGGGTAATGGGACCCTCGGATCCGAGACTGCCAACACGTGAGCAGCCGGTACTTTCACCGCCCGCTCGAAAATGCTCCTTGGCGCTGGAACGTACAGGTAGCGCAGGTATGAGGCGAGCGCGGTGCGATCGATCGTGCGGTCGAACGAGGGGCCGGCGAGGAGGGCCTTGAGCTCGGAGCCAAAGGTGATGAGGCCGGGCTCACTATAAACGTACAGCGGCTTCTTACCGAGACGATCGCGCACGAGCAGCAGCTCCCGGCGATGAACGTCCCATACGGCGATGGCAAACATGCCCACCAGGTGGCGAAGCCCCTCGCGCACGCCCCAGTGGTCGAAGGCAGCAAGCATGACCTCGGTGTCGGATCCGCCGCGGAAACGGAATCCACGCCGCTCGAGCTCCCGCCGAAGTTCCTTGAAGTTGTAGATCTCGCCATTGAAGACGGTGACGTATCGACCCGAAGGTGATGTCATCGGCTGATGGCCGAGCGGAGAGACGTCGATGATGGCCAGCCGGCGAAATCCAAACGCCACTCCGGCATGTTCGTCGATCCACGTGCCCTTGTCGTCGGGCCCGCGATGGGCCAGCGGCAGGGTCATCCGATCGATGTGATCGCCGAGCTCATCTCTCGAAAAGCCGGCAGTGCTCAGGACACCCGCAAATCCACACATGGTCGTTGCGCCTTCACCGCACCCTGGCGAGCGGCTTGCCGGGCTTCGGCACGATCACTTCCTGGTGGCTCGATAACAAAGTGTCGGCAATGGCCCTTGCTACCGTCATCGCACCAGCCGGCGTGAGGTGAAAACAGTCGTAGAAGGTCTCGAGGCTCTGGTCGAGCAACGGCATGAGATTCAAGTGTTGCAGGCGAAGCTCGTTTGCGACGCGAGCCACCCTCATCTCGAGCAGCGTGACGAGCTGGGAGACCACCTCGAACGAGTAGTAGGCTGTGACTTCCTGCCGCCAGACCTGACCCACACCGCCGTGCCACATGCGTGCGGCTTCCGTCGGCGTGAACTCCTTGTCGAGCCAGGGTTGGTGGACGACAAGTACGCGATCGGCGTTGGCAATTGCGCGCTGGAGCAGCCGGCGGAAGTGATACTCGAAGTGGTCGAGCATCGGCGCCGGATCCGGTGTGTTGTGGCGAATCTCTTTCGCGCGGGCCCTCATTGCGGCGGCCCTTTTGTACCAGCGGCCGGCCTGCTCATGAACCGACACCGGCCGGAGCCGCGTGCGCCGGACCCTTCGCACCAGTTCCACGGCGGCAAGCGTGCGCGGCGTCCAGCCAAACGGTCCTTCGGGATGGCATCTGAACACTTCGGGGACTCGAACGGCGCCCGATGGGTGGGGGGGCGCTCCCTCCTCGAGCCAGTGCAGCACATCGCTCACGCCGACCTGGACGATGATGGCCGACATGTAGGGGTAGCGAGGCAATACACGCTCGAAGATCAGATCGAGCGCTTCCGATCCGATGCCCGAACGCGCGATGCTGCCGACGTGAACGCGCGAGGCACCGAGTCGCCGCCGCGTGTCCGGTCGATCCAGAATGCCCTGAAGAGCCCCTGGCCAGGCGATGTGCTGATCGAGCATGAAGCCCTCCGCCTGACTTCCGCCCCCAACCAGAATGCGGTGGAGACCTTGCGTCTCGGTGGGGACTTCGTCACCACGTTCGCCCTCGCTATTGACGTCGAAGCGCACGTCCGGTTGCAGATCCGGGAAGACCTCCGTATCGATCTTCAGGTGCTGGCGCAGTCCCGGAGGCAGGACGAAATACTCGCGTCGCGAGCGAATCTGGCGGCGTGCCGCCAGCTCGGTCGCAACGGCAAGCGCGAACAGCGTTGCGACACCGACTGCCAGCGTCACGACCGTTGTTGCGGGCAACGCGATCACGCTCGCACCCACGCTCTGACAACAGGCACTTGCGCCCTGAGATTCACGTAGGGATCGTCTCGATAGACGAACCATACCCAGGTAAGCCCAAAGATGACAGCCGTCGCGCAGCCCGCGGCGAGCAGACCTGACAGACTGCTGACCTGCACCTCCAGCCGGAACCACAACAGCAGCGCCAGCACCGGCAACGCTCCGATCGTCGCGCGCGGCAGAACATACACGGCCCAGTGGCCGAGCGGCACGTGAGTTTCGCGGCAGGCGACAACCAACACGTAGAGGGAGAAAATCGCGTTGGGGATCGCGGTCCCGAGTGCGATCCCTACAAGCCCCAGGGGACGCGCAAGAAGGGCGCTCAGAGCCACGTTTACAAGACCGGTAATGAAGAAAGCGAGCGCGGGCGTCCTCGGTTTCCCCAGCCCGATCAGGATCGGTACAGCCACGCCACGAATAGGCAGAAATGCAAAACCGGAGAGCATCAGGATCTGCAGCACCTGACCTGAGGGCTCCTCGTACGAAGGATCGATCCACCAGCTGATGAATCGCGGCCCGAGCACGATAAGAAAGAGGCCCGACAAGATGGTCAGCGACAGGGCCGCCTTCGACCACTTCAGGAACATCTCCCTGATCTCGTCGCCTCTCCCCTGCGTGTTCAGCTTCGTCGTCATCGGCGAGACCACGGCCTCGATGGAAATGACGAAGTCCATCAGGTAGACGAGGAGGCTGTTGGCAACCACGTAGTAGGGGATCGTGCCCACGGTGAGAAGGGCGCCAATGATGAGGGCAGCGGTTTCGAACGTCAGCCGAGCCCCGGCGTTGAATACCAGCACGTAGAAGCCGAACTTGAAAATCTTCTTCACCATCCTGAGATTGAATCCGGTGAAGCCAATCCGCACGTTGGGATAACGACGCCGAATGAGCAGCCACGACACACCGAAATCCACCACCAGGCAGACCAACTGAATCGACGCCAGGACGACGAGCGAGGCATCGACGGCAAGGAGGGTGAACGTCAAGGTTGCCCGCAATGCGATGCCGATCACTCGGACGATGTTGCGGCGGACGAAGTCGTGATGGGCGAACAGGATGCCTTCAGGCAGCAGTCCCATGAAGCCGGTCGCCACGGTGACCACCATCACACTGAAGGCAAACGGCGCCTGCGATCTGAACTCAGTCGGGATCTGATAGCTCTGAAACAGGAATATCAACAACGCGCCGACGACAGCCGCGACCACGCCCATCCCGAGATACACACCGGCACAACTGCCGATGGTCTCGTTCATCCTGCGCGAATCGTCGGCGGCGGCGTGCTGCGACACATACCGGACGCACGCGGCAGGAACCCCGAGCGACAGCAATGTGAGGTGGCCGGTCAGGGCGGTGATGAGCGTCCACGTGCCGTAGCCGTCCTGGCCGAGCGTCCTGATGGTGAAGGGCGTCAGGTAGTACGTAACGGCAATCGAGACCACTGTCCAGACCCAATTGCTTCCGATGTTTCGCAACATAGTTCGCGTGAACCCAGGCCCTGCATAATGGCCCGTTCGCGGAAATGTCTCTAGTCCAAATCGTGAGCGGAGATGGCGCGAACGAGCGGTGCGGCCGCTTGCGTGATGTGATCGAAACAGGCTTCGAACATCGCCCGGTCGCCGTTGACCGGATCCTGCACTTCCAACGGAACCCCTGGAGCGAGACATGTAAACAGAAACGTCTTGTCGCGCGCCTCCGGGAAACGACGTAGGAGCTCCACCAGCTGCCACACATCCATGACCAGAATCAGATCGCTTGCAGCGACACGTTCACCGGTCAGCGGCGACGCGGCATGACCGCCGAGATCGATCGAGCGGGGCATGGCGGTCGCGAGCGCGTGCTCATGCGCCGGGTTGCCTGAAATCGCGTACAGGCCAGCGGAATGGATAGTTGGCAGTGTACGGGATCCGAGAGCGTGCCTGAGGAAACGTTCGGCAAACGCGCTCCGTATGATGTTGCCGTGGCACACCACGAGCAGGCTGCGCGCCGAGTGGCAAGCCGCGCGCAGCGCCGCCGGCCTTTGTCGAATCCTCGCCATCCGGCGCCGACCCCGGACACAGGCGAGCTGATGTGCGACCCGCCATGCCAATGAGCGAAGAACTTGGGGGATCAGCCCTGGCGCCTGGGGCCGTGTCGCGGGCTGCACCGGCACACTCCCGCCATTGGCGCCTCGATCGGATGCCACTTCGGTATAGACGCGAGTCAGCGCTTGACCGTTTCGCGTGCACGAAAACGCCTGCTCGACCGTTTGCCGGCCGTTGGCCACCAAGCGCCCGGCAAGATCGCGATCGACGGTGAGGGCTACGCATGCGTCGGCAAGAGCGCGTTCGTCCCCCGAATGAACGAGAAGCCCGTTTAAGCGGTGCCTGACGACTTCGGGTATCCCGCCAACCGCGGTAGCGACGACTGGAGTGCCGAGCGCCATCGCCTCGAGGAGCGCCATCGGAATGCCCTCAGAGAGCGACGGCAGCACGAACACGTCAATCGCCGAGAGCAGATCGTGGACGTCGGTCCGGTGGCCGGCGAAGAGGCACGCGCCATCGATGCGAAGTTCGACAGCCATCGCGCGCAACTCGGCGCTCAATGGTCCGTCGCCGACGATCAGGAATTTTGCGCGCGGTTGCTTGTGCAGCACAAGCCTGGCCGCTCGGAGAAGGCTCGAGTGCCCCTTGACCGGCGACAAGCGGCCCACCGCGCCAATGAGGTACGTCTCAGGGTCGACGCCCAACTCGCGCCGGACATCCTGCCGGCTTCGCAGCGATCGAACGGCATTGAGATCAATACCGTTGTGAATGTGGGTGATGCGAGAAGCCGGGTATCCCGTACGCCGAAGAATTCCCGCCATATCCTTCGACACGGCGATGACCTGGTCCGCCCAGCAGCGCAGCACCACTTTTTCGAGCGCCTCATAGACCGCAAACTTCAGATGCGCCCAGCCGCGCATCGGTTCACGCAGACCGTGCATCGTCCGGACGGCATGGGGAACACCAGCGATACGCGCGGCAATCAATCCGAGCACGGTGTCCTTGTACCGGTGCGTGTGAACCAGTTCGATTCGCTGCTCCTTGAGAATCCTGACGAGGGCGATGACGATGTCGAGCGAACTGGTCCGCGTCTCGTCCAGGATGACCACCGGCACGCCGAGTCGCCTCAGTTCCGCGGCCAGTTGTCCTTCATTCAGCAGAACGGCCGAGACGCTCACGGCGGACTCGTTCACCAGGTGTGCCGCCGTCGTGGCCAGTTGCACTTCGGCGCCGGCCCACAGGTCGGCCGACATGATGTGGCACACGCGCAACGGCCGCGTCGCATCGAGGGTGCGCGGCACGACGTCGCCCGGCAATGTCAGTGCGCTGGTGCTCATGTGCGGCACGTGTCCGCGAATGCCTTTTTGCGGCAGAGCATGCTGTGGGGAAACTCCGAAACCCCTGAGTACCCCTTGATGCGATCGGTCAGCGCGCCGGACCGGCGGTTCTTGCGTTTCATCGCCTCGTAGTCTTGGATCTGCTCCTGCACGACGTCGAACCCGTGTGCGTTGACGAATCGGCGGAGGCGGTCGCTGGTGAAGGTGTGTGGATGTCCCTTATCGATCTCGAGCACAGCAAGGCCTGTGTGCAAGAGCGCGCCCCACAGTGTGCGAACGTTGACGGCCAGATAGAGATGGCCGTCGGGCCGCAGGATGCGTGCGACCTGAGTCAGAATTCGTCCGGGCTCATAGGCGTGGTCGAGAACGTTGTCGACGATCACGAGCGAACACGACTCATCGTCGAATAAGAGGTCTTCACCAGTTCCGGCCTGATATCTGACGTCGGGGTTTCTCAGGCCAACCAGCGTGGGCCGCGTGCAAAAGAAATGCTCCAGCGGATCGACGGCGTAACGCTCTCCCCAGCGAAGGAAGTTGACGATGCCAATTGGGCCACTGCCAATCTCGAGGACTTTGCCGCTCCGGTCCGCGGCGTGGATGGCAGCGAGACGCTTCTCGAGTTCGCAGGCGCGCCAGCCGTACCAGTCGAGGCGCCCCCTGGTCCCGGTTTCGATATGGTCGCCAAGACGCTGCCAGTAGGCCTTCTCGTAGGCCTGGGCCCTGACCCAGCGTGATTTTCCGATTCGCACGGCGTTAGAGCGCATGCGTTGCCGTCATCGCTCCTTACTTGGAAACTGCGATCGCTTTCGATGTGAATTGGGTTCTGAGGTATTGCCACAGTTCGTGAAACATCGGGCGAGGATCATCGCGGCGAAAGACGTCCTGCGACCCGCGTTTCGGGCGGCGGAAAAACTCGACGAGCGCCCGCAGACGTGACTCGGCGGGGAAGCTCTCGCGACGCCTGCCGCGGAGGCGAATCAACAGGTGATCGAGGTCACCGAGAAGCCAGCGGCTCTTGACACCGATAGCGTAGACAGATGGTACGTCGACGGTCTCTCCGGTCGCCAGCCGATAACAGAGGTACGGGAAGTCGACTCCAGCATCTACGGCAAGCTGAAGGGATCCCCAGAACCGCCCGTTCACTTCCATGAGCATGTGGCGTCCAGTTCGATGGTCCTGCTTGTATTCAACCATCGCAACGCCATGCCATCCGAGCGGCCCGAGCAGGCTCATGGCCTCCTCGAGAAGGTGCCGGTCGACCGGGATGCTTTCGCACAACACGCTCACTCCACCCGAGGGCGGCTTTTCCCGGAGACGGCGATGAGCAAACGCCGTGAGCAGATGGCCGTGGTCGCACAGGAGAAAGACGCCGGTGCCGGGTCCGACCACCCGTTCCTGAATCATCGACGGCGTCGACGCGAGATAGCCGACCGTGTCGTACAAACGCAACAGATCGCTTTCGCGCGTGGCGTGGTGCACCATCGTCGAGAGCCAACCACGATCGCTGAGAATCCTCGACCGGCAAGGCTTGACGACAGCCGGATACTCGATATCCGGGAGGATCCGGCGCACACCGGCGGCATCACTGACAAAGAATGTGCGGGGAATGGAGATGCCACGAGTGGCGGCATGTCGAAGCAGTTGTCCCTTGTCCGAAGCGAAATCGAAAGCTTCGAACGGTGGCGCCGCGACGGCAGTGCGCTGACACAGTTCCCCGTGCCGGCGCGCAATCATGTAGGTCGTGACATCGGTAACCGGCATGACGACGTCAGGGCGCTCGCGCGCGATGAGATCATCCAGGAACCGATCGAACGCCTCCGGTTCGTCGTGCGGCGATGGATACGTTCGATGGCCGGCGGCATATCGTGACGACGAGGCCAGGCTGACCGGCCGGTCCTCGCCGACGATCACGTCAATGCCGCGCCGGCCCAGCGACCTGGTGATGGCCAGGGCCGGTCGCTGATCGCCGTCGGTCACGAACACTTTCATTCAGCCGGCCTTCCGCTGAGCGCCGACAAACTCCCCGGATCTCGCCATGACGCTGGTCGTCAGGGTGGCGTCGTACCGCCGCGGACGCAGGATCGACCACGCGGCAAGCCGGGTGGGCCACCGGAGGTGCCGCAGGGACAGCAACGTGCGGACGCTGGACAAGCCGAACGCCACGGCGCTGATGGGAACCCAGACCATGCGACCGCGCCATCCGCGCCCGGCAATGTGAGTCAGATAAGCGCGGCGAGTCGTCAACTCCGCGTCGAAGAGATGAACGACGGGCGGTGTTTCATCGAAGTTGCGGACGCACCACGCGATCGCATCTGCGCAGCGCGCGACGTCGCACACCGCGATCGGCAGGGCCGGCCGGCCAAGCCCAAGATGCCAGCGACCGAAAAGACGACGCCCCATCAAGCCGGGCAAGGTGAGATCGGCGGAGTCGATCAATGCACCGGGACGGACGATTCGCACGGCGATACCAAGCTTCGGCGCGTCTCGCTCGACCAGCGCTTCCTGAAGACATTTGCCCCACGTATAAGGACCGAACGCTCGAGGACGTGATGGCCGTCGAGTGCGTTCGTCCTGCCGCTCCCACGGGGAGCGCGGCGGTTCAAGCACGGAGAGGCTGCTCACCAGGAGCAGCTTGCGAACGCCTGCCGCATGCATCGCGCGAAGGAGATGCTTGGTCGCGGCGATCGTGTTCCGCCGGTGATCGTCGTATCCGCCCGACGTTTCCGCGGCCGCGTGCACGACAATGTCGGCACCGGCGAGCGCGTCAGCGGGCAGCCCGCGGCTCAGATCGGAGGTCACCCACTCGCCGATGTTCGCGTCGTCTGGCCGCGCTCCGCGTCCGACGCCTCGTACCGGACCCAGGGCCCGCGCCAACTCGGCGCCGAGAAAACCGCGCGCGCCGGTGACCACGGTGCGGGGTTTTCGTGAGGTGACCGACGCTAACGATCTGCCGGCACTGGAACGGGCGACACTCGCGTCTATCTTCGCGACCAACGCTTCGAACACCTCGCTGACGCGAAGAAGATGCCGGCTGCTCAAAGGCGACGGGTGGCCGAGCGCGACCGCCTCGTAGAAGGACCCCATCAACTCGCAGAGGCCGGGATAGCCGATACCGGACCGCAACCGGCGCGCCGTGCTTGCTGTCGTTCTCGAGATCAGCTGACCTCCCTCGACGATGGGAGTGAACACTTTTTCGAGCAACTCCGTACCCGGGTTCGGCGACCCGACGACGATCGAGCGCATGAAGTCGCAGCTCAACGACCCATCCGTTCCGGTCAGCGTCAGTGAGGAGGCAATGGGCCTTGCGCGCAAGCTGACAAACAGACGCCCGGTGAGGTTCCCGGCTCGCAGGATGGACTGGACCGCTGTTGGACTCGCGTCCACCCACGCGATCTCGACGTTGTCGCTGTCAGCGATCCCGCGCTCCATCACGGAAACGAGAGAGTAGAGAGGGTGCGGGAGGATATCGATCAGGTGGTGCGCCAGCGCCGCCGCGCCCGTCCGCGCCGACGTGCCAACTGGCCTGAAGGTGAAGTGACTGTCGGCATGGAGAAGAGTGCCAAGCTCACCGAGACGCCCCATGAGGACCTGGAATCCCGGGTCGTGCAGCAGTTGATGCCCAGCGCAGACCAGCCGGCCGCGCGCCGTGGCCAGTGCCAGCAGCGTGCGCGCATCGCGCGCGCTCAACGCAAACGGTTTTTCGACGTACACGTGCGCGCTCGCCTCGAGGGCGGCGTGAGCAGACTGGAAATGAAATGCAGGCGGCGTGCAGACGTGCACGATATCCGGCCGCGAGCCGAGCATCGCCTCGAGCGACGGGAAGGCACGCGTTCCGTTCGCCGCGGCAAAGGCCTCCGCCTGGCGGAGCGCAGGATCGTACACACCCACGAGAACCGAGGGCACGGGCAGTCGCCGGACCGCCTCCACATGATGACGGGCCATCTGCCCGGCGCCGATGAAGGCCACGCGAGGCGTCATTGAATCAAGTACCTCCGAACATGAGGTCCGAGACAACGCGTCACCGAGAGCGGCAGGCGCTTCCACAGACCAACGAGATATGCCGCCGCGGCGCTTTCACGTGCCGGACGGTCACTGTGTGGAGTTGTCGAGATCGAGTACCAGTACAAGGGGCTCTCGACGGCACCCCACTGCCGCTTGAAGCGATATGTGCCGGAGTCGCGGGTCGAGCGGCCGAAGTCGAAGCGGCTGTGACCCTCGAGACATGCCGCTCGAATCGTTTCCCAGTAGAGCAGCATGTTCGAGCACAGGGAGAAGTACTCGGGGAGACACGATGCCCACGGGACCGTCATCACGTCATTGCTCGTCAGCGCGACCAGGCCGCCAATCGGCGTACTGCCCTTGTGGATCAGCGCGACGCGGGCGCGGTTGCCGAACGCGTCGAAGACGGCGTCGAAGAATCGTTTGGCGTGCACAGGCGATCCGAGGTCGTGCATGCGCGCCGCGAAAATGCGATGGAAATCGTCCAATTTCTCCGCGCCACCGAATTCCACAGCCAGGCCACTGCGCTGGGCCTTGCGGATCTGATTCCGCACACTGCCGTCGAACTGCTTCCAGAGCCGATCGGAGTCTCCCGGAAGAGCCAGTGACATGTTCACCTTGTGTGCCAGCGGAATCGCCTCGAGACTGAGCCGTTCGGCGCAACGAATGTCCACCGACGACGCATTCACCCGGAGCGCCTCTGCCAGGAGACGTTGTACGAGTGCGTGTGCGAGCGCTGCGGATCCGGCGCACGGTCCGCCGGCATCGAGAAACGGCATGGACGCGGCAACGGTTCCAATGACCGGGCGCCGTACGAGGAAAGCGGGCAGGACGCCCCCCTGCCCTTCCTCGTCTTCTGCTATGAGGTAGATCGGCTCATGGCCGTACGCCCGACGGATCACCGTTCTCCATTCGGGCGCGTGCGCGAGAGTCGACTGCGGGAGGCCGCTGGCAACTCGCTGCCAGACCGCATCGCCACCCTCTTCATCGCCGAGCATCCGGACGACGGGTTGACCAGGGCTCGCGCTCATTCAGGGCTCACGCCGCGACGATCCACGCAATTCGCGGGCCGCGAGACAGGCTGGCTCAGCTGCAGAACCTCGCAGGCGGGCCCGAAAGAAAACCGACTCATCAGACCGGAGAGCTTGTCGACTTGTTTCTCGAGACCCGCGTAATGGCGAATGCGGTGGTGCCACGACATCTTCTGGCGCGGCTGATCGGGATCGAGTTCCCAGGGATGCAGATAGAACATCACCGGCCGCCCCTCGCGGGCATTGACGTGGCGAATGCCCAGCATCGTCACCGCCAGCGGCAGCAAACGGAAATAGCCTCCGCCACCGATGGGAAAATTCATCCCGGCGAGGCGCACCGTGCTGATTGGAAACTCGAGAAGCCCGCGCCCGGTGTCTCTCCAGACCTCGTGCGCAAAGCGCGGCGCATCCGGCTGCCCGTAACGATCGTGCACGATCGGAAAGACACTGGAGTCGTAGAGGAACCCTTCTTCGAGGAGGGTCGGATACGCCCAGGGCTGCTGCGCCCGCCGGATCGAGAAATTGGGTGCGCGATAGCCGATGACCGCCTGACCGGCGGCGTCCTCGACGCTCCGCTTCGCGCGCCTGATGTCCGCTCTGAATTCGTGCGGTGATTGCGCCCACACGTTGTCGTGCCGATCGCCGTGGCACGCGATCTCGTGACGCTCTGCGGCAAGCCGCCGCAGCAGCGCAGGATGCCGCTCCGCGATCTCACCCAGCACGAAGAATGTCGCACGGGCGCCGTGCTCGCGCATCAGCTCGAGAAGGCGATCGGTGCTGCGCTCGACCCTGCTCTCGAAGCTCTGGTGGCCGTTGCCGTTCAGACCCCGCCGGAAAATCTCGGCATGGTAATACTCCTCTACATCCACGCTCAGCGCGTTGGTGATCACCCTGGAACCTCGACGAGAAATCGGTTACCGCGCGCTGGTGGGCGGCAGCGTCGAAATGCGGTTGGAAGGACTCCACAACGCAATCCGCTCACCGCGCGCGAATCGCAGCCATGCCATGAGCACGGCGAAGTTGGCCACGCAGAGAAATGAGGGGAGCCGCAGGATGCTTGCGTCGGTCCGGAGACCGACAAGCGCAGCCAGGTAGAACCCGACCTGCAGGAAGAGGGTCAGCCCATAGAACGGCGATCGTGAAGCAAGCACCAGGTTGGCCACGAGCGCTGCTACCATCGCGAATGGGACGAGCCAACGGCACACTTTGTGGCTGGCGAGCTCCCAGGCGAACAACCCGAAGCGAAACGGGTTGAGGTAACGAAGATTGGGAACCAGCACGGCGATTCCCCGCACAACCGTCCTGACTTTACGCCCGAACTCCCGCGAAGGATTCGAGATCGTCCTGTAGTAACCCACGCTCTCTGGATCCAGCACGCCGCGTAAGCCCAGCTCGATCGAGTTGAGGAGCGTATTGAAGTCGCTCTGGCGATCCACAGACCATCGCTGGCACACTACACGGCGCGCAGCAAAGAACGATCCGCTCAGCCCCACGACAGTGCCGACGCGAGTCTCGAGTTGGCGAATGAACATTTCATATCTGACGTAGGCGCCCTCCCCGCTCACCACGCCTCTCTGATCGATGCAGCGATCGATGCTGCTGACGCACCCGACAGATGGATCCGAGAAGTTCCTGACAATGGACGAGACGCCCCGTGGCGTCAGCGCCGTCGCGGCATCAGAGAAGATGAAAATCTCGCCTCGCGCGGCCAGGATCGCTAGCTGCTGCGCCGCTTCCTTCCCCCGCCGCTCCGGAGCCCGGACAAGACGCACGCGGCTCGAGAACTCGCCGACAATCGCGTCGGTGCGATCGGTCGAACAATCGGAGGCGACGATGATCTCGAGCAACTCGGACGAGTAGTCCTGCGCGAGCGTGTTGAGAATCTTGTCGCGAATCCGCTGCTCTTCGTTGTGGGCCGCGATGATGAAGGAAACGGCGGGAGTGGCCGAGCCCTTCGCGACCTGGCGGCGGCGAACCCGAGCAAGGGCAAACAACGCAAGCGGGTAGCCGATATACGCGTACAGGATCAGCGTGACCGAGAGCCAGAACGTGACTTCAGACATGATGAACGGATTCGAACGAAGTCGCGCTCTGCTCCTGGTTGAGTGGCAGTACGGCGCCTGTCGGGAAACAGCTGCCAATCGCTTTCCTGTCGCGCTCCTCTACGAAGTGGTGAGTCGGGATCGTCAGGAGCTGTTCGGCAAGCTTCGTGGCGCCGGGATAGAGATGGGAATCGAAGTGTCCCCTGAGCTGTGGCACCTGATCGATTGTGGCGGGATAGGCCACGCTCATTCCCAATCCCTGCCGGCGTGACATCGCGACGATCCGTTTCTTCTGCCCTGGTGATGCCGCGAGTATGGGTAACCGAAGATAAGGATGCGAGTGCCCGCGTGGTAGGGTCACCGACAATCGACGACTGAGATCGGCAGCGTTGCTCGATCGAATCTGATTCGACTGACTCAAGCGCTCCCGCCAGGAACGCAGCGCACCCGCCTGCATCCCGGAGAGACGCTGCAGCGGCACTTTCGCGGGGAAGATCGTCTCCCCGAGGCGGAGGAACGGCAGCGCTGCTGGCAGCCAATACAGATTCGGCTTGATGAACGCCGCCATGACCATCAGGCGAAGAAACTCGGACGCCACCTGCGCGAGAGATGGGTCTGCGAGGATGGAACATCGCCGATCGAGGGCTTCAGCGACCGCCTCTCGTTGCGCGATGATCACTCCCCCGGAGCCGGATGTCACGTTCTTGCCGCGGCCGAAGCTGAAGATACCGACGTCGCCCTGTGTGCCGAGATACTCGCCATCGACCTTGATGCCCATCGCCTGGGCCGCGTCTTCCACGAGGAAGACGCCGCGCCAATCGCACAGGGCACGAAGCCGTTCGATGTCCGCAGGCACACCGAACAGATGGTGCGCGACGACGCACAGCGTGTTGTCGGTGAGCGTATTTGCGAGCTGCGCATGATCGAAGTCGAACGTCGACGGTTCGACGTCACAGAGCACCGGGCGCAACCCGGCGGTCAGGACGGCGGCGGGTACCGAGTAGCACGTGAACGCCGGAATGATCACGTCTGTCCGCTCTGACAGATCCCGCAGCGCAATCAGCGCCATCGTCAGTGCGGCAGTTCCCGACGAAACCAGGCACGCGTATGTCGCGCCGAAGTGCTGTCGAATTTCCTCTTCTCTCAGCCGAACGGCTCGATCCGGCGACCACATGCCGGCCAGTGCGTGACCGAGATCCCGCCAGCCAAGCAGGGCGGCGGCTGGGGGAAGAGTGCGACCGATTCTCATCGTCTTATCAACGGCACGACCGTCGCTGCAAGTGTGGCGTCAGCCCCGTTGCGCCCGTCGTCTGGGGACAAGCGCCCGAAAGCCGGGCTAGCGCTTCTTCGATACGGCGTCGGAAGCCGCGTACGCCTCGTAGCGGTAGTAGGGGCCCTGGGGCCGATCGTCCCCATTCAGCACGACCCCAAGGATTTTGGCAGGGTCGATGATTTTCAGCGCGTCAACGAGTGCGCGTCGAGGTGTCCGGTTGGCGGCCACCACGACGATGAACCCGTCGATCAATTGAGACAGTATTCGGCAGTCGGCAACCGACAGGACCGGCGGCGTGTCGACGAGCACGTAGTCGTAAAGACGACGCATCTCCGCGAGCACGACCTCGAGTCGAGGCGACGAGAGCAGCTCATAGGGAGCGACTTGCGGCACGCCAGTCGGCATGACCGAGATGCCCAGCGACTCGAGTCGCCGTACCGATCGGGCTGTGTCAGAGCGCTCGTCGAGAATCGCTTCCGCCAGCCCGGGAAGGCGTGCGGGAAGCCCAAGATACTTCGCCACGGACGGGCGATGGAAATCGACGTCCACGACGAGCACGTTCTTGGTTCGCGATTGGGCGAGCGCGCCGGCGAGATTGAGCGTCGTGACGGTCTTTCCTTCGCCCGGCCCCGCGCTGGTGATGGCGAAGACACGCGCGCCACCGCGCGCGAGGTGTTCTACGTTCTGACGCAGAATCCGGTACTGGTCTGCCGGCGCGGTATTGGGGGCGCCGAAGCTGACTAATTCCTCGGCAATCCGAGCTCGCTCACGCATCGGCGCCTCGTTTCCCTTTGGCCGTACCCAGGCACCCATTACGCGCCACCCCGCGAGATCATTCGGACCAGATCCTCGTTGCCAGATGCGATGTAGTACGAGGCGGCCGCAATCAATGTCAGCACGATGAGCGCCGCGCCCGCGGCGAGAGCGCCCTTGGCTCGTCGACGGAATGTCGTCCTGCGCGTCGGGACGACTCGAATCGTCGCCAGCACCGGAACGTTGAGCACGGAGCTCAAACCCGCCGGCGAATGGAATGTCGTGTCGAGCTTTTCCGCTGCGATCACGGCCGCAACGGCAGCCCCGAGCGCGGCGACGAACCCGAGGCCGACGATGAGGAGCCGGTTGGGCATCGAGGGATCATGTGGCGCGATTGCCGCATCGAGCATGCGGAACTGCTCCAGATCCTGCCGGTCCTCGAGGTTGGTTGCCAGCCGCGCGGCTTCGTAGCGCTTGAGCACGGATTCATATCGGTCGCGCGCCGAATCACTTCCTCGCGCCATCCGATCGATCTCCGTTCGTCGTTTCGGTGCATTCTCGACGCGGGATTCGTACGAGGCGCTCTGCTTTCGCAACCTCACCTCTTCTTCTTTCAGC
>Ga0111538_10001499_pt1 | contig 32645 bp, 23 predicted proteins | sample SoiMethybrSBSTD1_FD_79669 | JGI IMG/M metagenome (GOLD analysis project Ga0111538, IMG submission 79669) | Bulk soil microbial communities from a Populus tree surrounding site in Tennessee, USA - Soil MetaG P. TD hybrid SBSTD1 (version 2)... | ecosystem: Environmental > Terrestrial > Soil >...
CGATCTCCGCCTCAGGCTTCAGATTCGTTATCGGAATTTGAACACCCGGAGTCTTGACGCCGGCTTTAGGTGGCCAGGCCGTTTTTTTCAGTTCCGTGTACTTGACCGGTGCAGGCTTGGGCGGCGTCGCCGGAGTTTCCTTTGCCTTTTCTCCGGACGTCGTATCCGCTTTCGTCATCTCTTTGGGCTCCGCCGTTGGTTGCGGAGCCTTCGGGGCATCGGGTTGAGCAAGCCGGGTTCCGGTTGAGGGTGCCGACTGGGCCGCCGCTATTGCGGCGGCCAGCAGAGACAGCCCCAACGTTCCGGCCAGAAATGAGCGGCCAGCACTTAGGGCGCGCATTAGAACTCGTACCTCAACGCAAACTGGATTACTCGTGCGTCCGATGTACTGCTAAGTTGCCCGAACGTTGTCGGTGCGCTCACCGTGGTGCTCAGCCCGCTGAAGTTCACCAGGTTGAACGCATTGAACGCTTCCGCGCGGATCTGCACGGTGTGGCCTTCCTGAGGCAAGTGGAATGTCTTGCCGAGAGAGAGATCCACATTCATGCTTTTGGGACCTCGAAGCAACCCACGCGAGCCGGTCTGTCCTGGAAACTGGCCGTAGAACGAACTCACCGACGACAACTCGTACAGCGAAGGGTTGCCGTTGGGGTTGAACTCGAAATTGGGCTCCGGCAGTGTCGCTCCGGGCTTCAGGATTGCGATCGAACCGCTGAGGTAGTTCGTCGGATAAACGCCGCCAGTCGAAACGTTTACGGGCTGCCCGGTCCGGAACCGGCCCAGCATTGAAACCTGCCATCCTCCGACAACCTGCTCGAGCCAGCCTGACGGGTTGCCGAGCAGGAACTTGTTTCTGCCGAACGGCAAATCGAAGATCGCGTTTGTCGTGATGTTGTGCCGGGCGTCGAAGGTGGAATAAGACCGCGAATCCCTGGGATTGAACGCGTCCTGAATGCCCGCGCCCTCTCCCGTTCCACCCGATGCAATGTCAAGCGACTTGGAGAATGTGTAGTTGAAATCGAAACCCCAGCCCTTAGAAAGAGCGCGGCGCAAAACGATGGTTGCGGCGTGATAGGCCGGGTTGTCCGCGTTCGCCCAGGTCGGCATTCCGGCATTCTGGCGCGCAAAGAACGTGTAGCAGCCACTCACACTGAGGCATTTTCCGTTCGACTGCACCACCCGATCGAAATCGTGAAGCGCATCGAGATCGCTGCCGTTGTAGGTGCCATAAACCGCATAGAAGTAATTGGCCGTGGCACTGGCTCCCGCGGTTTTCGTTCCTGTTATCGTTCCGGCGGCGGCCGGGAACATGTTTTCAAAGAATGCGACTTTCGGAAGGATGCTGGGATCTGCCTTAACCTGTGCCGGAGTGATACCGGCTTCGATGTAGTTGCGCAGGATTCCGGAAGCCTCGGTCCAGTTCATCCCGGACTTCGTATCCAGAAAACGCGTCAGGGGCTGGAAGTAATCCTGCGTCAACAGCATCTTGTGCGACAGACGACCGACATATCCAAGCTCGATGGTCATCTTGCCGGGAAGCGGGCGCGCATAGGTCGCGTTCAAAAGATAGGTATAGGGTGCGACGAGGTTCGGATTCACTGTCGCAAAGCTTCCAAAGCCGCCCGCAACTTCCGGAGGCGTGAATGGGAAAGTACCCGAAGGCGGAGCTGGAAGACCAGGAAGATTCGAGCCCGTATAGCGGACTGAATCCGTGAAATCCGTATTCAGCGGTTGTGTTGCGCGGTAGGTCAATCCCGGAGAACCGGAGTTGGCGAAGGACACCGCCATGTTACCGCCGTAGCGGTCATAGGTGACGGCCGCACCAGCGCGCAGCACACTGCCCTTTCCGAACAGCTTTCCGGCGAAGCCCTCATACTCCGGCGCATAGGCCAGGGAGAAGCGAGGCGCGAAGTTGTTCTTATCCAGGTTGTAGTACGGCGTTCCGCCATGAAGAGGGCCCGATTTTTCGAAGGTCAGGAGGGAATTCGGCATGGCATTGCCGGGAATTCCCATCTCGCTCGCGAGAATGCGTTCGCTGAAGAACACGTCTACACCGACGGTGGGAGCCACCTGCACGCCGTTCCGTTCATAGGGCGCAGGAAAGAGCGAGTAACGCACACCAGCGGTCAACGTCAGGTCGTCTCTGAGCTTCCAGTTATCCTGGGCATAAAACTCCCACTCATTGTTTGCGAACGAGCGGGGAACCTCAGTTCCAAACGGCACCACGGTTCCATCGATGTTGTATTGGTAGGTTCCGCTGTAAGAGTTAATCACCCCGAACAACGTGCCAAAAGCGTTTGTCACCGAAGAGCCCTCGGTCAGCGAGAGATTCGAAACGCCGGATCGTGCCCGCATGAACGACGTGACGGCGGCATTGATATCCGCTCCGAGTCCCTTGAGCGTGTTGCGGCTATAGCTGTAGCTCGGATAGTTGTTGTAGGCGATACGGTCGTTGACGATGAACCGGAAGTTGCCGCCAAACTGCACGTTGTGTCTGCCCTTGATCCAGGTAAGGTCATCCACGATGTTGTGAGTCGGACTGATTCGCACGCTCGCTCTCGGAAACGGCTCGAGCAGCGATGTGCTGAAGGTGACCGAAGAACCTCCGACGCCGGAGTCCTGCGTGCCGAGACGGGTTAGCCCGTAGTTGAAGACGTTGATCAGGCTCGGTGAAAGTACCGCTGTGTATGTCGCCGCGATACCGCGGCTGTTCTCCAGACTCTTCGAAACCGCGCTCTGCCCGGGAAACTGGGCGAGCGTTCCGTCCTCCGCGTTGTCCATATAGGTTCCGCGGGCGCTAACCGTGTGATGTCCGGCGGTGTCGAGGTTCAAATTGATCTTTCCGACCAGAGTGCGGTAGTCGAGATGCTTTGGTGCGTTAAACCGAAACGTAGCCAGGTTAAGCCCGCGGTCTCCGCCGGAGAGCAGGTCATTCGGCTCCGGATACGCCTGGAGCATTTTCAAAATGTAACTATTGGCTCCGATGCCCAGCAGATCAATCTGTGCCACTTCGGCGGGCGAGAACGTCTGAACACTACCGTTGCTGGTTCGCACGGAAACAAAGCCCTGCTTGAAGCTCGACGTCGGTACGGTGCGACTTTGAGACTGCTCGGATCGATCCTTGCGGTCTTCCCAGCTTAGAAAGAAAAATGCGCGGTTTTTTACGATCGGTCCACCGACGGACGCGCCGTACTGGTTGCGAATGAGTTTTTCTCGCGGAATGCCGGCGCGGTTCGAAAACCAGTTGTTCGCGGCCATGCTGGTGTTGCGATTGAATTCATAAAGCGACCCATGAAAGGCATTCGATCCGCTCTTGGTCACAATAGAGACCTGGCCGCCCGAGGACCGCCCTTGATCGGCGCCCTGGCCCGCGATCGTGGTTCGGAATTCCTGCACCGAATCCAGCGGGATAGCGAGAACCGAGTTAAAAGCGCCGCCGGCAGCCTGAGAGTCGTTGACGTCGACTCCGTCGAGCGTGACGTTGTTCTGATTTGATTTGGCGCCCGCCACGTTGCCGCCCGAGCTCACTCCGGCCTGCAGTCCAAGCAGGTCGACGATATTGCGGGTTTGCAACGGTAGCTGGCGAATCTGTGTCTCTGTGAATGGAGTGCCCATCGACGCCGTCGTGGTGTTGATCAATTCCGCCTCAGCAGTAACACTGACGGTTTCGGTTACTTGACTCACATCCAGCGAGATCTGCAGTGTCGCAGGAGTGTCGATTTGAAGCCGAATCTCCCGCGCGAAAACAGTGAATCCCGGCATTTTTGCCTCAAGCTTGTAATTGCCGGGAGCCATCTGAACGAAGCTGTATTCTCCCTCCGAACCCGACAACACCTGACGGGTGGTCCCGGTGTCCACATTCGTCAAACTCACGACGACAGAAGGTATGAGCGCGCTGGTAGTGTCCTTGACTGTTCCTTGCAGAGAGCTGGTCTGCGCCGCTAGTGGCGCAACGCTGGCGAGAAAAACAAAAAAGAATGCAATGAATCGACCCATCTTCCCCTCCTGAAAAATTCGGATATGCGTCGCAGCTCCGGAACGGGCGCGCGCTAGATGTCTTGAAAATTTTTTCGTTTTACCTGGACGGGAGGTAATCGAGAGATCCTAGCCCTGACGTGAAGGGGGCAGGCTCAACGAGGAGCCGATTGGCGTTTGCAGTTTTTCATCAGGAAAAAAGCAAACTCGTCGCGGAATATCGCAACAATCTAAACATGAGTCAAGTGAAAAACTTGAAACATGTCGAGGGGACTTTCGAGTTACAAAACTGCACCCGCGATTTGGACAAAACGCGCATAAATGTAATGCGGATGAAGGCTCTGCTTACCTTTAATCCCGTCTGTGACGCCCCCATCTCCCATACGAAGAAATGCCGGTTGTTCAATGTTCGATTGTCATTTGTGATTTTCGCATGCGCTTTGGGCGTGGCATCTTTAAGAAACAATTACGCGAAGCGCAACCGCAGATGACAAATGACAATTGAACATTGAACAACGACCGTTCCGTCGAACTCCGCTTTGGTCGGCCTCTTGCTTGGCAGTTGCGCGAGTAAGGTTGCTCCTTACTAGTGGGATCTGCTGTTTCGCCGCGAATCGGAGTGCAATTTCCCCTACCCCAACGTTGCACTTCAGATTCGCGGCGCTTTTCTTTCACAGGAATGTCTTTCCGGCCTCTTCGATTCGCCATTTCTGTCGGATTTGATGAAGTTGATAGTTCATATCCCTCAGGCTGGACTCGTTCGGTCAACTGGTCCGGGCATTGCTAGGGATCAAGGGCTGATGTTTAAGAAGGTTCTCATTGCAAATCGCGGCGTCATCGCTTGTCGCATCATTCGAACGCTGCGTCGACTCGGCGTCGCGCCCGTCGCCGTATTTTCTGAAGCGGATCGCCATTCCCCTCATGTCGCACGCGCTGATGCAGCGATACTTCTCGGCCCTTCGCCAGCGTCGGAAAGCTATCTCAACCAGAAGGCAATCCTGAAAGCGGCCCGCGCCACCGGTGCGGAAGCTATCCATCCGGGCTACGGATTTCTCAGTGAGAACGCGATCTTTGCCGAAGCGTGTGAAGACGCCGGCATCGTCTTCCTCGGCCCGACTCCGTCGCAAATGCGCGCCCTCGGCTTAAAACATACAGCGCGCGAAATCGCCCGGGTTGCGGGAGTGCCTCTTTTGCCGGGAACAGGATTGCTCGACGACAAAGAGCAGGCACTCGTCGAAGCTCAGCGCTGTGGCTATCCCGTGATGCTGAAAAGCACGGCGGGAGGAGGCGGCATCGGCATGCGGATCTGCCGAAACCCCGACGAACTCGAGGAGCATTTCGACGCTGTCGCGCGAATGGGAACGACGAACTTTGGTCAGGGCGGGGTTTTTCTGGAAAGGTATATCGAACGAGCCCGTCATATCGAGGTCCAGGTATTCGGTGATGGCAAGGGCGAGATTCTCGTCCTCGGTGAACGAGACTGCTCCGCGCAACGGCGAAACCAGAAAGTCATCGAAGAAACCCCCGCGGCCGGGTTGAGTTCCGAAACCCGCTCGCGCCTCTGGAAAACGGCCGAGACACTCGCACGGACGCTCTCTTACCGTTCTGCGGGTACGGTTGAGTTTCTCTACGACACGGAGCGTGAGGAGTTTTTCTTTCTCGAAGTGAACACGCGACTTCAGGTCGAGCACGGCGTGACCGAGGAGGTAACGGGAATCGACATTGTCGAATGGATGGTGAAACTCGGCTCCGGAGATTTACCGCCACTCGAATCACTTCCCTGCCGGCCACGCGGAGCATCGATCCAGGTCCGAATCTACGCCGAAGATCCAGCGCATGGGTTTCGTCCGTCGGCGGGCCTTCTCACTCAAGTCACGATTCCGGGAGGTGTACGCTGCGAGACCTGGGTGGAGAGCGGCACCGAAGTCACGCCGTTCTATGACCCGATGCTGGCGAAAATCATCGTCAAAGACGAATCTCGGGAAGACGCAGTTCGCCGTCTGCAGGAGGTTCTCGACGCGTGCAGGTTCGATGGACTCGAGACAAATCTCGACTATCTTCGTCGTGTGATCGCTGCCGAGCAGTTTCAGGCCGGCTCCTTCACCACGAGTTTCCTCAATCACCTGGAATATGCTCCGCGCGCGTTTGAGGTGATCGAGCCGGGACTACAGACAACCGTGCAAGACTATCCCGGACGCATGGGCTATTGGCATGTGGGGGTTCCTCCGTCAGGTCCGATGGACCCGTTCGCATTTCGGCTGGCGAATCGCCTGGTCGGAAATCCGCTATCCGCAGCCGCTCTGGAATGCACGCTGACAGGACCGACGTTGCATTTTCACAGTGCGACGGTTGTCGCCATTACCGGTGCAGACATGACCGTTACACTCGACGGCTCACCCGCTCCCCTTTGGCAGGCCTTCGAAGTTCGAGCCGGATCGCTGCTTCGATTGGCGGCGGCCAGCGACACGGGATCGCGGGCGTATATTGCGTTTCGCGGCGGCATTGACGTTCCCGAATACCTCGGCAGCCGAGCGACGTTTATTCTCGGCCGCTTTGGCGGACACGCCGGGCGCGTGCTGCGAACAGGTGACATGCTTCGCTGGCAGAATGTGGAAACATCGACATCAAGCGCTCCGGCTCTTCCCGACGAACTCCGCCCTGCGTATCCCAACGAATGGCAGATCGGCGTTCTCTATGGCCCGCACGGGGCACCAGACTTTTTCACAGACCAGGATATCGATGCGATATTCAGCTCATCGTGGAAAGTCCACTACAACTCCGATCGAACCGGAGTGCGGCTCCTCGGTCCGCGTCCAACCTGGGCTCGTAAGGATGGGGGCGAGGCTGGACTGCATCCTTCCAACCTCCACGACAATGCGTACGCCATCGGCGCCATGGACTTCACGGGAGACATGCCCATCCTGCTCGGTCCTGACGGTCCGAGTCTTGGCGGGTTCGTCTGCCCCGCAGTCATTGTCCAGGCTGAATTGTGGAAACTCGGACAGCTTCGCGCCGGAGACACGGTGCGCTTTCGCCGGCTCTCCAATGATCGCGCGGGTCAGATGGAGCGTCAGCTCGATGCAGCGATTGAGACTCTCCACGGTCGATTGCCGGAACCGGTGGAGGAGCCGGCTGAACCTGCCATTCTCCATAGCAGCTCCGGCGAAATCCGCACGGTTTACCGGGCGGCCGGTGACCGCTACCTTTTGATCGAAGTCGGCGCCAACGAACTCCGCATCGATCTGAGAATGCGGGTTCACGCGATTGAGCAACTTTTGCGCAAGGAACGGTTGAGAGGAATTCTCGATATCACTCCAGGCATTCGCTCGCTCCAGATTCATTACGACAGCCGTGTGCTGCAGCGTGATGAGTTGATCGCCTGCCTGGACGCCTGCGAACAGGCCGTATCCAATCTCGGCGATATCAGTTTTCCTGCGCGCAACATTTACTTGCCGATGTCCTGGGAAGATCCGGCAACACTACTGGCTATCCGGAAGTACATGCAGTCGGTTCGAGCTGACGCACCGTGGTGTCCCAGCAATATCGAATTCATTCGCCGGATCAATGGACTGAAGTCGATCCAGCAGGTTCACGACATGGTGTTTGACGCCAGCTATCTGGTGCTGGGACTTGGCGATGTTTACCTTGGCGCGCCCGTGGCGACACCCCTCGACCCGCGGCACCGGCTCGTTACGACGAAGTACAACCCCGCTCGCACCTGGACTGCGGAGAATTCCGTCGGGATCGGCGGAGCGTATCTCTGCATCTACGGAATGGAGGGTCCCGGCGGCTATCAGTTCGTCGGACGTACGCTGCAGATGTGGAACACCCATCGCGCGACTCGGGAATTTGAAGCCGGCTCTCCGTGGCTTCTTCGCTTCTTCGACCAGATCCGATTCTTCCCCGTCACCGCATCCGAGCTTCTGGAAATACGCGACGCGTTTCCGCATGGCAAATATCAGGTGGAAATCGAACCCGCGGAATTCAACCTGCGCAACTACCACAAGTTCGTTCGGTCCATCGAACCCGAGGCTGCGGAATTCAAGCGGATGCAGCAGGAAGCATTTCTTGCGGAACGTGAACGATGGGCCGCCGCCGGGCAGCCCGAGTTTGTGGACCCCATAAGCGAAGCACCACCCGAGAAAGTCGTCGAGATTCCCGAAGGGTGTAACGCCGTTCGCTCTCCGATGGCTGCGAGTGTCTGGCAAATTGCCATTGAACCAGGACAGCGCGTTGAAGCGGGACAAAAGCTGCTGATCTTAGAAGCGATGAAAATGGAAGTCGCCATCGTCGCTCCCAATGAGGGGATCGTCGAGCTTCTGCACTGCTCCCGCGGGGAGATGGTTACTGCCGGACAAAATCTTGCCACACTGAGAGTGAACGAATGCTGACGATTGCGGAGCTCCATAGCGACTATCTGGCCGGAAACCGCCGGCCGGAGGACGTCATTGAAGAAATCTTTGCGATGATTCGCGCGGAGAATCTGGCCCCGGTCTGGATCTCACTGGCGGATGAGCGACAAGCGATTGCTCGATCGAGAAGTATTGATCTCTCACTTCCCCTCGCAGGAATTCCCTTCGCGGTGAAAGACAACATCGATGTTGCCGGCATTCCGACTACCGCCGGTTGTCCCTCGTTTGCGTACACACCGGTCCGCACGGCGACAGTGGTCCAGCGTCTTCTGGACGCCGGAGCAATTCTCATCGGGAAGACGAACATGGACCAGTTCGCCACCGGTCTGGTCGGCACAAGGTCGCCTTACGGAGCCTGTTCCAGCGTGTTCAACCCGCGTTACATCTCGGGAGGCTCCAGCTCAGGATCCGCTGTAGCCGTCGCCAAAGAACTCTGCGCCTTTTCTCTCGGCACCGACACGGCGGGCTCCGGACGCGTGCCGGCGGCGTTCAACAATCTTGCGGCAATCAAGCCGACACGCGGCCTTCTCAGCACCACGGGAGTTGTGCCGGCGTGCCGCTCGCTCGATTGCGTATCGATTTTTGCACTGACGGCGACCGACGCCGAATTGGTCTGGAATGTGGCGCGGGGATTTGACCGAAGCGATCCCTACTCCAGGCGGATGGATTCCGCCGCCCAGGTGGCAACCTGGCGCAACAGACCGTTTCGATTCGGCGTACCTGACGAATCGGAGTTGCAGTTCTTCGGCGATTCTCAAACTTCGGAGCTCTATTACCGCGCCGTCGATCGCCTGGCTCAACTCGGAGGACTTCCGACCGCCATCGACTTTGTTCCCTTTCGTGAGGCGGCTGCATTGCTGTACTCGGGACCGTGGGTTGCCGAGCGGCTCGTGTCTGTCGGCGATCACATCCGAAAGCAGCACGCTGATCTCGATCCGACCGTCGCCGAAATCATCCTCGGCGGCGCGAAATACAAAGCGGACGATGCGTACAAAGCTTTCTACAGGCTCGAGGAACTGAAGCAGGCGACCGCGGAGCAGTGGTCCCGAATGGACGTGCTGATGACGCCCACCGCGGGAACGATCTACACGCTGGAAGCCATCGCCGCGGACCCGGTTCGGTTGAATTCGAACCTTGGCTACTACACAAATTTTGTGAATCTGCTGGATCTCGCGGCCATCGCTCTTCCCGCGGGCTTCCGGGGCGATCGGCTTCCGTTTGGTATTTCGCTGGTTGGCCCGGCGTTTTCCGATGAAGCTCTGCTTGCTCTGGGCCGGCAATTTCTCGGCGAATCGCTTTCCGAAAGTTCGAATTTGCCGGGCTGCGTCGCCGTTGCGGTTGTTGGTGCTCATCTGCAAGGGCAACCGCTCAACCATCAACTCACCGAACGCGGGGCACAACTGGCGAAGCGGTGCCGAACCTCCGCCGACTATCGTTTGTTTGCGCTTTCAGGAACAAACCCTCCGAAACCGGGACTCGTTCGCGAGAACGGTTATCGCGGGCCCGGCATCGAAGTGGAAGTGTGGACTCTTCCCGAGGAGGGGTTTGGAAGTTTCGTCGCAGTGGTACCCGAGCCGCTTGCCATTGGAAACGTGAAACTCGAGAACGGACAGTGGGTAAAAGGATTCGTATGCGAGCCGCTCGCCCTGGCCGGCTCCACGGAGATTACCCAATTCGGCGGATGGAGAAACTATCTGTCGAGGAATGCCTCTTAGTCTGCGAATGATCGATGCGTTCGTATCTGAGCCAGACTCCAGGCATCAAAATCAAACCGCGACGTCGTCAGGTCGTGCACGGAAAACGATGCCTTCGCCACACCGCGCTCCTGATGCTCTTTAGTCTGCCCGGTGATGTGATAGATCTCATGCGCCATGATGCGCGCCAGGGCTCGACCGAACACCACGTCCCGCTCCCCTTCATTCATCGATCGCAGAGCGGAATCGAGCATCTGTGCCAGGTACTCGCAGTCCACGCGAAAGAACGGCAGTACCTGTCCATTGGAAACCGAGGAGTCGGCGAGACCGACGTCCTGCCGTTTGCCCGCCCGACGTGATGCCGATGGGGTACCCGCGGCGGAACACGTGCCATCGAACGTCAGGACCACCACCTGATCAAACTGTTCGCTGGATTTTCGGAGTTGGAGGTCCTTCCAGACCATTTCAAATCCCGTAGGAAGGAGAATGCGCTGCAGTTCGATTTGCGCTGCTTGAATTGCCGAGGCGTTCAGCCCATTGGCTCCACCGGCATAAAGCGCCAGAGTTCTGCTTTGAGCTCCCGCGTATAGCGAGAGACTGAACATGAGCAACGCGGCTCGTGTAATCGCCAACATCGGCATTTCCTGGTATCTCGACGTTGAGATACGTAATGCCGCTGATTATAAGTTCCATGCACGAGCCGTTGGAAGCAGGTTTAGAAAAAAAGACCTTACAGTTTTGTGCCTCCGCGAATTCACCTCATGGTTGTTTGGGGTCCACGCGCCACAGGTTCTGCTGGCGCAGGTTCGAAATCCAGACCGAACCGTGCCCCACCCGCACGGCGTCACCGCCGGCGCCGACCCATTGCTTGACCACTTCATTTGTTTTGGGATCGATTTGAGTCAGTGGAATTTCGAAGACCGTCGCCCACACGTAGCCCTCACCGTAAGCAAGCTCGCCACCGCCACCAGGAATGCCTGCGGCGATATTCGTCACCAGTTTTCGAGTCTTCACGTCGATTCGCGATACCGTTCCATCGCCCTGGTTGAGGGTCCAGATGCTCCCGTCCCCGACAGTGCTGAAACGCGGGGAAGGGCCGACAGGGATGCGATCGGTGACGCTGTTGGTTGCCGGATCGACGCGCACGACGACGCTGTTTTCGGTGCTGACGACCCAGATGGCTTTGTCCTCTCCGTAGAGACCGACGAACGAACCGGAGGGAACTTCAATCTCCGCCACCCTGGTGTTGGTCACCGGATCGATTCTGGAAAGGATTCCCTTTGAGTCACTCAGGATCCAAATGCTGTCGCTGCTTGCGACGAGCCCACCTTCACTGGCTGCGGGACCGACAGGAATTGTCGCGACGACTGTATTCGTTTTTATGTCAACACGGGACAACGTCTTGTCCGTGCAGTTGGGCACCCAGACACTGCCGAAGCCTGAAGTAAGTCCGGAACAAGGCCGCTTTCCCACTTCAATGGCTGCCACGACCTCGTTGGTCACGGGATCCAACCGGTGCAGCGTGTTCCGCGGACCATTGGAGACCCAGACCGCGTCTTCGGTCACAACTTGCCAGTCCGGCGTGCCCTCAACGGGAAATACAGCGATGGGAGTCAACGTCGCAATATCGCGTTTGACTCCCGGCGTGGCGACACCAGGTCTTGGCTGCCGGGGAGGGCGAGGCTGTGCGGGCGTTGTCGAGGATTGCTGCTGCGCGTGAGCAGCGGACAGCGAAATACACGTGACCAACAAAGCCTGCGTGAAAAATCTTTTCATGCGGATACTCCTTCTTGTTCGAGCGGCGTACGGTTATGTCGCGTTTCCGTAGGCGAGCGACATTTCTGCGGCTGTTGATTCAACGTGGAGTCCGGGCAACATGGCCCTGTCGATCTGTTCTGCTAAATTACGAATATCTTCGGGATGGCTACCAAAGTCGAGATTGCCTACCGGCAAATCCAGAGCAACGCGGGAACCCTCTCCTGGGGAATTTCCAGACAGAACGATTACGCGGCTTCCGAGACACACGGCCTCCTCGGTGTTGTGAGTCACGAACACGACGGTCGTTCCGCTAGACCGCCACAAATCCTTCATCAAACTCTGCATTTCTTTTCGCGTGCCTGGATCAAGCGCGCTGAATGCTTCGTCCATCAGAAGAATCGGCGGCTTCATGATCAGGGCCTGGGCAATCGCCACCCGCTGCTGCATCCCGCCCGATAGCTGATGGGGATATTTGCCGGCGTCGCTTTCGGTTAGCCCAGTCCGCTCGAGGTACAGCAATGCCGTGGCGCGAAACTCACGCATGCGCCGACGCCGTTGGGGACTGAAGAAGGACAGAGGTCCAAACTCGCTGACATCGAGCCCGAACACCACGTTCGCGAGAACGGTTTTATCGGGAAAAAGAGAATACTTTTGCGGTACATAGCCACAAAGGCGATCCGGGTGCGCACGAACCTGGTCATTCACGAGGACGCGCCCGCCGGTCGGACGCTCTTCACCGAGAATCAACCGTAGCAGCGTGGACTTACCGCAGCCGGTCTTTCCCACAATCGAAACGAACTCTCCGCTTCCGATTTCGAGATTGATCCGGTTCAGAACACGGTGGGAAGCGCCGCGCCCCGCAGAATAGTCCACAACGGCATCCTCGACTCGAATCTGGCCGTTCGCCATGCTTAGATCTCCTGAAACCAGGGATGCATCTTTCGATTGATGGTGTTCAATGCAAGGTCCACGAGGAACAGCAGCAAGGCAACCCACAGGACGTAGGGAACAATGGTGTCCATCGCCATGTTGCGGCGGAGCAGCGCGATGCGATAGGCGAGGCCATCGGCAGAAGCGATCATTTCACCCGCGAAGAGAAACAGCATGACTGCCTTCAGGTTCAGGCGAATGCTGTTCAGCACATGGGGCCAAATCTGCTTGAAGATGATCCTGTAGGTCACCGCCAGATCACCGGCGCCAAGAGTGAATGCTTTGACAATCTGCTCCCGCGGCACACTCTTGCTCAGGTTGAACGTGTCCAGCACGATCGTGGGCGCGACACCGATCACGATCAACATCACTTTCGAAAGCTCGTCAATGCCGAACGCAATGAAGAGAATGGGAAGCAGCGACAACGCGACGATCTTGTCGAAGAATTGGAAGAACCGGAGAAAAAACGCGCCGACATAAGGAAACATCGCCATGTGCAGCCCCAGGACGACCGCCGGAAAGAGCAGAGCTACACTGATTAGGAAGCGCCATGTCGTGGCTGCAGTGTCTTTCCACAGCATGCTCGAAGAGATGGACGACCAGATCGATTTCTGTGTGGCGCCCTCTTCCGCAATTTCCTCTTCGAATGGTTCGAGAGACGCGCTTTGAAATGCACTCACCATCTGGGAAATCGTCGGCGTCACGCGATCATCCGGATTCTCGGCGTGGCGTTTTCCGGCAACATAGAAATATGACAGGATGCCTGCCGAAAACAGAACCCACGACAAGGCGAGTGCGGTGACCTTGCCGGGTGTAGCGTGCAGACGAAAAGGATTCATAACTTCCCCTGTGCCGCGAGCTGCATGAAAGCCGTGCTGAAACGAAAGCGCACGCGATCCTTCTTTCCCAAAACTGTTCCATCGGGAAACTGAATGGCAACATCGTCTACCGAAAGCGTCCGGTCTCCCAGCAGTCCGTGGGAAAAACAGAACTGGCGGACCAGGTCCATCGTCTTTGCAAGAGCCGGCGAGGTCGTGATCGCCAATGCGGCCTGAGGCGTGTAGAACATTTTCGTGGTGCTCAACTGTTCTTTGTAGGAAGCCAGGGTGTCCTGTGCCGCCTCCGCTATCCCGGACAGCACTTTGTCTGCGGCGGGTCCCGTGCCACTCATTTGCGCCATCACTTCATACCAGGCGCCCGTAATGGCTTTGGCGAACTTCTGGCCTGACCCATCGGCGCGGTTGAGTATTTCGGTTCGGACAACGAGGAGGTCCAGAATCTCGCCGGGAATCTGCGACGAATCGAAAATCACCTTGGCATCGCCGCCTTTGGCAATCTGCGACACCATGGGTTTCCACGTGACGACGGCAGGCTTGGACTTGTCGCTGAGAAAGGCCGCGGCAATATCGGCGTCGGACGTGTTGATGTACTTCACCCGCTTGAGTTGCGGCCCCTGCCCGGCAAGCGTCATAGCGCGTTCGAACAGGTACTGGGACACGGTCTTCTCCACCAGCAGAACCTGCTTTCCGGGAATCTGGGCAAGAGTCAGGTTCTGACGTGTGAGCACGGCGTCGTTACCATTCGAATAATCGCCGACGATAATGGCCGTGGTATCCACGCCCGCCGCTGCCGGCATATCGAGGGCTTCCATGTTGGTCATGACACAGCCATCGATGTTTTTCGCGACGAAAGCATCCAGCGAAGGCGCGTAGTCGAAGCGCTGAACTTTGATGTCGATGCCGTACTTGTCGGCCCACTTCTTCAGAACTCCCGAGCGCGCCATGTAGTGATAGGGATTCCAGCCGACGTAGATCGACCATCCCACAGTGAATGATGGCTTCTGCTGCGCAACAACGATCGTCTGCGAACCAGACAACAAGCACAAACAGGCGCAAATCAAGGAAGTCAAAAAAGGCTTGCGGATATTTACGTGAAGAAATCGGCTGAACAGCATGGGTCCTCCTTTGTTCCCGCAAACTGGGCGGGAGAAGGCTCCATTGCCAACTTGGTGGGGGATGTTAGCGAATGTCCCAGAGGGGTGCAACCACCACTTGTGTCGCTTCAGAAGGCTGAACAATTCATCTTTGTAGCCCGCGGTGATGATGCATTCGGCGAAAACCCTGCATTCGCTCGGTATTCCCGCTTTGCTCCCACAGTGTCAAGTATGGCACTTGCGGTGCAACGAGAACGTGTTTCGGGGGGTTGAGACAGGATGGCAACGCGTGTGCCCGATTCGAGCGACGTGTCACAGCTTTCATTGCTGCACCGCATCAGCGGCATTGTGAGTTCCGATTTACAACTTCAAAGCATGCTGGATGAACTCATCGCGCTTGTCGTGAGTGTGACGAGCTGCGATGCATGCCTTGTCTATCTCATAGACGCCTCGCGCGACGAAATCGTGCTGTGCGCCTCGCAGCTTCCTCATGTCGGCGAAATCGGAAACATCCGATTGAAAATCGGCGAAGGGATCACGGGCTGGGTCGCCAAGCACCAGTCTGTCGTGGCCCTGGCATCGAAGGCATCAGCAGATCCACGCTTTAAGGCGTTCTCTTCCCTTCCTGAAGACAGCTACGCGGCTTTCCTCTCCGTGCCGCTGATCACCGGCGGTCGGGTGATCGGGGTCATCAACGTCCATCATTCCCTGCCGCATGAGCACGGGCCGGAAGAAGTCGCGCTCCTGACGTATGTCGCGGAGCAAATGGGTGGGGCTATTGAGAAGGCGCGGCTGTCCGAGCAGTCTTTGGCGGCAACAAAGAAAGTCGAACTTCTCGCCGAAGTGGGCCGCACCATCACCACCGAAACCTATCTGGACCGAATCCTCCAGGTCGTCGCGGAAATGGTCGCGAAAACGTTCGATTCGCCCGCCTGCTCCATCATGATCGTTGATGAAGACAAGCGGGAACTCACGATTCGAGCCGCGCGTTGTTCGTCTCCAGAGTATTTGAACAAGCGTCCGGTAAAAATCGAGGACTCCCTTATCGGCCGCGTCGTTCGGGAGCGCACCATCGTTACAGTGCCCGAGGTGGCGGCGGAACCGTCCTACAAATACCCGGAGCTTGCCCGGCGGTCTGGCCTGGCATCCCTTCTCTCCGTACCACTGCTGGTCGGAAGCAAGGTTATCGGCACTCTCAACATTTACACGAGCGAGCGCCGATCTTTCTCTCCAGAAGACATTGGCTTTGCCAACGCAGTCGCCGGGCAGGCGGCACTGGCACTCGAGAACGCACGCTTGATTTCAGAAACACTCGAAATGAAATGCATGCTTGAGGAACGCAAGGTCATCGAGCGCGCCAAAGGAATCCTTCAGCGCCGGCACGACATTACGGAAGAGAAGGCGTATCTCGATCTACGGAGCGAGAGCCGCCGGCTGCGCCGACCCATGCGCGAACTCGCGGACGCCATCGTCCTGGCCGAAGAACTCCATCGGAAAGGAGAGAAGAAAGACGTTGTTTGAAGACACCATTCAGCCGGGTGCAACGTGGTCGTACGTCCTGAAACGTGGAACAGCAGTCCGCCTGACGGATATCTACGGCGGAGCCAACGTCAGCGCGATTTTCTACAACTGGGAGAATCCTGTAGAACGTTACAACATGCCGGACACCCTGAAGGCGCAACACACCGCCCATTTGACGCAGGGCGATGTTCTCTATTCGGACATGGGACGAGTCCTTTGCTCGATTACCGAAGATACTGTCGGCTGGCACGATCCGTTGAGTGGCTGCTCCAACGCCGCACTGGTGGCCCGCAAGTATGGCGAGGCCCGGTACCAGGAGCACGGGAACGACTGCCATACGAACGCCACCGATAGCTTTGCAATCGAACTCGCCAAGTTCGGCTTGTCTTTTCGCGACATGACAACGCCGGTGAACTTCTTCAGCAAAGTGCTTGTGAACGAAGAAGGCAGCATGACGTTCGTTACCGGCCATTCGAAGCGCGGGACGTATGTTGAACTGCGCGCGGAAATGAACGTCCTGGCGATTTTCAATACCTCACAGCATCCACTGGACCCGAATCCGAACTATCAGCCGAAACCCGTGCAACTCACGATCCGGCGCGTGGCACCGCCCGGGCCCGATGACCCGTGCCGAACATCAAGGCCGGAAAACGGACGTGGCTTTCTTCTAACCGAACGAGACTTTATCCAGCCACAGGGGGACCTATGAACAAGGCTGTGGTTGATCCCGTAACCGTACGCCACGACACCGTCATTCCGGCAGGCGAGCCATGGATCCACGAACTGAATCAAGGGCAGCATCTCCGGATTATCGACTTGGAGGGAAATCAGGCGGCCGATACTCTTTTCTACAACGCCCATGATTACTCGGATCGCTACTCCGCGCAGGACACGATTCGAGCACAGGCCAATATCTATCTCACGACCGGCACGAAATTGATTTCTTCGAAGGGCAATGTCCTCCTGACGATTGTCGGCGATACGTGCGGCCGTCACGACACCCTGGGCGGCGCCTGTGCGATGGAAAGCAACATGGTGCGTTACGCGATCGAGAAGCGCCACATGCACGCGTGCCGGCAAAGTTTTGTAAAAGCCGCGCTGGCGTGGGGACGTGGACTGGAAAAACGTGACCTCGCCCCCAACATCAACTTCTTCATGAACGTCCCGGTAACACCGGAAGGCAAGCTCACTTTCGAAGACGGAGTCTCAGGCGCGGGAAAGTATGTCGAACTACAAGCCGAGATGGACGTCCTGGTACTGATCAGCAACTGTCCGCAGTTGAACAACCCCTGTAATGCCTACAATCCGACGCCGATTCGCGTGCTTGTTTTCGACTAGTGTTTGGATCTAAGACGCATCCTCACCCCGGAGGGGTGAAGGACTTCCCGCTATTGTCAACCGGAGGTGGCTCGCTTGCGCTCGCTCACCTCCGGCTACTTTCCTTCACCCCTCCGGGGTGAGGCGCAGTTTGCGAAATCAATCGTAAAAACCAGAGAGCATGTCGGATATAAAAAGCGGAATGCTTTCCCACACGTACTCGATGGTGAAACCGTCATGGCTCAGTCTAAAGACCTTGCTGTCGATCCGTGGCGAACCTCTGTCTTCGACTGAAAAGATATCGCCGTCTGAGCCGGATCCAATCGGTATGTGCCGACACTCGAAGGGGTAGTCATCGTAAAGCAACTTCAGCGTGCTCTCTAACTCCAACAACATTTCCTGGAGAGCGGAGGCCGAAGCGATGTTGCAATCGTGGTTCAATATTGCTTCACCAGTGATCGACAGCACCGCCAACCAATTGGCAGGCAGCGAGACCTTGGCGCCTTTCGCCGGGCCGGCTGGCTTGGGGAAGTCCCTTGGTCTCTGTTTCTTTGCCCGGCGTAACATCGACAATGCTTTTTCGATCGTTACTTCCCTACTTGGTTTCGGCGTCGCAAGGTGGCGCGCCCACGCAGGCTCCAAACGCTTTCGGATTCGAGCTAACTCTTCCCGGGTATAGGAAGGCTCCGGTAGCTCGTCAATTCCATCGAGCAATTCAACTCCTGGCGTCAACTCGTCGACTATCGCGATGGGTTTGATTTCACCAGGAGCTAACAGACCGGATTTGAGGAGAAGCTCCACTGCCTTTCTGTTGGCGCACAGCCCACGCTGCTTCCATATTCTGCCGTCTTTTATCTCGTCTTCCTCATCCCACAGAAAAGCAAAGTCCGTACTCGGCAAATGTTTCCGCATGTAAGTTCGATAGGAAGAGATAGTCAACGTGGCTTCAGGGCTGGAGCGGTAGAGCTCAAACAATACTGGGTAGGGAAATTCCAAACTTAGGTTTTTCCTTAACTGGTCGGAGTCGAAGTGCCAGACGCCCATTCGAAATCGGGGGGAATCTGGCTGCCAGGCGTCGGAACCCTCCAGCGTACGCGAGTCGAACCAGGGATGATCCACTCCGCGTCCCATAGGATGGGTGGCGACGGGAATGTACCATTGAGGCGCCTGATACTTGCCGACATCCTGAACCCATACAAATTCGATGCCCGTCAACCGGTTGGTTTCTACAACCGCCTTGAAGTGTTCCGATAGGTACTGGTTGCGCGGTCCGTACGCGATATGAGTCCCTCTCGCCATTCGGTCCACCCTGCTGGTTACAACGTTGTGACTCGAGTAGCCACAGGCGATTCTGGTTTTCCCGATGAGTTCATACCACTCGGCGGAAGCGTCACGTTTATGCGCTGAAAAGGTTAAGGAGTTCCACCCGTAGAACACGGCTCTGCGTTCGCGAATCAGTTCGCTCGACCGTGCGATGAATTCATCGAAGCGTGGCGATCTTAAGTCGATCGTGCTCCAGCACCCGCTGCTGACTTTCAGGCCAAGTGAGCGAATGAATTGAGCTGAATAGGCACAATTCTCCTCAAATGACAGTGGATCGCGATCTCGTAACGTGAGGTGAAATGTGAGCGAAACTTCTTCCACAGGCGTACATCTTAGATCAGGAGACAACGCACCGCAGAGGATCTACCGAGACGCGAGCTTGATCGATGGTTATGCTTACGCGGAGTTTTAACCGGCCCACTCCAGGAGTGTCCTGATGACTGTCGTCGAACGACTACTCGCGATCTACGCTACTGCGGGTGCACTAATCCTCATCGTGTGGCGCAGCTCTGGCGGCCCCGTATGGAGATGGGTCGCGCTCATCGGCGGACTGCTTGCTGTCGCAGTCCTCGCAGAGGGCAGCCACCGCATCGAGGTAGTACCAATGCTGATTGTCGGCATTATCGTTGCTGCTGTCGCGTTGCGCAGGTCGCGCAGGCAAAGTCCTCCTCCGCCCCATCGCCGCAGAATTCTCGCCGTTGCGCTGCGTTGCATCGCCGCCTTGCTCGTCGTTTTCGTCGTCGTGCTTGACGCTGCATTCGTCGAGATCTTTGATCCGGTTTCGAACGCGCCGCTCGAAGAGATCTTCGGCGGGCCGGAGACGCCGGACTTCTCGCAACTCGCGTGGCCGGAGGCGTTCGAGAAGCTCAATGAACATCTTTCGCGCGCGTATGGTCTGGGAGCGTGGAAAAGAATCGACTGGAAAGCCTTTCACGACATCACGGCACCCAAAATCGCCGATGCCGCGCGAACCGGTGACCGTGCAGCGTACTATCTAGCCTTACGGCAATACCTCTATTCCCTGAACGATACGCACGTCGGCCTCTCCGGGGACGATGGTGGTCTTAGGTATACGGCTATCAGCGGAGGGTACGGCATCCAATTCATTCGGCTCGACGATGGCCGGACCATCAACCACGTGCTTATTGAAGGCGGTCCCGCGGCCAGCCAAGGAATGCAATGGGGCGCGACGATACTCCGCTGGAACGATATGCCAGTAGACAACGCGGTCGAGGGGACCTCGGTATTGTGGAGCGGGGGTCCGGGGGCAACGCATGAAGGCAAGCGCCTCGCGCGGCTGAGATTCCTCACGCGCGCACCAATCGGCACAACTGCGACTGTCGTCTTTCAGAATCCCGATGAAACGACTACACGCACGGCGACGCTTGTCGCCGTGGATGACAAGTTCGAGTCCTGGCGCCTTGCCGACCTTCCGGCTTCCTTGAACCCGTCCCAGACCAACATCGAGTGGCGCCTGCTGCCCGAAGGCATTGGGTATGTGAGGATTCGCGAAGTGATGCCCACGCTGCAGCAAATCCTGCCGGATCGAGTGGTGCAGCGGGCCGTCGATGTCTTCGTACGGGCCGGAGCGAAAGGCGTGGTGATTGACGTACGGGATAACTCTGGCGGCGCTGACAAGCTTGTACCGAGGATGATGGGATTCTTCGTACCAACGCGCCAATTCTACGAGCACACGACGTACTACGATGAAGCGACGTCTCGTTTTGAGCGGCAGGCCTTCGGGACTCTGTGGACCGAACCGCGGACACCGAACTTCACCGGACCGATCGCCGTACTTGTCGACGAGTGGTGCATCAGTTCTTGCGAGGGTTTTGCGCTCATCGCCCGGCAGCGCGCCGGCGGCCATGTCGTCGGCTTCCATGGCACGTACGGATCATTCGGGATGTCGGGAGCGCAGGTGTTGATGCCCTCCGGGCTCACCGTCGAATATCCGGCGGGCCAGTCCCTCGACGAAAACGGCGTCGTGCAACTCGATGGTGACTGGCGTCTCGAAGGCGGCGTCACGCCCGACATCCGCGTACCGCTCAGCGCGGACACTGTGCGCGCACAGTTCAAAGACGGACACGATGTTGTGCTCGAGACAGCAGTCCAGGCATTAACTGCGCGCTCGCGCGAATAGCGCTATTGAAAATATCTTCTAACGGTGTCGAAATGAGTCTTTCCCAATCGACTACTTAGTGAAAGCGTCCTAGCTTCAGAAATAGGAGGAAATCATGAAATACATTTGCTTTGGATACCTGGATGTAAACGCCTGGCAGAAAAAGACGCCGACAGAACAAACCGCCTTGATGGACAAATGTTTTGCTTACGATGAAGTGCTCAAGAAAAACGGCAACTGGGTGAGTGGAGAAGGACTTCAAGGTCCCAACACGGCCGCGACACTGCGCTTCGAGAACGGCAAAATTGCGGTCACGGATGGTCCTTACGCGGAAACCAAGGAACTCCTGGGTGGGTTGTTGATCCTCGAAGCCAGAGACCGCAACCATGCGATTCAACTGATCTCGAATCATCCTGGCGCGAGGATGGGTCCCTGGGAAATTCGTCCCGTGGAAGACATGACACAGATTATTCGAGAGAGCGAAGCGCGACGGCGGGCGGTCGTGAAATGAGTTAATGCTCAGCCGCAGAGCGCGCGGAATGGAATGCGAGTGGCGCGGAAGCCGCCGCGTATCGCCGGTCGTTCGTTGAAGAGAACCTCAAGGCGCCCTTCGATCAGATCCTGCTGGACCTTCGAAAATTGGAGCGTGACGGACGTGGCGGGCGTGCACGCCTCCGCAGAAAGGCAGTACTCCGCGAAGCCATGCTTTCCCGATATGTCAAATCGCAGCCTGCCTCCTGTTCGAAATTGGCTCCAGTTCGAATACAGGGAGACTTGAAGGTGCGGAAAGCCTCGATTGAAGGGGGTCAATGCGACCTCCCTCCCCAATAGCAGCGTCGTAGCGGAGCCATCCCACGGTGCGCAATCGTCATGAAACCATGCGGATCCAAGGCCTTGTGGGGGTTCGGCGGGCAGATCCGCCTGCACCGCGCAGGCGACCAGGGGTATCCCCAACAGAATCAGTAAAAACCGGCGGCAAGGACGCATCATCTATTAATAGCCCTCAGCAGAGATAACATACGGCCGTGCGCTTTATTAGGAGCGAGAGGATGGTTGCACGTTCAGTCGCAGATAGGGGTGGAGTGGCCCCTGAAACAAGACCTTATAGATGAGGAAGATTCGGAACCACTCCCAAAGTTTGTGTTTACCAGGTCCAGCCAACGCCCAGTTTCACTTCCGGGCTGTCGATCACGCCGATCTTGATTTCGCCCATCAAACCCTTGCGCTGCCGGATTCCACCGAGGAAATTGAAGCCGCCACCCGTGCTAGTGTACCGACCGCCAAAAGGGTCGCGAGCCGTGGCAATCAGGAATGCCGGGCCCCCGCCGATGTACGGAACCCAACGCGTTGATGACTTGGTCGGGATGTCATACACAAATTCGCCGTTCAGTGAGAACAGTGTGAAACCGTTTCCGAGTCCTACCTCAGCGTTCGGGCGGAACCAGAACCGCTCAACGATTTCCTTCACGTCCACGTGCGCGCCCAAATAGAACTGATCCGGACTGCCACTGGCACCTACCCTGAGGCCGAATCCGGATTGAGCTGAGGCGGAATCCGCTAACAGCATGAACGCAGAGAGGAATATCAAACTAACCCATGTACGTCTTGTCCACATTGGGAACACTCCTTCTTTGATCTCGGCCGATCCTAACAGGGGGACATAAAAGCAAGGAGTGCTTCTGATGTTTGCCTAAGTATCCAGAAACAGGGTGCTTCAAACTCGTGGGGTTCGGTCTGCCTCCCTGTTTCACGAGTGGAAGATGCTCTCCAAAAACCTTCGGTAGATGTATTATTTCCCAGCGACTCTCCCCGGGAACTAACCGCACGCTGACTGCGTACTTAACGCCAGCAGGTGCTCGGAGGCTGACGAATTTAGGTGCTAACAGAGAAAGCGGTTCAGCGTATTGTCGCTGTGGGAGTGCTCCTTTTTTGGATTGCGACAGCCTTCGGTCATGACGGGCTAGTGCGCTTTGGCGAAGCGCCGGTTCCCGGCGTGGCGGTTCAGGCGACGCGAGGTGACGTGACGGAGCGTGCGGTCACCGATGCCGACGGGCGTTACTCCCTTCCTAAAGTCACTGACGGCGCCTGGAAGATTCGCATCTCCGCGCCGGGCTTCGAACCCATGGAACGCGAGGTGAATCCTTCTTCGGATCCCGCCGCCCCGCTGCAATGGGATTTGAAGATGCTACCCATCGAAGGCCTTCAGCGAGGTACGCCCTCCACAGGATTCGCGAAGTCCCCACTCCCGACCCTGGAGACCTCAGACGCTTCTACTGAAGCGGCCGACCGCCTCCTTATTAACGGGACGGTCAGCAACGCAGCGTCCTCGCCGTTCGCGCTGTCGCGAGCGATCGGCAACAACAGGGCAAGCGGACGCTCACCGTACAACGGAACCATTTCCGTTGCGGGCAACAACGCCTTATTAGACGCACGCTCTTTTTCCCTCACCGGACAGGAGACACCCAAGCCCGACTACAACAGGCTGCAGAGCGGAATCACCGTCGGCGGCCCCTTCCAGATTCCCGGGCTCTTCCGCAATGGGTCCTTCACGGCCAGTTACAGCCGAACGCAATCCCGCGACGCCAGCGTCGATACCGCGCTGATGCCCACCCCGGAGCAGCGCGTGGGTGTCCTCAATCCCCAGGCTCGAGCTTTGCTGGACTTGTATCCATTGCCCAACTTCGCAGGCTCGGGCGGATACAACTATCAGGTTCCGATCGTGGGCGTGACACACGGCGACAACATTCAGGGCAACATCAACAACGTCACCATAAACGCCGCCAACCGCCTGTCCGGCAGTGGGGGCTATCAAAACACGCGTACGGACGACCCCGACTTGTTCGGGTTCACAGACAATCTTGAATCGTCCACGGTGAATGGCTCCGTGACGTGGAATCGCCGGATTACGCAAACAATCTCTGCGGTCATCCGGTATCAGTTCACCCAAACGTCAACGGACAATCGTCCTTACTTCGCGAACCAGATCGATGTTTCGGGCATTGCGGGCATTTCCGGCAACGACCGAGACCCTCGCAATTGGGGTCCGCCCGCGCTGAACTTTTCGAGCGGCATCGCACGTCTTTCAACAGGAACGTACTCGGCGGATCGGAACCTGTCGCACACCGTCTCGTACAACAGTACCTGGATTCGCGGACGGCACGGCGTCACCTATGGCGCCGACTACCGCCGACAACAATACAATCTCTTCTCGCAACGAGACCCACGGGGAAGCTTCACCTTCACGGGCGCCGCGACGGGTAATGACTTTGAAGACTTCCTGCAGGGCATTCCCGCTGCGAGCTCCATCGCTTATGGCAACGCGGACAAGTACCTTCGCCAGTGGTTCGCAAATGGCTTCGTCTCCGACGATTGGAAACTGCGGCCGGCGCTCACCCTGACGGTCGGTGTCCGTTGGGAGTACGAATCGCCGATCGTCGAGAAGTACGGCAGGCTGGTGAATCTCGATATCGATCCAAACTTCACTTCAGCGACGCCCACGGTTGCAACCCCTTCAGACTCGCTGATTCGAACGGACAAGACCGGCATGGAACCGCGTCTCGGATTGGCGTGGAGACCGCGAGCCACGTCGTCACTGATCGTCCGCGCCGGATACGGGTTGTATCGCGATACGTCGGTCTACCGGTCGATTGCCGATCAGATGTCGCAACAGGCGCCACTGTCCCGCAGCCTTAGCGTGCAGAATACACCGGATAATCCACTCACCCTGGCGGATGGCTTCAAAGGTTCGCCCACAGTCTCTGCCACAACGTTCGCCGTCGATCCCGATTTTCGCGTGGGCACTGCCCACAACTGGAATCTCTCGATTCAACAGGACCTGCCCGCGGCGTTGCAGTTCACGGTGACCTACCTCGGAGTGAAGGGGACGCACGTGCCTCAACGGATTCTGCCGAATACGTACCCTTCGGGAAGTGGAATTCTTTGCGCCGGATGCCCGACCGGGTTTGTCTATTTAATGTCGGGTGGCAGCAGTAACCGCCATGCGGGCACCGTGGAACTCCGCCGCCGCCAGCGGAACGGCTTTCAAGCAAGCGTGCAATACACCTACGCGAAAGCAATCGACGATGCAGGGCTGGGCGGGTCTCCCATCGCTCAGAACTGGCTCGACCGGCGAGCGGAACGGGCGCTCTCGAATTTTGATCAGCGGCACGTGGTGGCGGTGCAAGGTCAGTACACCCCGGGTACCTTCACGCGAGTGGAGGGGTTCTTCAGTGGCTGGCGCGGAAAACTTTTCAGGGAATGGACACTGACGGCGCAGTTGTCTGCCGACAGCGGCAAGCCGTTGACACCGGTGATTGTGGCGCCGGTAAGAGGAACAGGAATTACGGGACCCCTGAGGCCCGACGTGACAGGAGCACCACTCTATGTCGAACAGAACGGTGGCTTCCTGAATGACCTGGCCTTTGCGGCACCCGCTGCTGGACAGTGGGGTAATGCGGGACGGAACTCGATCACCGGGCCGGCCCAGCTCACCTTGAATGCGTCGCTGACGCGGACGTTCCGAATCAATGAAAGGATCAATATGGATCTTCGGGTTGAAGCGATCAACGTGATGAACCACGTGACGTTTCCGGATTGGAACACGACGACGGGCAGCTCGCAGTTCGGGTTGCCGAGCCGGGCGAATGCGATGCGATCGGTGCAGCCGTCGCTGAGGATGAGGTTCTGATGAAACGGAAGATTCTCAAAATCATTGGGTCGAGCCTTGCAGTAGTCACAATCCTCGGTGCGCTCTCCTTCGCCCAGGATCAGACAGCGCCCTTCCAGCTTCGCGTTTCCACGCAGCTCGTCATCCAGGCCGTCACCGTTACCGATAAGGATGGCAAAACCCTCACGGGCTTGACTGCGGAAGACTTCACCCTTACTGAAGACAACGTCCCCCAGAACATCAGCGTCTTCGAGTTCCAGAAGATCGACGACACCGTAGTTCCCCGCCCCGTCGCGCAGCCGCCGCAGCAACTTGCCGCCGCCCTGCAGCCGCCGAGCACTCGCATCACACCCGTTCCCGAAGGGGACACGCGTTTCCAGGACCGGCGACTCCTTGCGATTTATTTCGACATGTCCGCGCTCGATGCGATCGACAGGCACCGCGCTCTCACCGCGGCGCAGACCTTCATCGAAAAAGAGATGAAAGGCCCCGATCTCGTCGCGCTCTTCACCTATTCCGATGGCTCCGTTCGCGTCCGCCGCGATTTCACCGATGACAAAGATGGCCTGATCGGCTCGATTCAACGGCTGCTCTATCCGAAAGACGAGGACATCGCCGAGGACACCGCTACCGACTTCGGCCAGAACAGTGGTGAGTTCAACCTCTTCAACACCGATCGCCAGCTCGCGGCCTTGCAGACCGCCGTCAACATGCTCGGCCTGGTCCGGGAAAAGAAATCGCTGATTTACTTCGCGAGTGGATTGAATCTTAACGGCGTCGATAACCAGGCCCAGTTGCGTGCCACGCTGAACGCTGCGCGCCGAGCGAACGTCTCTTTCTATCCCGTCGATGCACGCGGTCTTGTCGCAACGGCACCCATGGGGAATGCGAGTCAGAAGTCCCCCGGTGGCCTCGGCATGTATACCGGCGCCTCCGCAATGCAATCGCTGCGCGTTCTGCAGCGATCGCAGGACGCTCTCTACACGCTGGCTGCGGACACCGGCGGCAAGGCGATGCTGGATTCCAACGACTTGACCCTCGGCATTGTGCGCGCTCAGCAGGCGCAGTCCAGCTACTACATCCTGGGCTACTACTCGACCAACACAAACCGCGACGGCAAGCTGCGCAAGGTAAAGGTGACTCTCAAGGACCGAAGCGCCGATCTTTCGTATCGCGAGTCGTATTACGCGGAAAAGGAGTTCAGCAAGTACTCGTCGTCCGAGAAGGAGCGTCAGCTCGAAGAGGCGCTGTTGCTGGGTGATCCGATTACGGACCTCACGATCGTCATGGAGCTCAATTATTTTAGGCTCAACAATGCCGAGTACTTCATCCCGCTGGCCGTAAAGATCCCTGGCAACGAGCTGGTTCTGGCACAAAAAGAAGGGGCGGAGCGCACGGTTATCGACTTCATCGGAGAGATCAAGGACGAATCCGGAGCGACCACCACAAACCTTCGAGACAAGGTCGAGATCAAGCTGAAGGGTGAGGCCGCGAGCAGGCTTGCGTCCAGCCCTGTGCAGTACGATGCCGGATTCACATTGTTTCCGGGGAAATACACGATCAAGTTCCTCGCGAGGAATGCCGAGACCGGACGAATCGGAACCTATCAGGCGAACCTTGTTGTTCCGAACCTGAATAAAGAGCTCATGCGCCTGCCCACGAGTTCCGTGGTCCTGAGCAGCCAACGTGTGGCGATGACCGATGCGCTGTTCAACGCAGGGAAAACGAAAGAAGCGCGCGAACAGTCGACGAACCCGCTGATTGAAGATGGCCAGAAACTGATCCCGAGCGTTACGCGCGTGTTCAGTCGCAGCCGCGACCTTTATATATATCTCCAGGCGTATGAACGCGACGCCACGACGATGCATCCGCTTGCAGCTGTCGTCACGCTGCTCAAAGGCGAAGATGTTGTCTTTGAATCTCCGGCATACACCGTAAGCGAAGGCATGGACCCCAAATCCAAGGCAGTTCCGTTCAAGCTGTCGGTTCCCTTTGGGCCCATCGAGCCTGGAGAGTATCTCTTTCAGATTAGCGTTTTGGATCCCACGGTGCAGAAAGCTGCGTTCTGGCAGGCGCCTATAAAGATCGTTCCTTAATGATCAAGCCAACCCAGGGAGGCTTCGTATGAAAGTCAGGCTCATTGCGGCACTGGCGGTAATGTTGTTTGGCGCTGGCACGCTCTTCGGACAGGATCTGGCGGGCACATGGCAAGGCACTCTCGCCGCGCCGGGCCGGCCACCACTCCGCATCGTCTTCAAGATCGCGAAAGGTGCTGACGGTAAGTTCACCGGACAGGGATTTTCTATCGATCAGGGCGCCCAGCCGTTCGCGCTGAATGCGATCTCTGTCGAGGGACGCACGGTTAAACTCAAGATAGACCTGATCAGCGCCAGTTATGAAGGAGCCTTTGGACCCGACGGGAATGCGATCGACGGGACATTCACTCAGGGAATGCCGTTGCCGCTCAACCTCGCCCGTGCGACGCCCGCAACCGCGTGGGCCATTCCCGAGCCACCTCCGCCGCCCAAGCCGATGGACCCGAAGGCAGACCCTGGAATCGAAGTCGCCACCGTGAAACCGAGTCCGCCCGATGCTCGCGGTCGTCTTTATACGGTGCGCGGCACGCAGGTAATGGCGATTAACGTCACCGTGCTTAACGTGATCACGTTTGCGTACGATCTGCACGAACGTCAGGTGACCGGCGGTCCGGCGTGGATGTCCACGGAGAGGTTTGAGCTCGCGATCAAACCGGACGTACCTGGTCAGCCCAACAATGAGCAATTTAAGAAGATCTTTCAAAAGGCGCTGGTCGACCGATTCCAGTTAAAGTTTCACAAGGAGAAGCGCGAGCTTTCCGTTTACGCGATCACCCAGCCTGCGAATACAAAGCACAAACTCACGGAGTCCCCTGCGGGGAATAATCTTCCGAATCTGATCTTCCCGAGGGCGGGCTTGCTTCCCGCGCAAAACGCAACGATGGACGAATTCACGGGCGTTCTTCAAACCGCCGTGCTGGATCGGCCTGTGATCAATCAAACGAACATTCAGGGCCGATATAACTTCACACTCGACTGGACTCCCGACGAGTTCCAGTTCACGAGCTTCGGTCCTCGCCAGGGTCCGTTCCCCGACACCGGAAAGCCGAATATCTTCCAGGCGTTCCAGGACCAGTTGGGATTAAAGCTGGAATCGACGAAGGCGCCAGCCGACGTCATGGTTATCGACAAGGCAGAGAAGCCGTCGGAAAACTAAAATTCGCCGGACGTCCTCAAAGGCGGCCTAATAAGCCGCCTTTTTCTTTTCCCTCATGAGGTGGTTTTCTTTTCTGAGAAGGCTGTTGGTGCCCCATATTGCCGCTTGTTAGAATCTGCCGATGTTTCAAAACCCTGTGGAGACCGTCCGACGCTATTTCGACGCCTGGAACCGGCACGACGCCGGCGCAATCGTGAGTACATTTGCCGACGCAGGGACTTATGCGGATCCTGTGACGCCCGGCCCGCTGAAGGAGAGGCGATCGGTGCCTACGCCCAGGGGCTCTGGGACGCGTTTCCAGATCTTTCTTTCGACATCGTCAGCATCACGGAGAATGCCACTGATCTGGTATCCGCCGAGTGGGTCATGAAGGGCGCCAACACGGGCCCGTTCAATGGACTTCCGCCTACCGGTGCCACCGTAGTACTTCCGGGAGCGGACTTCATCCGCGTGGATGCCGGAAAGATCCGTTCCGTCCAGGGCTATTTCGATAGCGGCGCTTTGCCGCGCGCTCTGGGACTGGATGTGATCGTTCAACCCAAAGCGATCGGTCCCTTCGGTTTCGGAACCAGCGTCCGTGCGTCAAACGGAAACACCGCAACGCCCGGAGCATTCAGCATCACCTGGCTTGAAGCCCGCACGGCCGAAGAACAGAAAGAGGTAAGTGAAAGCAGCCGGAAAGTCGCGATGGAGATGCTCTCCATGCCGGGGTTTATCAGCTGGCTGGGTGTGGGCGTCGGCGACCGCATGATGACCATTACTGCCTGGGAATCCGCTAATGCAATGGCGCCGTTGATGAAAGGCGGAAAGCATCGCTCTGCCGTCGAGCGCTTTTTCAGCCCGGAGCTTGCTCGCGGCGCAGCCACCGGAGTTTGGATCCCGGCCCGGCTCAATCCACGATGGATCCGGTGTACGGCGTGTTCGAAGATGGTCGACTCCGAAAAGGCTGCAGGAAAATGCGCATGCGGCGCTGCGCTTCCCGCTCCGCTTGCGTATTGGTAGAGCGAAGCGTTGAACTAGTTCCCGTACTCGGACTCAAGCTTGAGTTTGACCGCTTCCATGCTCTTGCCGGCACCGTCGCGTATCCTTCCGCTAATCAGTGAGCGCTTCCAACCTCCAAAGAGACCGCGAAGCGCGTCCGTGCGCGATCTGTTCACGTAGAGCAGATAGGAACGCGGGGGATGCGGGGCAAGGGTCTGCACGAACGCGGTCAGCCCCAGTGACGAGTCGAGATAATGGCTGCCGTATATTCCTTTCGAGCTTACGATGACATCCGACCCGTTGCCGTCAGAGCCCCTGTAAATCGTGACATGGGTCATGCTGGTTACGGGCTTCAATCCAAAGTCTTCTTTCGACCAATAAAAAAAGTCTTCGACGACCGCATTCTCCGGCCGCCCCTGCGGAAATTCCTCGAGATACTTCTGAAACTGAGGAGGGTATCCATACATAAAACTCGCCGGCTTGAGAAGTGGTCTCAGTTCATCGGCAAGAGCGAGCGAGTAGGACTTGTCGTCGTACTTCCCAAGCGAGGCATTGCCCGACTTCAAATAGCCCTGGACATGATCGAGCAGCATCTCGCGCACAAGTTCGGTGACCCTGGCGCGATGATTCGCTGACGCCCAGTCGACTTCCTTTCGAAATCGGTCCATGAACTTTGCGGACATCTTGAATCCGCAATCTTTCACGCGGCAGGCTCTGATTGCGTCGATATCGACCTGGTCCAGCGTCAGTTCAGCCAGGTCCTCCAGACGGGGAGGACTGCTGAACTTTCCAATCTGCAAGACACGCTCGCTGCGCTTGAAATTGACGATGTCTCGGATTCTCTCAACAAAAAACTCGCTGGTCACATCGACTCGCACAATAGCGACCGCCGCGACTTCCCTGGTTTCCGAAGTTTTTGGAAGTTTGACAATGACCTTACCGCTCTCCAACGTGGAGAGTTCGGCGCTCGAAAACGACAGTTGCTTCCGAAGGAACGTGTAGGGCTCTGGTTGCGGAATTTGCGTCAGTACCGGCACTGGCGCTACAAGCACTGAGCCCGTCAAAAACACCAGCCCAATCCTCGTAAAGCGCATGAGCGCCTCCTTCGACGGCGGAACCGCCTCGTAAAGTTCAGATAGCAGGATCGATCGCGTATTAATGCCGGAAGCTAGCGCTTAGCATACCGTCGCGAGCAACCATGCGATGTGCAATAAGGCACACACCGATCGCGACGCGCAAGACGGCGGACTGGAATACCTCGCAGGTTTTCGCGCCAGTTAGGGTTCGTCGATCCGGAAGAACACGCCCTCGTCCAGGGTCAAATAGTTCGGTTCGATAAGCGTTTTTGCAGCTGCGCTGCCGGCGGGCATTGGCTCGAAAGAACTGTAAGCGCCGGATTCAGGGTCGAAAAACAATTGCACGGCCTGGAAGCCGAAAACGACGGGGGTCGTGCCCTTGTAGGACACGACGCCTTCGCGCGCTTTGGAAACATCCACACTCAGCTTGCCAGAAGCCACCTGGCTGATCGCCGGGATGTCCAAACTCACCTCGGCGTTGCTGTCCGCGGTGGCTTTGATTCCGAACTCGTTCGTCTTAATTGTGGAGTTGACGACGTAGACCCTGTTGTCTCGCAGGGCATTGTTCAGGCCGGTCTGATCGGTCCTCAACGACGCTGTTGTCAGGAACTGGTCGAGGAGATTGATGTCGATGTGATCTTCCGTGACGTTTTCGAACTTGACCACCAGATTCGTCGCATTGCCGAATCCAACCTTCGGGCCCAGGCCGATACCGCCGAGCGCACTAATGATGCCGCCGAGTATTTCCAGTCCGATGTCGATCTTGATCGTGCTGCTTTCCTTTCCCGAAATGGAAAGCGGCGCCGTGTTGTTCGCGCTCAATGAGGGCAATGGGTTCGCACCCATAATCATCAGGTCTTTCAACTCGCCCGAGCGTTGAAGGTCCTTCTTTCCTGCGCGAATCAGAGTTTGCGACGGCTGGAAATCCGAACGTGGTAATCGAACCACCGAATAGCCATGGTCTTTGAGGTACATCACAGATTGGTCCTTTTTCGCCATAGAGCTAAATCCTCACAACTCGTCGATCTCGGTATTGGTAAACTCGCCGCCTTCCTTGACGGTCTTCACCTTGGCGGTCGATTCAATTCTTGTGCCACCGGTAACCTTCTTAACGCTGAGATTCTTCGCTTTACCGGAAACCTCGTCCAACTCGAGGTTGCTGATAACCACCTTCGGAAGCGCCTCCAGGGCATCGGGAGCATCAGCCGGTCCTTTCGAGCCCTTTCCTCCAAGCACGAGCGCCACCGGAAACGCGGTTCCTTTGAAATTGAAAATGGGTTCCTGAATGGCGCTTCTCTCGCTCTTGGCCGTCACCGGCACTTTTCTGGCGACATAGTCCATGACCTCCGTGACCAGCACTTCCGGTTCTTCGGGCCTTCCGGTGTGCCCCGTAAGGGCCTCGACCAGATGGTAGGTAAAAACACTCATCGCGCTGTCGTTCCGGATCCAGGACTTTTGATCGCCGCGGGAGGAACTCAGGATGGCTCGGCCGTCTCCCTGCGCAAGGACAGACAGGACGGGAGAGTCCGGAGTCAATGCCGTCGGCGTGATGGGTGGACCTTCTAATTCGCCTTTCACGTCCATCCCTTCTGCATGGCAGCAGTCGAGGATGACCAGTAACCGCCGCGGTTGAATATCGGCGATGACCTGCGCAAAAACATTTGCCGGCACGCCGCCGGCTTCGACCC
>Ga0111538_10001500_pt1 | contig 32636 bp, 29 predicted proteins | sample SoiMethybrSBSTD1_FD_79669 | JGI IMG/M metagenome (GOLD analysis project Ga0111538, IMG submission 79669) | Bulk soil microbial communities from a Populus tree surrounding site in Tennessee, USA - Soil MetaG P. TD hybrid SBSTD1 (version 2)... | ecosystem: Environmental > Terrestrial > Soil >...
GCTTGAGCGTGTGGTTCTCTCGCGTCAGGCGGTCGCCGAATTCCGCCAGCGTCGAACCAAGCACTTCGAGACCGCCGGGGTCGAGAGCCGCTAGTTGCGCCGGCCCTTGGATCAAAAGGATCGACGCCTGTCGCTTCGCTCCCTGCTCGGTCAGGATCGCCGTGCCGGTTGGAAAGTCGAAAGCTGCAAGCCCGACCTTGCCGGGAATCGCCGCCCCACGCTCGCGCCACCGAAGTCTGCCGGCGATCATCAGGTGCAGCACGACAAAGAGATCGCCCTCCATCGCAAAGACGATGCGCTTGCCCAGCCGTCGCAGCTCGATCACGCGTTTGCCTTCGATCGCGCTCACCGGCGGTTCAATGGTGCAGACGATGAAGGGATTGCCGATGCGGAGCCGCTCCAGCGGCTGTTGAAGGACGCGGGACGAGAGCGCTTCAAGGTACACAGTGATGTCAGGGAGTTCGGGCATCTGAATCGCTCATCGGTAATCACTAATCACTGATCACTAATCGCTCAATCGCTAATCGTTGAATCCACGAATCCCGAATCCACGAATCCCGAATCCACAAATCCCGCATCCCGAATCCTCAACCGAAGTCGTTCGCAGCTCGACTGTTGGTCGACGCGTGATCAGTGTACGACTGTCGGGCTTAGAGGCGTGAGGAATGTGTTTTGCTGAGGCACCCCTAGGTCGATTCACAATTCGAGGATCCGCGATTCGAGGATTCACGATTAGTGAGTAGTGATGAGGGATTCATATTGATCGACGATCTTTGGTACAAGAACGCCGTTATCTACTGCCTCGACGTCGAGAAGTATGTCGACGGCAACAACGACGGCATTGGTGATTTCGCCGGTTTGACGCGGCGGCTCGATTACCTTGCGGGACTCGGAGTCACCTGCATCTGGCTACAGCCGTTCTACGAGTCACCCAATCGCGACAACGGCTACGACGTCTCGAATTACTACGCCGTTCATCCAAAGCTCGGCACGTTTGGCGAGTTCGTCGACTTCATGAATCACGCCGAACAGATCGGCATCCGGGTGATCGCCGATCTCGTGGTGAATCACACATCCGAGCGGCATCCGTGGTTTCAAGCCGCGCGAAAAGATCCCAACTCGTCGTATCGCAACTGGTATCTGTGGTCGAAGACGCGGCCGCCCGACTACAACAAGGGGATGGTGTTCCCTGGTGTGCAGAAAGCCACCTGGACGCGCGACGAAGTCGCGGGGGAATACTACTTCCACCGGTTCTACGACTTTCAGCCGGACCTCGACACGATGAACGAGGCGGTACGGACCGAGATCCTTCGCATCATGGGTTTCTGGCTGCAACTCGGTGTCTGCGGCTTCCGCATGGATGCGGTGCCGTTTCTGATCAGCCGCAAAGGCGCACGGGTCCGGCCGCGCAAGGACTACGAGTTCCTGCACGAGATGCGCGACTTTCTGCAGTGGCGGCGCCGCGATGCGGTCCTGCTCGCAGAGGCGAACGTGCCGCCCGATGAGAGCCTCGAATACTTCGGCGATCTCGGCGACCGGCTGCAGATGATGCTGAACTTTCCGGTGAATCAGCGCATCTACTACGCGCTGGCGACCGGCGACCTCAAGCCGCTGATCACGGCCCTCGAAGCGACCAAAGAGCGGCCACAGGCTGCCCAGTGGGTGCACTTTCTCCGCAGCCACGACGAGCTCGATCTCGGCCGTCTCACAAAGACGCAGCGCGAGAAAGTCTTTGCCGCATTTGGGCCGACCAAGGACATGCAGCTGTACGATCGCGGCATTCGTCGCCGGTTCGTACCGATGGTCGACAACGACCGTCGTCGAATCGAGCTTGCGTATAGCCTCCTCTTCACGTTGCCGGGCACACCGATGATCCAGTACGGCGATGAGATCGGGATGGGCGACGATCTGTCGCTGCCGGAGCGCGAGTGCGCGCGCACGCCGATGCAGTGGTCGGCCGACCAGAACGGCGGCTTCTCGACCGCGCGCCGCACGATCCGTCCCGTCATTTCCGACCCCATTTACGGCTACAAGCGCGTCAACGTCGAGGGTCAGCGCCGCGATCCGCATTCGCTGCTCAACTGGGTGGAGCGCAAGATTCGGATGCGGAAGGAGTGCCCGGAGATCAGCTGGGGCGACTGGAAGATCCTCAAGACGAATGCCGACGATGTGCTGGTGATGGAGTACACGTGGCGCGAACATTCGCTGATCGTGCTGCACAACTTCGTCGACAAGCCGCGCGCCGTTCGCATCCCGGTCAGTACGGCGGGCACGCAGGTGCTGGTTGATCTCCTGGCAACCAACGACAGCCGTGCCGGCGAGCACGGTCATCACGAAATCGAGCTCGAGCCGTATGGCTATCGTTGGTTCCGCGCCCGCGGACTGGATCGCAACGTGCCAAGAGCGTAGTGCTGTGGCTTCCGCCTGTAGGCGCACGATCGGACGTCCGGCTAAAGCCGGAAGCGACAAGACTTCGCGTATAGAATGCGCCGATGACAGTCAGGCGCACGGTCGCCGCAATACTCATTCTGTCGGCCACAGCGGTGTCGGCGCAGAACGCAAAACCCAGGACTCATCGTCTCGAAGCCACGCCTCAAACTGTTGCCTACGGCTACTACTGGTCCGAGGCAAAGCCGGTGCTGCGGGTCGCGTCCGGCGACATCATCGACGTCGACACACTGCTGACCAACACGCCGCGAGGGCTCGAGCGCGCCGGCGTGAAGCCGGTTGATGTGCAGCAAACCCTGAGGAATGTCGTCGACACGGTGACCGACAAGGGACCGGGCGGGCACATCCTCACTGGTCCCGTTTATGTCGAAGGGGCGGAACCGGGTGATGCGCTTGAAGTGCGCATTCTGTCGATCGACATCGCCATTCCGTACGGCTACAACGGGTGCCAGGGTTTTCTGCGCGAGAACTGCCAACCGAACAGCACGAAGGTCATTCCCATCGATCGCCAGACGATGACCGCCGAATTTGCGCCGGGTATCATCATTCCGCTGCATCCGTTCTTCGGCAGCATGGGCGTGGCGCCGCCGCCGTCAGCGGGACGCGTCAGCAGCACTCCGCCGGGAATTCATGCGGGGAATCTCGACAATCGTGAACTGGTCGCGGGAACGACCTTATTCATTCCGGTGCACGTTCCCGGCGCGTTGTTCGAGGTTGGCGACGGACATGCCGCGCAAGGTGATGGAGAAGTCGATCAGACCGCCATCGAAACATCTCTGCGTGGACAGTTGCAGCTCACCGTCCGCAAAAAGATGACGCTCGCGTGGCCGCGTGCCGAAACCTCCACCGATTACATCAGCATGGGCACCGACGAGGACCTCACGAAGGCGACACGGATCGCCGTCCAGGAGATGGTGGATTTCCTTGTCGCCACGAAAGGACTCGACAAACTCGCGGCGTATCAGCTCACCAGCATCGCGGGGAACGTCGTGATTACACAACTGGTCGATCAGAAGGTCGGCGTGCACGTAAAGATGCCGAAGGGGATTTTTTCACTGATCCCGGTCGGTAAGCATCAGCGCCGGTAGGAACGTATTCCAAATACGGGCCTTTTTGTCTTTTTTTGCACGTCTGCATGGAGGTTGGTTGTAGATGCGTCTCCGTCGATTTCTGTCCTTATTCCTTCTCCTTTGTTTCATGGCCGCCGGGTTGGAGGCGCAAAAGCCCGCCACCGGGGGCCCAAAATCCATCGAACCGACCGAGCTCAAAGAGTGGTTGAGCTACATTGCCTCCGATGAACTCCAGGGGCGCCAGATCTACACCGAGGGGCTGGGTCTTGCCGCCGGGTACATCACGCAACACCTTGCCGAGTGGGGAGTAAAACCCGCCGGTGACAACGGTTCCTACTTCCAGACTGTGAAGGTTGTCGGCGTTCGCACGAACAGCAACGCGTCGGTGACCCTCGACGTCAACGGCCAGAAGCGCACGTTCAAGGACGGCGAGGGGATCACCTTCTCGCGAAACATGGGCGGCAAGCAGACGATCACCGGCGATCAGATCCAGTTCGTCGGATACGGTCTGCAAGTCCCTGACGCCCATATCGACGACTACGCCAATCTCGATCCCAAAGGTAAGGTCATCGTCTTCATTGGCTCGGGTCCGAAGAGCCTGCCGACCGGCTCGGCACGGCTCCTTGTTGCACGTTCGCGTAGTGCGCTCGAGAAAGGCGCAATTGCGGTGATCGGGCCGCCGGGAGGATTTGGGTTTGGACGAGGCGGAAGGGGTGCCCAGGGTGCCACGAGTGCCCAGGGTGCCACGGGTGCCCAGGGTGCCACGAGTGCCCAGGGTGCCACGGGTGCCCAGGGTGCCACGGGTGCTCAGGGTGCCGCGGGTACCCAGCCCGCGCGCGGTGCGCAGCCGACGGGTCGTGGTGGTCAACCCGATAATGGCGACTTTACGACTGTGCAGCGCTACGACGCCCCGGTGGCGCCGTCGCTGAGTGCGCAAGATGAATTTCTCGAATTCCTCTTCAGCGGCTCCGACGTCAAGTACTCAGAGCTGAAGGAACTCTCGACAAAGCAGGAGCCGATCGTCCCCTTCGCGCTCAAGAACGTGAAGATGACGATCAACGTCGACGCCGACTACACCGTGGTCCGCACGCAGTTGACGCACAACGTGGTCGGCATCATTCCCGGAACCGATCCGAAGTTGAAGGACACCTACGTCGCGTTCGGTGCGCACTACGATCACACCGGCTACTCGCAGACGCCGGGCGGCGGTCGCGGGTTCGGCGGCGGAGCGGCCGGAGCGGGCGGATGCACGGGTCAGACACGCGACACGCCGCGACAAGGCGACAACATCAACAATGGCGCAGACGATGATGGTTCGGGGACCGTGGCGTTGATGGGACTGGCTAAGGCGTTCGCGCTCGGACCGAAGCCGAAGCGATCGCTGCTCTTCGTGTGGCACACCGGCGAGGAATCGGGACTCTACGGTTCACGCTATAACGCCGACTTCCCGATCGTTCCGATCGACAAGATCGCCGCCCAACTCAACATCGACATGGTCGGCCGCAACCGCTGTGACGATCCGAACGAAGAGAACAAGGTCTACGTCGTCGGATCGGATCGCATCAGCACCGAGCTGCACAATCTGAACGAGGATGCGAACGCGTCAATGTCCAAGCCGATGGCGCTCGATTACGAGTTCAACGATCCAACGGATCCGGAATCGCTCTACACGCGCAGCGATCACTACAGCTACGCCGCCAAAGGTATCCCGATCATTTTCTACACGACCGGACTGCACAAGGATTACCACTACGTCACCGACGAAGTCTCGAAGATCGATTTCCCGAAGATGGCGCACATCACGCAGCTGGTTTACGCGACCGGCCTCAAGGTCGCGAACCTCGATCATGAGCCGGCGAGGGATAACAAGGGGCCGCGGAAGGGCAAGGGGGCGACGGGGAAGCTTCAGTAAAAAAAGGCCGCCTGCAGCGCCTGCTGCGGCGGCCTTTTGCTCGTCGTGCAAACTCTAACGGCGAAAATTACTGTCTCACCAACTGCCCGCGCACGGCGCCGCCTGGATTCAACTGCGAGTGGACGTTGAAGTAGAAACCGTTCGGGTTGTCGATGATTCTTTGAATGACGGTAAGTCCTCCCGGGTTGGGGGCCAGATTGGTGAATGAGATATTCGTCGCGGTTCCATCGGCAAGCATGACGGGGTTGGCCGCCGACAGGGTCGAATTGATGACCACACCGCCGCCGATATTCGGCCCACCCTCGTGGATGTGAGTCAGAATGATCGGCGTACCCGCAGGGAACCCACTCAGGCTCCAGACGAAGTCGACTGTCGCCGCGGTAATCGCTCCGGAACTGTCTCTCGTAAGATGGAACGTGATGGTCGAGTTTCCTTTCGCATCCTTGTCCGCGTTCGTGATCGGCGCTGGGGTTTCATTCGCCGCACTCAACGCCGCCGTAAAAACCACCGTATTCGGCTGCCCCGACGGTGATGACGGACTGCTGCTGCCGCAGCCGGCGGCAAGTACCGCAAATCCCACCAGTACGTATCGTTTCATGTTGTTCGTCTCCATTTTGAGAATCAGAATTTGCGCGTGATGTTGAAGCCGAGATACACGTCGTGCGTATTGCCGCCGCGCGCGAGTTGACCGAACGTCGTGCCGAAGGAGTTCGTAAAAGTGAGTTGTAGCGTGTGACCGCCGGTTCGCTTTTCGATTCCTACCGCCCACTCGGAGGCGTTCGGGTCGTAGCCATGCAGGCGAGGCGTGTACTCGCCGGTGATGTAGCCGCTGTTAGAGAATCTGAGACGAGCGCCCAACCCCATGAACCACGTATCGTCGTGATTCGCGTGCTCGTCGTCTTCAAGTCCTAAATCGTGTTCATGGTCCTCATGGCCGGCGATGAAATCCACCGCATGCGTACCGGAGACAAACGCCGGCGTGGCGTAGAGGGCGAGTCGATCACCGAACGTCCTTGAAGCTGTAAGTGCGATTCCTTGCTGGTACCTTTCACGGTAGTTGTTGAGCCCCTCGGTCGACAGTGTCAACGACAGCGCAACCGGCATCGACTCAGTCTGCCGCAGTGCATCCCATCGGCCGAACATCTGAATCGTCTTGCTCAACATGGACCGATGGATCCCCGCCTGGATGTTGCTCGTGATCCCGAACCGGTATTCGAGGCCAATGATGGCACCTCGATCGGTTCCGAACAGATCGGCAGCCTGATCTCCGAGGTCCCCTGCGCGCAGGTCCGAAGTGAAGCGATGTGTCAGCCGAAAATAGCTGTGGTGGCGCGCGATCGACATTGTCGTAGGCAGGTTGATGAGATTGAGCTCGATTTGCGCCGGTCGAGGTGCGGCAACCGGAACGTCCTGGTCAGAGGCAGGAGCGGGAGCCGGCGTCGAACCAGTGGCGGCGGGATCTTGCGCGAAAACCGGTGCTGAAATTAGGAAGACTATTGCTGCGGCCAGCCGCAGCGCCGAGCGGATAGACGACGAGGTCATAGATTGGTGTGGGATAGAGGCAATCCCTGTGCCCGTCGCCACGCCGTAAGTCGATGAAAGAAGGCCACATTTAGGCTCGTTGCAAGCAAGAGCTTTCCGTTTCAGTAAGGGGTTACGGGTCGTGTAACGTAGGGAGGATATGTCCAAGCTGGATCCGGGCGGAGCGGGGAGGGTTCGAGCCGACGGCTGGCGACACCCCTCGGTGACCGTCAGCCTGCCCGAGGTGCACGGATCAGTGCCGGTCCCGCCGAGCGGCGGATTCTGGAAAAAAATGCTGGCGTTTGCCGGCCCTGGATACCTGGTTGCCGTCGGGTACATGGACCCGGGCAATTGGGCGACTGACCTCGCGGGTGGTTCCAAGTACGGCTACACGCTCCTGAGCGTGATCATGCTGTCGAACCTGATGGCGATCCTGCTGCAGGCGCTTGCGGCACGTCTCGGGATCGCCAGCGGCCGGGATCTGGCGCAGGCCTGCCGCGATCACTTTTCGCGGCCGACGACGATAATCCTGTGGGTGTTGTGCGAGGTTGCGATCGCGGCATGCGACCTCGCGGAAGTGATTGGATCGGCGATCGCGCTGAATCTGCTCTTCGGCCTTCCGCTGATGTGGGGCGTCTGTCTGACATCGCTGGACGTGCTGCTCGTGCTGTATCTGCAGCAGTATCAGTTCCGCTACGTCGAAGCGCTGGTCGTCGCGCTGATCCTGGGGATCGCGGGATGCTTCGCCGTCCAGCTCTGGCTCGCGAAGCCTGATCTCGTCGGCGTCGCGGCGGGCTTCGTGCCGGCGCCTCAGATCGTGCGCGACCCGTCGATGCTCTATATCGCGATCGGCATCCTCGGGGCGACGGTGATGCCGCACAACCTCTACCTTCACTCATCGATCATTCAGACGCGTAAGTATGGCGATACGGCCGACAGCAAGCGGGAAGCCGTCCGGTTTGCGACGATCGATTCGACGGTGGCGTTGATGTTCGCGCTGTTTCTCAACGGCGCGATCCTGGTCGTGGCGGCGGCGACATTTCACACCAGCGGCCACGAGGGTGTTGCCGACATCTCGGACGCGTATCTGTTGCTGGCGCCTCTTCTCGGCACGCAGCTGGCGAGCACACTGTTCGCGGTGGCGCTGCTTTTCTCGGGTCAGAACGCGACGCTCACCGGCACGCTCGCCGGTCAGATCGTCATGGAAGGCTTCCTCAATATCCGGCTGCGTCCCTGGCTTCGTCGTCTGATCACCCGACTGATCGCGATCATTCCCGCGCTGTTGACGGTGTACTTCTACGGGGAGCGCGGCATCGGGGCGTTGTTGATTCTCAGCCAGGTGATCCTCAGTCTGCAGCTTCCGTTCGCGGTGTTTCCGCTGGTGATGTTCACCGGAGACAGAGGCAAGATGGGTTCACTCGTTGCGCCGAGATGGATGCTGGCGCTCGCGTGGCCAGTCGCCGTACTGATTGCGGGCCTGAACGCCTGGCTGTTGTGGCAGACGTTTACGTCGTAAAAATGGTCCTCCGTGAAACGGTCGTCGAACTGCGAGATTGACCATGTACAAGCACATACTGATCGCGATTGAGAATTCCCAGTCGGATCGCGCCGTGCTGGATCACATCGAACCGCTCGCGCGGATGACCGGTGCGCGACTGCTGCTGGTGCACGTCGCCGATGGATGGGCGGCGCGGCACTTCGACGAGTTGAAGCTGCGTGAATCGGAGGAGATCCGCGAAGACCGCGATTATCTCGGACGTATCTGCGAGGAGCTCGCCGGCCGCGGATTCGACGTCCGCGCGCGCCTGGCGATGGGAGATCCGGCGACCGAGTTGTCAAAGGTGGCGGTAGAGGAAAGCGTCGACCTCATTGCCATGTCGACGCACGGTCACCGTTTCCTGAGCGACCTCTTCCGCGGCGCCACCGCCGACCGCGTGCGGCACAACGTGCACATTCCCGTCTTGATGGTGCGCGCTGTGAAATCGGCGGTTCCCGCCTCGTGAGCGCGCGAATCACTGATCACTGATCACTCATCCTTGATCCTTGGATCTCTGATCGCGAATCGCTGAATCCACGAATCTCGTAGTCAAGGATTCGATTCGAGGATTCAAGGATTCGATTCGAGGATTCAAGGATTCGACGATTGGTGATTCAAGGATTCACGATTAGTGATCAGTGATTAGCGATTCATTTGCCCTGATCGTGCGGCACCACAACGATCACCGTGGTGCTTCCCTCATTCCCGGCAGTGTCCTTCGCCGAAATGACGATGGTGTACTTGTGGCCGTCGGCGTCTGCTTCGTGCCGAGCGGCGACCAGCGGGACATTGACCGTGAAATTGCCATCGGCGCTGACGGTGACCTCGCCAGACGGGTGAACGGTTGCGTACTCGTCGGTGACCGCGAATCGCGCCGACGACAGATTCACCCCTGACCCTGCATCCCTGATCGTTCCGCGCACCTGGACGGGAACCGTCCTTCCGCTTGGCGGCCACAGCATTCCCGGGGCGGTCGCGGTGACGAGCGGCGCGATGGAATCGATCGGCGCCGAGGTAAAGAGAATGCCGCCGTCTTGTGTAAACGTGTATGCGCCGGTTCCGCCGCTCGCTTCGATCGCCACCGGACCGTAGGGGAGGTTCTGAGTGGCGTTGGCGAGTATGGTCGATGTGATCTTGACCGTCGTCACGCGAATGTTCGCGCCGCGATAGATCGTGTTGGTCCCGTCGTTGAGGCTGTACGTGAAATTGAAAAGACCAGCCGCCGTGGGGCTGCCGCTGATGGTGCCGCTGCGCTCAGTCCCAAACCAGGAGGCAACGATCCATTAACCAGTGCCCACGTGACTGCTCCCGGATTATTCAGCGGCGTGAGTGTGTACGAGTAAGCGGTGTTGGTGAGTCCATTGGCCCATCTGGACCGATTCAGCCGCGGTGTGCGTATTGTCCCGGATGCTATGCTAGCTCTTCAGTTAGCACAAGCACTTTTTGGGAACTTTGTTCCCGTCACCGTCCTGCTCGCCAGATTGGATAATCGATGTGATGGGTAAGAACGCCAAAGCGGGGTGGATGAAACACCTGACGCGACTCAAACCGCGCGACCGGACGGAACTCCTGGTGTTGATCGGCGGCATTGCCATCCTCCTCCTCCTCGTCGTGTTCATGAAGCTGGCGAGCGAAGTGTTCGAAGGGGAGACCCAGAGTTTCGACAAGAAAATCCTGCTGGCCCTCCGAGATCCGGTTGATTTGTCGCACCCGATTGGTCCGCGCTGGATGCTCAGTGCGGCGCTCGATATCACGGCGCTGGGGAGCGCAACGGTTCTCGGGTTGACGGTCTTCGCGGTGGCAGGCTTCCTGCTGTTGCAGGGTCTCTGGCGTCGCGCGTTATTCGTAACGGCAGCGAGTCTTGGCGGCTGGTTCCTGAACAGCGCGCTGAAACAATTGTTCCAGCGGCCGCGGCCCGACGTGGTTCCTCATCTGAGAGAAGCGATGTCGATGAGCTTCCCGAGCGGCCACGCGTTGACCTCGGCTGCCGTCTACCTGACGCTCGGTGCCCTCTCGATGCACATTGCCCAGCGTCGATTGACGAAGGTCTATTGCATGACGGTCGCGATGATTGCGACCGCGCTCGTCGGGATGTCGCGACTGTATCTCGGTGTTCACTATCCGACGGACGTTCTCGCCGGGTGGCTGCTTGGGTTATCGTGGGCGTTATTGTGCTGGATGATCGAGCGGTCACTCGAGCGCCAGGCGGGGTTGAAGCGTGAGCGGGCAGAAGCGGAAGCACGAGCCAAAGCCGAAATCAAGGAGACGAAGACGAACGAATGAACACTGAATCCATCCTGCTTGTCGAGGACGAACCCGCCGTGCGTCAGCTGTTTGCGCAGGCGCTGGCACGCGCGGGCTACCAGGTGTACGAAGCGCGTAACGGTCAGGAAGCGATGAAGCTGTTCGAGCAGCATGGCGATAGCATCGACTTGCTGCTGACCGATCTGCGAATGCCCTACATCGGTGGAACGGAACTGGCGCAACTCTTACGCGCGCGCCGGCGCTCGCTCAAGCTGATCTGCGTCTCCGGTTACCCGACGCCGGAGGATGACGATCTTGCGACGGATTTCCTGTCGAAGCCGTTTTCTCGGGAAGATCTTCTCTCCAAGGTACGCGAAGTGCTCGATCGACCGTAGGATAGTGCGTCGATGTCGGCCTTTCTGCTCCTGCTCCTCTCGCTCGCCTTTCAGACCGGACATCAGCCCCCGCCTGCAGCCTCCGACAAGGGACATTCGGTACCGTTCACCGTTGGCGTGTTGCGCCGCGACGGGATCGTGAGTCCGTTCGCCGTCTTCGACGGCAAGGAGTGGACGGCTCCGTGGCCGACCGACCTGCGTTCGGTCGATTTGCCAATCGGAATGCAGGCTATTCCCGCCAAGTGGTGGGGAAAGGCTGGCCCGGTCTCCGAGATGACCGCGTGGGTCGAGGGCGTCAATCGCGGGGCGATTCAGCTGGCGCGTCCCACGGTCCTGCCGTTGATGTGCGAGTCGCGTATCGCGCTCGTGTCTGACTATCGATCGAATGACTTGACGCCGCCCTCGTTTGAGCCGCCATTTCCAAAAGACGGTCTCGCCGTGTCGGGCACGCAGCGGGTCGAGCGGATAGAAATCGTCTCGCGTGACTCTCCCGATTGGACACAAACGGCTACGTTTCTCGCGCCCGAGTTCGACCGCGCCGAGGCTTCGGCGATCGAAGAATTCACGTCGTGGAAGCATCCCGTGCCGCGCGCGGCTCGCCGCAAGATCGCGATCGAAGTCGAGGAATTGTACCGCGCACCGATGGATGAACCGGGATGGACCGCCTACTACGTCGAAGCGGTCAAAAAGTACGCACCAGGCCCGGAAGACGACGACTGCGGTCTGATGACCTCGGCGAACGGCTGGGTGGTTGTGAGTCCTGAGAGCAAACGTTCCGGCAAACTCGCCGCGCAGGTCACCTACTGCGATCGTCGTGATGTGACCTACATGCTCCCGCTCGGACTGTTGACGGCCAATGGGAAAACGTTCTGGGCATTTCAGCTCTCAGGGTTTGGCCGCGAGGGCTACGCGATCGCGCAGCCCTCGCCCAAGCGGGTCGAGGTGCACGTGAAGTACTCAGCCGGGGTGTGCGCGCCACGAATGTTTGGTCGGTAATCACCTCACGGTCACGCGTGCCCAGTCCCACCCTTCGAGCCCTTTCGTGTTGATCGCTTTCACCGACACGATCGTGCCCGGGGCAATGCCGGTCAGCATGGCGGGAGGTTTGACGACACGAACCTGTTGTCCATCCGGTTTTGCCGGCGTGCCGTACGCGACCAGGTATCCGTTTACTCCCTTTTCCGGGCTCGCCGTCCACGTCACGGTTGCCGTGCCGTTCTTGAAGCTGTCGACTCGCAGGTCCTTCAGGCGGGATGGGCTCGATGCCAACAACATCACCGTTGCGGCCGTCGTCTTTGCGACCTCGGCGATCAGCTGATGGTTGATGCCTTCGAGCAGATCGTGTGACTGGTGATAGTGAGGATTGCCCAGCACCGGATACGAGCCGATGCCGCCAACGATGTCACCATACGCTTCATAATAGGCGGCGGCGTCCGTGCTCTTGTAATACAGCGCGTCGTAGGTGATGAGATTCGAAAACTGCATCGCCGCGGCATGCTGAATGTCGCGGATGCCCGGGTTCGAATAGCGAATGGTGTTATCCAACCGGTAATCGTTTGACCATCCGACCATGTCGTTGTTCAGTGCGCCGACGATCTTCAGTCCACCATCGACCGCGCGGCGTACAAACTCACGACTACCGAGGAGCCCGGCCTCTTCACCGGTAAACGAGGCAAAGATGACGGTCGCGGGCAGCGGATGTCGCGCAAGAATGCGCGCCGTTTCGAGCAGCGCCGCCGTCCCGGACGTGTCGTCGTCGGCGCCAGGTCCGACGGCGACCGAGTCGTAGTGGCTGCTGACCACGTACACGAGTTCAGGATTGGTCGTGCCTTTCAGCGTCGCGACGACGTTCGCGGTCTGCCCGGTCGGACCGGTGCGCAGCCGGTACTCGAATCGTTGATACTCCGGTTCATAGCCGAACGACTTGTAGCGATCGAAAAGATATGTGGCCGCGAGCTGGTTGCCCGGTTGAGTCACGTACTTTGAATCGAAGTCGAACAGCATCTTTTCATAGCCAAAGATCCGCGAAACCGACGTCTCGGCGACGACCGACTTGACGTCGGCGGCAATCGGACCAAACAAACGTTTGCCTTTCGTCGTCAGCGCCTGCTCGCCGTCCAGACTGGTTTTCACCCGCTCGCGCAGCTCGTCGCGCGTCACGCGCCGCGACAAATCCATCACGTAGAGGCCTCGTTCGGGAGACACAGTGTCGCCGTCACGCTCTGCGGCGATGAGCACCCTGGTGCCGTCGGCATTCGGCATCCAGGAGTACTCAGGGGCGATTGTTCGCACGGTGTTGTTGTGGAAGAGACGCGTCCGCGTCATCGACGGCAGATCGTACAGGTAGGAACGTCGATGTCGTGGTTCTCCGATCACTGCAAGGATGCGATCCGCGGTCAGGAACACGGGCAGGAGATCGTGCTGGATCTCGCGCGTGACTCGCGCCTCGCCGGAACCATCGGCGCCGATCACGAAGATTTCCCAGTCGTCTTTCAGCATCATTTGAAAGGCGACTTTGTTGCCGTCGGGGGACCACGCGGGCGCGTCAATGCGCTCGGAACCCGAACGGATCGCCAGCGGGTGAGCCGGATCGGCGACGCGCGCGGTCATCAGCCGCGTGTCGGCTCCCTCGCGCGCGACGAATGCGACACGTGCGCCGTCACGCGAGAACGCCGGCGCCGAGCCGTTGATCGTCGTCGTCCGGCCGTCTGTGAGCGAAAGCAATCCGAATGTCGCCGGAGCGCCCGCGCCACCGGCGCGTCCACCACGCCCGATACCGGGCGTTCGCGTCGTGAAAAGGACAGCCGTGCCGGCCGCATTTCTCGACTGCAGAACTGTTTCGGTAGTGCCTGTCGTCCGCGACGCAGGCGCACGTCCCTCTGTCAATTCGTAGACTTGTGCCACGCCGCCGTCCGGTGGCCTCGCCGTGGCGACGACGGAGTTGGCGGCGAAGAGAATCGAGCTCACGCGGAGCGCTCCGGTGTCGAGCGTCGATTCGCCACCAGATGCGAGATCGCGGACGACAATCCTGGAATCGTTCGCGATCAGCTGATTGAGAGCACTGAGCCGTTGTTGTCGTTCTGTAGGGGGCGCGCTATCGAGTGCGGCCTGCGCGGACGTCGCTGTCGTGCCGGCGGGCACGCGCAGGTACGCGATCTTCGTTCCGTCGATCGAGAAGGACGCACCGGATCCCGGCAGTTCAGCCACGACAGCAGGACCTCGATCGTCGTCGAATCGCACAACCTTCGTGACGCGCCGCAACCCGGTCCCTGTTTCGTAGGCAACCGTTTTCCCATCGGGTGAAAAAGTCGGCGACTCCCCGTCGTCGGTTAAGGCAGTCGTGCGATACAACTCGCCCGTCTGCAGCGCGATCGCTTCCAGTGCAGACGCTGCGTCGGGGGAGTCGAGGATTTGAAGATAGGTCTTGAGCGCGGCCGTGTAGTCGCCGCGATCCCACGCAAGGGCCGCTTCTTCAAGCGGCGTAGTGGTTAGGCTGCGGCCCGAGACAGTCACCGCGGCAAGAAGCGCCGCAGCGATGAGGAGACGGCCGCTGCTCTGAACCAAAGTAAAACGAGCGTATCAGACAAAGGAACAAGGAAAAAGGAGTGATCCCCCTTTCGCCTTGTCCCTTTTCCGTCTTCCTTGCCCTTTTACTTCGATGCGCCCGCGGCCTTTTCGAACTGACTCAAGCTGCGGCGGAATTCGACGAGCTTCGCCTTGATGCTGGGATCCAGTTCGACGCTTGCTGTGCCGGCCGTGCCCACTGCTCCAGGCGTTGCTGTCGGAGCTGGTGTTGCGGGAGCGGTGGCCGGCGCGCCACCCTGCGCTTCGGCGTCAGTGTTCTCCGCGCCGAGCAGGGTCGCCAGGTTGGCGGAGACCTTCTGATAGCTCGCGTGCCAATCTGGCGGGTTGCCAATCAACTCATTGAAGTTGCTAATGAGCTGCGCCACCTGGGTGCGGGCTTCACCACTGAGTTGCGCCGCGGCCGGAAGCTGCGTCAACTGACTCAGCGTGTCTCGTGCTGCGACGAGATGACGATGCGCTTCGTCGGTGTTCGCTGGCTGCTGAGCGGCAGTAGTCGGCTGTCCCGCCGCGGGCGGCTGTTGGCCGGCAGCAGGCGGCTGCGCCGCGTTTGGATCGGGCTGGGTTGATGCTGGATTCTGCGCACTAGCCGGCGGAGCCTGCGACGGCGCAGCGGCCGAGGGCTGCGACGCTGGGGTTGCTGGCGAGGCGGTCGCAGCAGACGCCGCTGACGAAGGAGCCGCAGTCGACGACGGAGCGGCAGCCCCGGTTGGTGCCGCGGCACTCGCGGTCTCTTCGCTCTTCGGCGTTGACGGTGCGCCGGCCATGCCCGCGGCATACGCAGTAATGTGCGTCCGCACTTCCATCAACTTGGCGCGCGTCGCATCGTCAATCGTCGCGCTCGATTTGGCCGCGCCAGTCGTGCCCGTCGCACCCGGTGTCGATGTCGACGGTGATGCGGTTTCACTACCGACCATCTCGGTGATGATCTTGTCGATGGCGGCGACTTCCGTGCCCCAGTTGGCTTTAGGCTCGCTCGCCGACTTGCCCGCGGCCGGACGGGTCGGTTCCGACGCGCTCGCGCTCGGGGACGATCCCATCTTTTCGAGGTTGCTCAGGTGCTGTTTGAGCTTGGCAAGGTCTGACCGATTCTTTGCTGGTACGACGTCCGCCGAAATCGCTTTCACCGCATCCTGCGCCTGTCGCAGATGTTCCTGCGGCGACGCGGATTGATCGGGTGCTGACTGGGTCGCGGAAGCGGTCGGCCGCGGAGTCTGCGGTTCGGTCGGCTGTGGCTGCGTCGGCTGCGGCTGCGCAGGTGGCTGCGCGGGCGGCTGCTCTGGCTGTGGCTGCGCCGGTTGCGGTTGCTGTTGTTCCTGCGGCGCCGGTTGCTGCGACACCTTAGCGAAACTGGTCACCGGCAGAGCAAGGACGCCGGCCGTTGCCAGCGACATTGTCCATCGGTTGATTGAACGTTTCATCGTTGCGCCTCCTGAAGCTCGAATTTTCGATTCGAGCTCAAAATTTTCGATTCGTTCGCTGATTGGGAAGGAAGGCAAGCGAGGTGCCACGACGGCCTCTGCAGAGCATCAACGTGGAATTTCTAGCCGAGGTTCAACCTCGGCCAGGTGAAAATCGTGAACGGATTACACGGAGCGTCGGATTCAAGATGAATTGGTGAGTTCATCGGCACGCACCGGGCGAAACGCCCTAGAAACGATGGAAGTGAACTACTCGTGATAGAATGCTTGGCTGATCTGCTTGCTGAGCCTGTCTCCGACCCGATCGCATCGGTATCTGATCCAGTCCTCACCAAAGCGGCCAGCCATGTTTGTGACTGCGCGGATGTCCGCGCGCGGCTGCGAAGCGTCACACGCACCAGGAGATTCGAGATGGCAGCAACGATTAATGGGACGATCAAGCGGTTGGTCAGCGAAAAAGGCTTCGGCTTTGTTGCCGCGAGCGACGGCAGCGAGTACTTCTTCCACCAGTCCGCCTGCAACGGCTGCAAGTTCGACAATCTTCGTGAGGGACAGGCAGTGACGTTCGACAAGACGCAGGGCCCGAAGGGACCGCGAGCGGAGAACGTTCGGCTGGCGTAGATTGACTGAATGCTTGTGGCTTCCGCCTTCAGCGGAAGTTGATACGAAGAGGGGCAGTCCTTATTTGGACCGCCCTTTTTTTCTGTGTCGCAGCCATTCGACCACCATCGGGATGAGCGACACGGCCACAATGCCAATGGCGACGAGCGAGAAGTTGTTCTTGACGACCGGAACGTTGCCGAACGCGTAGCCTGCACCAAGACAGATTCCAACCCAAAGAACGCCACCAAGCACGTTGAACAGGGCGAATGCCGTGTACCGCATCGCACCGGCGCCTGCGACGAACGGCACGAAGGTCCGAATGATGGGCACGAAGCGTGTCAACACCACGGCCATTCCGCCGTACTTTTCGAAAAACGCGTGCGCCCGATCGAGGTGTTGACGGTTCAGCAATGGATGCGTTTCATCTGCGCGAAAGACCCTGGGCCCGATAAAGTGGCCGATGCTGTAGTTCACGGTGTTGCCGAGAATCGCGGCTCCGGCGAGCAATAGAAAGAGAAGCCAGCCATCGAGGGCTCCGGTTGCCGCGACCGCGCCGGCGGCAAACAGCAGCGAGTCTCCGGGCAGAAACGGAGTGACGACCAGGCCGGTCTCCGCGAAGATGATCGCGAAGAGCAGCCCGTAAACCCAGACGCCATACCGGCCGACGAATTCCGGAAGCACAACGTCAAGGTGCAGGAAGAGATCGATCAGTGTCTGCATGAACAGGAACGAGCGGAAATGGCTAGTGGGCGCTTTCGCCAGCGAGCGCCTTGACGATGTCGCCGAGGACGCCCTTGGCGTCGCCGAACACCATCAACGTGTTGTCGGCGTAATACAGTTCGTTTTCGATCCCTGCGAATCCCGGGTTCATCGATCGCTTGTTGGCAATGACGAACTTGGCGCGATCGGCGTCGATGATTGGCATGCCGTAGATCGGACTCTTGGTATCGTGGCGGGCCGCCGGGTTGACGACGTCGTTCGCGCCCACCACGAGCACGACATCGGTCTGTGGAAGGTCGCGGTTGATGTCATCCATTTCGATCAGCGCGTCGTAAGGCACCTCCGCTTCCGCGAGCAGCACGTTCATATGTCCCGGCATGCGTCCGGCGACCGGATGGATGGCGAACTTGACGTCGACTCCGCGCTTGGTGAGTTGATCGTAGATTTCACGAACCCGATGCTGGGCCTGAGCGACAGCCATCCCGTAACCGGGAACGATGACGACCTTCCCCGCGTTCTCCAGCAGATCGGCCGCGTCGCGCGGCGTTCCACTTTTCACGGTCCGCGCCTCGGTCGCTGCTGCACCCGCCTGGACCTGCCCGAAGGCACCGAACAGGACGTTGGTGAACGAGCGATTCATGGCGCGGCACATAATGATCGACAGAATCAAACCGGATGACCCGTCGAGCGCGCCGGCAGTGATGAGCACTTTGTTTTCAAGCACGAAGCCCATCGCGACGGCGGACAATCCCGCGTATGAGTTGAGCAGGGAAATTACCGTCGGCATGTCGGCGCCTCCTATCGGCATGATCAGCAGAACGCCAAACAGCAACGACAGGAAGATGATCGCGGGAAAGAGCTGCCACATCTCCGGGCGGAACAGGAGCCACCCCGCCGCTCCGACGGCAATCGCCAGCAGACTGAGGTTGACGACGTTCTGACCGCGATAGGTCATCGGCCGAGTCGGAATGATTTCCTGGAGCTTGCCGGCCGCCATCAGACTTCCGGTAAATGTCAGGTATCCAAGGATCACCTCGATGCCGATGGCCCCGGTCCGGAACATCGTCAGTTCGCCGTCATGCAGCCAGAGCGCGTACTTGGCCGTGCCGACGAGTCCGGCGGCGAGACCGCCGAATGCGTGTGACAGCGCAGTTCGCTGTGGGACGGCGGTCAACGGAACCTTCGAGAGCGGAACACCGATCGCGGTGCCGACGACGAACGCGACAACGATCCACGTGTAGTTGACGATCTCCGGATGGAGCAGCGTGCCGACGATCGCCGCCGCCATCCCGGCGACGCCTGCGGCCACGCCGCGCCTGGCCGTCCGCGGATCGCTCAGCCACCGGAGCGAGAGGATGAAGAGGGCCGCCGCTGCGAGATAACTCGCCTGCGTGAGATGTTCAGCGGTGCTCATGACTTCGGCCGACGCTCACGGAACATCTTCAGCATGCGGTCGGTAATCAGAAAGCCGCTGACGATGTTGGTCACCGAAGCCGCGACCGCCACGGTCCCGAGGATCGTACTGAATGTGCTTTTTTGCTCGCCGGCAATGATGACCGAGCCGACCACGGCAATCGCAGAGATGGCATTGGTCAGCGACATCAAAGGCGTATGCAGCAAACGCGAGACGTTCTGAATGACCTGAAAGCCGACAAAAGTCGCCAACAGGAACACGAACGCCATGGACCACAGATCAAGCACTGGCACAGCCGCCCCTCCTACCCAAGTCGCGCGAGTGTACCGTTCGGACGCGCGGGGGCGCAAGCATCAGCTTGCGTAGGCCTCCAGGCACGAAGATCAAACCACCGAGATGATTTCGGTGTCTAACTGCGGACGGCAGTTCTTGTCACGGAGCCTCCCCATGCTGATCGGTCGCCTCGGGTGCCCGGCCTCGCTTGCTCTCCTGTTCCTGCTCTCAATGTCATCCAGTGCGCCTGCACAAGCGGTCGTGCCGGGTAACGTGCAGATAGCTGCACGCGACCGTGTGCCGCCTCCGCGCACCGGCACGGCGTCGATCAAAGGCCGCGTTGTCGATGGGGTCAGCGGTGGCGCGGTCGCTCGAGCGCGCGTTACCCTCACTGGGACGATAAGAGGAACAGTACTAACCGATGCGAGCGGCGCATTTGCGTTTGGTAATCTGCCTCCGGGTGCCATCAACATCTCCGTCGACAAGTCGACGTATCTCAGCAACCGTTATCCCACAACTGGACGCACGGTCCGATCGAGCATGCGGCCGCTCCTTCTCGCCGATGGTCAGGCGCTCGAAGGCGTGTCGATTCCGATCTTTCATGGTGGTTCGATCTCTGGACGCGTCGTGGACGCGAGCGGGGATCCCGTCGAGTTCGCGCAGGTGAGCCTGCTCCGCATTCCCGCCGCCGGCCGTGTCGGCCGACCGACGATGCGCGGCGGAACCGCCACCGACGACCGTGGAGAGTTTCGGATCGGCAGACTGGAACCGGGCAGCTACATTGTTCAGGTCATCGGGCGGCGCGGCCCGAACCCTGAAGACATGCTGCCAGCTGGCGCCCTTACGACACCCCCGCTGCCACTGCCGCTTCCGACTTATTATCCCGGCGCCCTCTCAATCGATCAGGCTCAGCCGATCGTGGTCGACCGGGGGCAGGCGGCGGCCGACATAGAGGTCGTTCTGTCCGAGGGCGTGCCAGGCGTCATTCTTGGCACCTTGACGGCCAATAACGGCGCGTCTTCTTCCGACATGAACGGATATGTCAACGTTCGCCGCGTACTGTCCGATATGCCTCGCGGCATGGACGGTTATTCGTTCGGCACGAGCATCCGCGCCGACGGCACGTTTCGTCTCGTGCTCGCGCCCGGTGAATATCAGCTCGATGCCCGGTTGTCTCCTCGAACGATGGGCGGCCCGCCGCGTCCGGAAGACGAGCAGTTCGGTAGCCTGAAAGTCAACGTCGCGAGCGGAGCGGAGGACACCGTTTCGATTGCCGTCGGGCGCAGCGCAACCGCAACCGGACGTGTGGTGTTCGAAGGCGCCACGCCCGTGCCTCCAAGTCCGGGCAAGGCGCGTATTCCACTCTTTTCCGAAAACGGGGAATGCCGTTCCAGTGAAGCGACAATTGCCGCCGACTGGACCTTCAAGCTCGAAGGTCTGAACGGCACGTGTTCACAACCGCCGAACGCGACGTTCGGCAAGTGGGTGCTGAAAGCGGTGATCGTCAACGGCGAGAACATCGCCGACACACCGGTGACGTTTCAACCCGACCAGCAGTATCGCAACGTGCAGGTGATCGTGACCGACAAGCGATCGGAAATGGTGTTTCACGTGTCCGATGAATCCGGACAGGCCACGCGTGAATACGTCGCGGTCGCCTTTCCAATTCAGAGATCACGGTGGGCGATGGCCGCGAGAATTTTTGTGCCGCCAATGATCGATCCCACGACGACGGCAACAAAGGAACGGACCCCATTGTCGAGCCCGACACCGGGACTTGCGGCGGTGCCTGCACCGCCGCGTCGTGAAGTGATGTCTGGGCTTCGCCCCGGCGAATACTATGTCGTCGCCGTCGACGACCTGGACCAGGAGGAGTGGCGCGATCCGGTTGTGCTGGATCGGCTACGTAAGAGCGCCGTGCGCATCAATGTGCCGGAAGGTACAACAGCAGACTTGCCTTTGCGGCGGATCAAGTTTGCCGACGCAATATTGAGATAGAGATCTCGGCTAAGCCGGAAGCCAGTAATTCTCCGTGACTTCCGGCCTAGCCGGAGTACATCAGCTACCTGATGTACTCACCGTCGGAAACGGCCTCACGTTGTACTTGCCGTCTCCTGCGAGGAAGCGGGTGAGGCGTCGCTTCAGCGATGGAGGGTCAGGAGCGGGAGTCGTGGCGCGCGCGCGCACTTGTGCCGGTTTGCCGTTACGAGACCGCGCGAGCGCCTGGCCTTGAAAAGCAGGGGTCGTCGCGATGGCGAACTCCGTCGCGGTTACTACCGAGACGACAGGTCGGTCGGTGGCGAGCGCGATGTCGCGCGACTCCGGTGCGCGGCCTTCAATTCGAACGGCCGCGGGATGCGGGCGCACGAGGAACATCGGCACTGTGAAGAAGACAGTCGAGGCTACCGCCGCCGCTGATATTCGAACCAGATCCCATTTCTGAGCTCGTGTAAATCGCACTTCGCTCGGCATTTGGGGGCTCCTACAGCTAACGCGTTCCTGCCTGGTCGGGGTCAAAAGCCGCGCCAGCAGAGGTCCCGAAGTTCGGGCGTATAACCTTCTCGAACGCCGGAGGTTGCGCTGGTGAGTCGAAAACGCACGCGACAAAAACCAGACTCAAACCCATTCGCGGTTAGTGCTATTTACACGGACGGGCTGGCAAAACCTCCATACGGTTGCATTTACCTGCAGCCATCATGCCGTCAAGTTCTGTAACCGGAGAATTGGTGAATTTGTGAAATTGCCGAGTGCGTGAATTGGCGCTCGTAGGGTTCGGCAACTCACCAATTCACCAATCTCCTTAACGGTCCACTGCCCGCGCCCGAACGCTCAATCGCATGACTAATCGCGTCCAGGTCTGCATCGTCGAGAGCGAGCGTGGCTGCGGGAAGCCAGCCATCAACCTGATCCGGCGAACGCGCCCCGACGATGGCGCCGGTAATGCCAGGCCAGCTGAGTACCCACGCGATCGCGACGGCACCGACAGTAGTCTGATGTCGGGCTGCGATCGGCTGGAGCGCATCCCGCAGGATGAGATTGCGCTCCAGCTGCGGAGACTTGAACTCGACGCCGCGACGCCGCCAATCGTCTGGCGCGAATGCCGACACTCGTTCACGACTGAACGCGTCGGTCAGTATTCCGGATTGCATCGGACTGTAAGAGATAACGCCGGTGCGGTGTGCTTCGCACCAGGGAAGGAGCGTGGCCGCCATCTCGCGCTTGATCATCGAAAACGGAGGCTGCAGCGAGTCCACATGCCGTCGCGCTTCGCAGCGCTCTAGAAGCTCGACCGTAAAGTTCGACACGCCTGCAGCGCGAATCTTTCCTTGTTCGACCAGCCGCGTCATCGCGTCCCAGGAGTCTTCGATTGGAACGCCTCCTTCGTCCGGCCAATGGAACTGAAACAAATCGATTCGCTCGACACCCAGTCGTCGCAGGGACGCGTCGCATTGGCTCCGTATGGAATCCGGATGAAGCGTTCGTATCGAGACCTTCATCCGATCCTGCGGATCCCACTCGAGGCCGCACTTGGTGAAGACATAGGGCCGATCGGCAGGGGCGACCGTTTGCAAGAACTGTCCGACAACTTCTTCGGAGTGTCCGAGCCCATAAACCGCGGCGGTGTCGATCCAGTTCACACCGCGATCGATCGCGTGGCGCATTGCCGCGATCGACGTCTGATCGTCCTGCGGCCCCCATGAGAAGGACCATCCGCCGCCACCCGCGGCCCACGCGCCAAACCCGACTGGCGTGAGATTCATACCGCTCGTGCCGAGCGGTCTCGTCGGAAGTATCATCTCTGCATAATATCGTCTTCGACTCGCGAGGTGACTGTATGGCTACGCGCCTGCTTATCGTGTTGTTGCTTCTTGGAACGGTGGTCAGCGCCCAGGCGCCAGCACAGCCGCCGGCCGCCTCGCCTGCGGCCACACAATCGTCCGCGCCGGCCGCGACATGCCCGGAGATGGCGACGGCGCTCACGACGCTTCTCAGTCGAGATGTGCGAATGCGTGATTGGGCGGAGATGGCGCGCTACCGCGAGGCCAACAAGACACTTTCGCCACCGTCGAACTCGGAAGCGCGAGTCGTCTTCATGGGGGACTCGATCACCGACGGGTGGCAGCAGCCGCGTTACGGCGGGTTCTTCCCCGGAAAGCCCTATGTCGATCGCGGCATCAGCGGTCAGACGACACCGCAGATGCTCCTGCGTTTTCGTCGCGACGTCATCGATCTACGTCCGAAAGCCGTGGTGATCCTGGCCGGGACGAACGACATCGCGGGCAACACCGGCCCCATGACCAATGAAGAGATCCAGGGCAACCTTGCCACCATGAGCGAGCTGGCGCACGCCCATAACATCAAGGTCGTCCTGTCGAGCATTACGCCGGTGAGCGAATACCACGTGCGAGGTACGCCGCAGACGACGACGCGGCCTATGGAGCGCATCAAGGCGATGAACGGGTGGATGAAGTCGTACGCGGCGTCGCACGGCGACGTGTACCTCGATTATTTCGCCGGGATGATCGACGACAAGGGCCTGATGCGCGCGGAGCTGACCGAAGACGATCTCCATCCGAACGCGAAGGGTTATGCGATCATGGGCCCTCTCGCCGAGGCAGCGATTGCACGCGCGCTCAAATAGGCGTATACGAGATCTAGCGCCTGCGAAGCTGCAAGCTCAGGTGATCGATGCCAGACGTCTCTGATTACGAGTTGTTCAAAACGACGGACCAGCACGCGCACTCGCGTCGATCCGTGGGACTCTGGATTACTGTCGCGCTGATACTGGGCGCCGCACTCGTGACCCTGCTGGTGCTCATGTGGCAGCGCCGCGCGACACCGACTCCAACAACCCCCGCCCACAGCGAGGCTTCCCCTCGACCCGCGCGTCCGCTTGGTGGTGACGCCGAGCCGATTGAATTGCCGCCGTTGAACGAGACCGATGCGCTCGTTCGAGAACTGGTGCAGAAGGCGGCGTCGCATCCCCGACTGGCGGCATGGCTCGCGACCGACGACCTCATTCGGGACTTCACGATTGGTGTCGCGAACGTTGCGCAAGGCGAGAGCGCCACTCGCCAGCTCACGGTGCTACGCCCCTCGTCCAGCTTTCAGGTGATCCAGCGTGGCAACGACCTCGCCATCGATCCGCGAAGTTACAAGCGGTATGACGGCCTCGCGGCTGCAGCTCAATCGATCGATCCGGCGGCCATTTCCCGCGTCTATGCCACGTTGAAGCCGCGGATCGAGGAAGCGGCGCGGGAGCTTGGTGATGCATCGTTCGATCGAACGCTCGAGCGAGCGATTGTGCAGCTGCTGAATACCCCGATCCCGGAGGATCCGATCCTGGTCCAGACCAAGGGGATTGGATACGGCTTCGTCGACCCGAAGCTCGAAGCGCTCACGAACGGTCAAAAACATTTGCTTCGCACCGGACCGCAGAACGCGCGCGCCATCAAGGAGTCATTACGCAGGATCGCGCTTGCACTCGGTATCCCTGAAGAGAGACTACCGAATCACTAATCACTAATCACTAATCGCGAATCACTGATCCTCGAATCGTCGAATCCATGATCCTCGGATCGTTGAATCCATGATCCTCGGATCGTTGAATCCTCGGATCTTTGCCTCGGACAAGAATCCACCCACGGCTTCGATGGATGATTCGGGGATTCTTGGATTCGAGGATTAGTGATTCAGGGATTAGTGATTCAAGGATCAGTGATTCAGGATTAGTGACTAGTGATCAGGGATTGACTCATGATATCTTCCCCGACGAGTCCGCCGCTGTTTAACGCCGTCCGCTTCTAGATCGTCCCGCTTTCACCCAATCAACACAGGAATCGTGTGTCCGCGCGCGCGGACCAGAGAGTGGAGATCTACGAAATGAATGTCCAGTCGAATTGGTGGGAGACCTTCTTTACGGGTGTTGCCGTCGACATGTGGGTCCAGGCCGTGCCGGAGGAACACACACGGCAGGAGGCCGAGCGCCTCGAGACGCTGCTTGCCGTCCGCCCGGGTGCGGAAGTTCTTGACGTGCCCTGCGGCGCCGGGCGCCTTGCGTCAGTTCTCGCCGAGCGCGGATACCGGATGACCGGTGTGGACTGGTCGCCCGACTGCCTGCGCCACGCGCGAGCGAATGCTTCACATCAGATCCAATGGGAACAGCGCGACATGCGCGACCTGCCATGGGCCGGCCGGTTCGACGCCGCGTTCTGTCTCGGCAACAGCTTTGGGTATCTTGACGATGAGGGGAACCACGCGTTTCTCCGCGCGGTCAGGGAGACGCTGAAGCCTGGCGCCCGCTTCGTGCTCGAAACGCCGATGGTCCTCGAGAACCTCCTCCCGCACCTCAAGGCGCGGCCATGGTGGAAAGCCGGCGACGTGTATTTGCTCGTCGAGAATCAGTACGAACCAGGGAGCGGACGACTCAATATCGAGTACACGTTTGCCAGGAATGGCCACATTGAAACGCGACGCGGGTCGCATCGCGCGTATCCGTATCGCGAGCTGGTCGCCCTTCTCGAATCGTCCGGGTTTATAGTGGAGCTCGCCGAGCCGTGGACGCCGGACGCGCACATGGTCACGTTCATAGCGAGGGTGATGTAGTCCTACTTCAGGGGGTACGATGCAGGACCTTCGCGACGCTGTGCGAGCGCTTCGCAGTAGTCCATTGCTGTCGACGGCGGCGATCCTGTCACTGACGCTGGGCATTGGCGCCAACACCGCGATCTTCTCCATTCTCAACAGCCTTCTCCTCAAGCCGCTGCCGGTGCGCGACCCGCAGACGCTGGTTGCGCTCGCGTCCAACCGGGTCGGTGAAGATGCCGCGATGACCTATCCGGTGTGGCGGGAAATCCGCGACCGGCGGGTCTTGAACGATTCGTTTGTGTGGGCGACGGATCGAGTGACGTCGGTGGTCGGTGGCGATTCGCAATCACTCGAAACCATCTGGGCCAGCGGCCGTTTCTTCGATGTCCTCGGCTTGTCGATGAATGCCGGACGCGGGCTCAGCGAGGTTGACGATCGACGCGGCGGCGGAACGGCAGGTCCCGTCGCCGTCCTCAGCTACAAAGCCGCGAATCGTCTGTTCGGGACCCCCGCAGCGTCGATCGGGGGAACGATTACCCTCGAACGAATTCCCTTCACCGTCGTCGGCGTCACTGGTCGCGGATTCAACGGCCTGAACGTCGGAAGTGATGTCGACCTCGTCGTGCCACTCGAAACCGAGCCGATGCTCAACCGGATTCCTCCGCGAACCACAAGGTGGCCGTGGCTGCACGTCACCGGCCGGCTGGCGCCGGGAATGACGCTCGATGGCACCACCGCTGCGATGCGAGCGGCCCAGCCTGGGATCCGCGAGGCCACGTTGCCTGACTTCAGCCGCGCCGAAGATCGCGACAACTATCTGCGCGAGCCGTGGACGATGCGATCGGCGGCGACCGGAAGTTCACGTCTGCGGAGCCGCTATCAGTCGGCGCTTGTGACGCTGTTGGCAATCTCAGGACTCGTTCTGCTTGTCGCATGCGTCAACATCGCGCACCTGCAACTCGCCAGAACCGCGAGCCGCCGCTATGAGTTTGGTGTTCGGCTCGCGCTCGGCGCCCCGCGTGGCCGGATCGCCCGGCTCGAGCTGATTGGAAGCCTCTTGCTCGCGGCGATTGGCGCCGTCATCGGTCTTGCTCTCGCGCGATGGGCAGGCACCGTCGTCGTTGCGCAGCTCTCGACCTGGGCATCGACTGCGGTCCTGGACTTGACACCAGACTGGCGAGTGCTGGGGGTCACCACAGTTGTTACTGTTGCGACCACCGTTCTATTCGGGACTGTCCCGGCGATTCGCGCCGCACGAGTCCATCCGGTCGAAGCCCTGAATACGTCACGGCGTGCCGTGTCGACGTCGGGCCTGGGAGTTGCCGGTGATGCTCTTGTCGTCGCTCAGGTTGCTCTGGCGTTGGTGCTGGTCATCGGCGCGGCGCTGTTTGTCCGGTCGTTTGCGGCACTGGTGTATCGGGACCTCGGGTTCGATCGCACCCGCGTACTGACAGCCGTCGTCGACGTGCGAGCCAGTGCGACGGCCCCACGCGATCGTCCCGCGCTGTATGAGCGGATTCGCCGGGCCGTTGCCGCCGCCCCTGGCGTCGAGAGTGCCGCCACTTCAATGGCCACTCCTCTTGGCAGCGCCGGCATTCGATTTCTGAGAGACGTGCACCAGTCCGGCAATCCGACGTTTGAAGGAAAGGAAGTTCTGGTGCTGATGGCGCCCGTCAGCCCGGATTGGTTTCGTACGTTTGGCACCAGGTTCATCAGCGGGCGCGACATCGAGATCTCGGACCGTGTGACGTCTCCGAAAGTGGCCGTCGTCAATGAGGCCTTTGCGCGGCGGCACTTTCCTGGAAGCAATCCGGTTGGACAGAGCATCATGGTCGGCGAAGAACCGACCGATCGTCAGCCGGTAGAGATTGTTGGTGTCGTGCAGGATGCCGCCTTTACTTCTGTGCGCGATCCGATCGAGCCAACGTTCTACATGGCATTTGCGCAATCGCTGGAGCCGACGTTGATCGAGTCGTTTCCCTCGATGAGCCTCAGTATCCGCCCGGCCGCGGAGATTCCGCCAGAGCGGCTCGCCACCACTATTGCCACCGCCATCGGACGAATCGATGGTGCAGCGACGGTGTCATTCCAGACGCTCACCGAGACGCTCAGCGTGTACTACATCCGTGAGCGGCTGCTTGCACTGCTGTCGGGCTATTTCGGGTTGTTCGCGCTGTTACTTGGCGCGATCGGCGTCTACGGTGTCACGGCGCATGCAGTCAATCGACGGCGGATGGAGATCGGTATTCGAATGGCGATTGGTGCAACCGCGCCGGCGGTTGTACGGCTCGTTGTCGGTCGCGTGGCCGTCCTGGCCGCACTTGGCGTCCTCCTGGGTTTCGTCCTGAGCCTCTGGGGAAGCCGGTTGATTCAGGCGCTTCTCTTCAACACGGAGTTTCGGGATCCCTCAGTTCTCGCGACGTCGATTGTCGCCCTGCTGCTCGTCACGGCGCTCGCCGCCTGGAGGCCCGCACGCCGCGCGTCGCGCATCGAGCCTGCTACTGTCCTGCGCGAGGGGTAACCGCCTGTTGGCGCTCTGATGTTACCGAACCCTGAACGGCACGAATGCTTTGGCCGAATCGGTTCCGCGCGTGGCTTCGATCGCGATCACGTAGTCGTCGCGCAAGCTGGTGCTGAGCGGAAGATCGACCTGGTAGATGCCGTCTTTGAGCGGAGCGACGGTGAGTACTCCGAGTTCTTTTCCTCTGCGGTTCAGCAGCCGCGCCGCGGTCGCAATGCCCTCGCCGCCGTAAACAGGGAAGCGAACAAACAGGCGATCAGTTCGATCGAATTCGCGCCGTGCTTCCGGTGGCCCCTCGGCCCCCTCGGTGATCGCACGCGCCTCGCGCGCCGTTCGCGTGCGCAGGATCATCGGCGAACCCACGGCAAGCGTCGCGTCGTCGAAGGCGGGAACGGTGATTTTCCGGTTCGCGTTCTCGAGTTCCTCATCGCGCCCATCGATCACCTTCAGCTTCAACACCAGCTCTCCAGGCGGAACGTCGAACGCCAGTTGTCGCGACGTCGTCCGGCCCGACGCGAAATAGCTGGTTCCGTCCGATGAGGCACCCTGGATCGCGAGTCCGAGGTCCTTCCCGGTCGCTGCCGATCCCTTGGGCATCCACGCGATCGACAGCCGCGTTCGTCCTTGATCGCCTCGAGTCGTGCCGATCCAATAGTCGATGAGATGATCGGACCGGTCGTTGAGCGACAGTTCGCCAAGTGCGCGCTCCACGTCCGCCGGAATCTCCGCAGCAGTGGCTTCCGCCCGACCCCGCTCCATCTCGCCGACGGTCGGTGCGAAATATCCGCTTCGCGCACGAACCTCGTAACCGTCCTTGTTCATGCGGACTCTGATCCGGTGGAACTTGCCATCTACCGGCGCCGGCGATCGGTATCCGAGAAGGTAATAGGCACTGGAATCGCGCACGATCTGCGGCAATTGAAGCTCCGGGCGATTCGACCCGACAAATGGGCGCCCGCCTGTTTCTTCGGCCAGCGACAACAAAGAATCGGGACGCCGTCCCACTTCGGAAGCCGGGTCCAGGGTATAGATAGCCGTGTTGTTGGTGTTGGCTGTGCGGACGATCTCCATGAAGCGGTTCGACTCGTCATTGCGCCCGTAGAGCGGGAATCCCTGGCTCACGAAAAGGATCGCCTTGCGCCCCTCGCGGAAATTTCCGAGAAACGCCGCGGCCGCGTTGAGGGCAGACGCCGTGACCTCGTTGCGCAACCGGCCTATCGAGCGAAAATCCTGCAGGTGGGCTTGCTCCACGGCGCTTCGAGGGGGCACGTAGATACCGAGGCGTCCTTTCAACGCGTGTACCTGGTCAACCAGCTGCAATCGTTCCCGGGTGAACTTGATTGATTCGACTGTCGTGAGCTGGTCCATGATCCCGACGAGATCGGTCGGACCGAATGCGGTGTGCACGAATTCGGTCAATATCTCCCGGCCGCGCGTCGCCGGAATGAACTGTCCGATGTGATATTCGTCCCAGAAAATCAGAAACAACCGCACATCGTCGCGAGCAGCCTCCATGGCGACCTGGCTCGCCGAGTAGATTTCAAGCGACCGATCGTCAGTGGGCTCGCCGGTGACGCGAACCAGTTCGCATGATTCAATCGTCTGCGGCGCGCCATCCTCGGTCAGCGAGAAATCGTCCCGCGTCAGCTCGGTGGCTGGCTCGCCACGTCGATCGGTGACGGTGACGTCGACGCGTACGATGTTCGTGCCGCCGCGGAAGATCGGCGGCTGCTGTTGCTGCTGCGGAGTTTGCTGAGCCGTCGGCGAGGATCCGAGTGCCGTCAGCGCGACGAGCCCGATTCCCACGGCACAAGCCCGAACTGCGAAACCGGTCAACTGGAGACCTCTTCTGCGATTGTATTAAAGGGAAACGGGAAAAGGGAAAGGAAAGGTCAGCGGTCGGGGTCCAAAATTTTCTAACCTCGAACGTCGCGGCGCCGTCAAGATACCGGGTTTGCAAATGGAGGTTGCGATGGTGAATCGAACGGCGGCAGCGTGTCTCTTCTGCGGCGTTCTGGTCGGCTATTTGCTAGCTGGAGCATCCGTCAGGGCTCAAAACGTGCCGACTACCGGCGCTCCAGTTACCGTCTTTGGCGGCGACGATGTTGTCCTGCAGTTCGGGCGTGACACGCACCCGAACGCCACTTCGATGCGTTGCCGCGTCGTCGCGGTGGAAGGAAGTTGGATCAAGTGCGGCAGCGCAGACGGCTTTGGTGTTGACCGTATTCAGAAATGGATCAACTTCGCCTATGTGATCCAAGTGACAAAGACGGAGAAGTGAAGGTTGCCAAATACGAGCGACCGTTTTTCAGATACAGACCAATCACCTGAGACGGTGACAAGCCAACGTCTCTGCGATCTTCGGATTCCACTCGCTCGGCCTCCCCGAACTGCGCTCCGCGGATGGTCCGCTGTGACAGGATCAACGCAGCACGGTAAGGCCGCGTGGCAGGACGGCAGGCCCCACGCGGAGGTCCCATGTGCTGTCGCCGGCATTGCTTCCGCCACCGCCGTTCTTGAGGGTGACGGTCATAACAATGGTGGTGCTATTCAGGACGTTTACGTTGCTGACGACCGGTACCGGGCCGGAGCCGTTCTCAAAGCCGACCGCGATTCCCTGAGTAAAGTTTGATCCTGAGATCGTCACGTCGTTAGTAATCGTGCCGGCCCATGCGGTGTTGGGCGTGATCGAACTAATCGTCACCGGCCCATTAGTCGACCCGCACGCGCCGAGCGTCTGAACCGTTCGGCTCACGATACCGATCTGCAACAGGACACAAGCGGTGTTATCCGCGTCGCTGGTTTCAACGATCTTGTTCTTAGGATCGAACGCGATGGACAACTCGTACAGCCCATCCTGAAGCAGTGAGAGGTCGATCGACTGGCCGGCGAGTTGGTAACCATATCGGTCGCCGTAACCGACAGACATGCCCTGCACGTCCGGATTGCAAGTTGTGTAGACCGGCTTCTTCGGTGCGCCGGGCAGGCGCGAATCCACTTTGGTCGTATCCTCGATGCAGAAGCTCGTCTTGAAGCTCTCGCGGGGCGTTGCGCCGTTGGATCCCGCGGGCCTCAAGGCATAAACGGCGTATCCCTCCAGATGAATGTGGTTATGAGCAGGATGATAGACAAAGGTCCCGATATTCGCTTCCCGGTAACCGCCAGACGTGTTGTAAATACGCTGCCACGCGTCGTACTCCCATTCGTCGGTAGTTGGATTCAACCTTGGGTCGCGGGCGATCAACTCGAAGGGTCCGGTGCCGCTGTTCCAGCTTGTGGCGCTGAAGCGCAGTTCCGGATTTCCGCTGGAGCTGACGACGACGCTCAACTCAGAGGCCGGCAGTGCCCTCAAATTAGGTAGCCTGTCCTGACCTGCAGCGTAGCTGGCGATGGTCAGATAAAGAACCATACCGCCGACGACCGTTATGCGGGTGCGCACGCTTGTACCGTTCATGGTGAATCGCTCCGGGAGCTGTCAGATCTCGGTGGCCACTCTTTGAGACTGCGCCTGCGTCCACGACGCTGGAGCATCGCAGATTGTCACGACGACGAAAAAAAGGGCCGCCACGGGCCCGATTCCCGTGGCCGGCCGCAAAGATGATTGTTAGCCCTTGCCGCAGGCTGGCAGTTCTGGGTGGTCTTTGCAGTTGCAATCTTTCTTCTTGTTTGGCGGATCGGGGCCGATGAATCGGTCTTCTTCGTGTCCAGACGTGGGAGACCCGTTTGCGTCCAGGTGCCCGTTGTTCGAGAAGATAAGTATCGGGGGGTTGCTCGTGTCGACCCCAACATCGACGCCCGTGTACGGATTGCTGGCTGACCCGGTGGCGTGGCAGATGACTCCCTTCGTGCCGTCGTCATTTGCGGCGGTGCTGCCGGCAGACGCGCCACTTGGGGACGTCGGGCTGGCAGGTTCGCCACTGCATGCCACCATGAGGATACAGGCGGCAATACTCAGGGTCCCGGCGACCACCAGTCGATGGGCGGTCCCGACTCTCGTTGGCGTACTCATCTCCGCTCCTCCTTGAGATTGGATTGTCGAATTGCGCGCAACCTGCAACTCGGCGGCCAAAGCTGCGCTTGATACTTCGACAATGTGAGGATTCATAACGACTGTTAATGAAAGGACATGCTCCTCGTAAGCACGCCGGGGAGAAGGAATGCCAGTACGATCGACTGATCGTTGTTCCGCACGGAGGCCGACTTTGAACGTCGCAAAGGCCGACTTTAGCTCCGGTCAGTCTCAACGCTCGGGCGGACGATCGATCTGCGTGGTGCGGCCGTTCTGGATCCGTTTGATCTGTTCCTCGACGGTGCCAACAGCGCGGTCGTCGTGTGCACGCCGAAGTCGATCCCGAAGAGCCGTATTTCAGCGGCCTTGAGTTTGGGA
>Ga0111538_10001501_pt1 | contig 32635 bp, 27 predicted proteins | sample SoiMethybrSBSTD1_FD_79669 | JGI IMG/M metagenome (GOLD analysis project Ga0111538, IMG submission 79669) | Bulk soil microbial communities from a Populus tree surrounding site in Tennessee, USA - Soil MetaG P. TD hybrid SBSTD1 (version 2)... | ecosystem: Environmental > Terrestrial > Soil >...
ACCTCACCAGCTCGCGCGCCGCGATGACCAGCCTCGCCGAACAGTATGTCGGTCTTCCGGCGGAGGTCTCATTCGAATCCGCTGGGCTGCCGGCCTAGCTTCGTAGAGCGGAGGCTTCAGCCTCCGCGTGTGGTGGCTATCGTCGCAGTTCCGCCGCCCAGTTGAGGATGACTTCAAGCTGGCGATCGCCCGCTCTCTCTATCGGTGTCTGCGTCAGCACACGCGACCCACGCACGGAAAAGTCATCGGCCTCAGGCACCGGGAACAGGCGCTGCGGCACGCCAAACCGTGGCACGACTGAGAGCTCGACGCCCGCTGCCATAAGATGGCCGTCGGGCGACAGGAACAGCAACTCTCGGCCATCGTCGCGCCATCGCGGGCGAGTGCCGCCGCCTGTCGAGATCTGCCATCGACCGTCAGCCGGCGGAAACGCCCGCACGTACACTTCGTCGCGTCCCGACTCGTCCGAAATGTAGGCGAGCCACCTGACATCAGGAGACAGAACGCCTTGCGATTGGTTGCCCGGCGTCGGGTCCAGCTGTACTGGTTTCTTGTCACCGGTCACCGGCAGCATCCACACGTCAGAACGGGTCATCGGCGATCGCGCGGAGTAGATGAGGAATCGTCCATCACGCGACCAGTCGGTGGGGCGGGCGTCTGGACCGCTGAAGATTGTTTCTTCCCTGCCGTTCAGATCGTGGACGATGATGTGCACGCCCTGGTTGTCGTCTCGGCGCGAGCTGAACGCGAGGCGCGCGCCGTCGGGCGACCAGACCGGAGACTCGTCGCGCCCCTGGCCCCACGTCAGTCGGCTGACACGTGCTGACTGTGACTCCATCAGCCAGATGCTCGACGTGTTGCCGCCGGCCTCGCGACGCGCAACCGCTACGGTTCTTCCGTCTGGCGACAACGCGAAGCCATCCGCATCCGCGAACTCGCCTTCCAGACCAATCATGCGGCCTTCCCGGTCGAACCACAGGAGGCGGCGCCGCCATGGCTCCTGGCGCTGGTAGACGAGCACGGTGCTGGACGCGGCAAACCCGGACCCGCGTCGCAGATCGTTCGCGATGTCCTCGACGCCGGCAATCGTCCGCGCTTCGTCGATCAAGCGGCGGCGCGCGTAGTCGAACTGTTGCGCGGAGAGGACCGAGCCACGCGAGAGGAGCAGGCGGTCGCCGGCGAAGACGGCTGGGCCTCGTCCATCCGCGATGGCCATGATCTCGCCCGTTTCGAGATCGGCGATGGAGGTCGTGCTGCGATCGTTCACACCCTGCGTCAGGAAAATGAAGTGACGTCCGTCGGGGAGAAACTGTGGTCGGAGATGCGCTGTCTCGCGTCGCCCCGGCTCGAGCCGCGTGACAGGCTGTGGTGCTCCGCCAGACGCGGGCACCCGGAACAACCCGCCGGGACCGGCGAACACGATGACGCCGTGGATGCTCCATGTTCCGCCGCCGCCGTGGTCCACCTCGCAGAGTGTCTCCACCAGGTCGTTGCCGATGTCGATCCGTTTCAGACGTGCTCCGGCAAAGAACCCGATGTGGCGGCCGTCTGGTGACCAGAAGGGAAACGAGGCCCCATCGGTTCGCGCCAGCTCGCGCCACTCCAGGGACTGCAATCGCCGCAGCCACAGGCCCGGCATTCCGCCGTCGTGTCGCCGCGCGACCACTACCACCTGCGAGCCGTCTCCCGACACGGCGAACTGGGCGTGGTCGGGCATCGCAGTTCCGTCGGGAAGGTTCAATCTGAATCGAACTGGATCGGCATGGGCCGACGATTCGTGCGCCGGCCGCAGGAACAATGCAAAGGCGAGTGCTCCAGATCCGGCCACGACCAGCGCCGCGATGGCGATTCCCACACGGCGCGAGGGAAGGTGAAGGCGCCGCACGCTCGCTGCCCTTGGGGGAGGCGTCGGTGCGGAGACGACCGCAGCTTCAGGTTCCTGTGCTGGAGGTGGGGTCATTGCCGGGTCGCTCATGCCCAGTTTGAACAGGCATGACGGACACAGCCCGAGCGGAGACGACGCGGTGAACTCGGTCGCGCAGCGTTCGCAGCGTTTCGTGGCGTCCGTGTCGCTCATGATCGACCTCCGCTCACCTCCTACTAAAGCGAGGGCGGCGGGAGGTTACATCCGGATCGCGTCCATCAACTCGCGCAGTTCGGCCCCCACCTGCTGAGGGTTGGCGACGGTGTGCGCAATCTCCTCGCGGAGCACTTCCCGGAATCGCTGGCGCAGGCGATGGATGGTCACCTTGAGCGCGCCTTCGGTGGTGTTCAGCTCGGTCGCGAGCACGCGGTATCCCTCGTCGGTGTCCTCGCCGACAAGCAGACCTTTCAGGCGTTCGAACTGCGCCTCGTTGCCCTGGCGGGCGGCTTCCTCGCGCATCGCGTCCTGCGCGCGGGTCAAGACGGTCAGCGCCCACTGTCGCGCGAAGATTCGTTCTGGCGTCAGATCGCTTCGCGGCTCGAGGCTGTAGCGCTCGCTGGCGTGCAGCACCTCGTCGAGCGGAATGTGGGGACGTCCGCCGCCGCGCTTCTGCGTGCGTGCCGCGTCGCGCTCGTTGGCGACAAAGTGCTTGAGCGATCCGAGGAGAAACGACCGGAATCGTCCGCGCTCGCGGTCGAACTCGAGCAGCGAGCGCTTGTCGAGCATGCGCGTGAAGAAGCCTTGCGTCAGGTCCTCGGCTTCCTCGTGGCTATGTCCAAGGCGCCGCACGTAGGCATAGACGGGATACCAATACGCGCCGCAGAGTAGCGACAGTGCCTGGTAGGTCTCTGCGCCGGGCGCACCCTGGGCGGCATGGATCAAAGTGATGCGAGTCGTGGGAAACGCCGCGCGGCGAGGCGGGTCCGCTGGCATGCGCGCGATTATAGCCGCGCCTCTCATGCCAGCCGGTCTAGGAGTGGCGCAACGTAGTCGTCGGATCAGGGTCGGGCCGGGGCCCGCGCGTGGAGCGCCATGGCCACGGTTCGAGCCGATTCGAATGCGCCGTTCATCCACGAGCTCTGGTTGGTCATGTAATCGCCGGCGAAGTGCACCCGCCCATCGGGTTGCTGTAGTGCCGCCAGCGCAGTCAGCGCCGCAGGAGCTTCCGATCGCCATGAGCCGCGGTTCCAGGGCACGCGCGGCCACGAAACAGAAAACGCGCTCTCGAACTCGGTGACGTACTGCGGGTGAACGCGCGCACCTTGCTCGAGCGCGAGCCGCTGACGCTCGGCAGGCAGCCGTGCGCGCATCGTTCTCTGGAAATCCAGGTAGTAGCCGATCAGGACGCCCTTGCGGCTGTTGAAACCGTGCGATGGATAAATGATCTGGCCAATCTCGTGGTCGGTCGTCCACGACCGTCCGCCGTAGATCTCGTCGTCTTCCTCCCAGAAGCGGCGCTTGAACTGCAAGCCGATCTTGCCAGCGCCATCGTAGTTGGACGCGGCGATGGCTGACTGGACCGGCGGTGACAGGTCCTTCTGAATCTCGTTCAGCACCGGCAACGGAATGGTCGTGACCAGGTAGTCAGCGTCGGCGCGCTTCAGCTGTCCATTCGCATCGGCGTACAGGACCCACACGCCTCGCTCGTTCTGCCGAATCTCGCGCACGGCGGCGCGATAGACGACCCGATTCCCCAGCCGCGTGGCCAGTGCCGCTGGCAGTCGGTCCATTCCACCGACGACCTGCATCATCGCTGGTTGAGAATCCCAGTCGATCCCTAATGCGAAGTCGAAGTTCGCGCCGAGCAAATCACGCAACGGGAGTGGCTCCGACCGCTGCTCGTACCCGCTGCGGCGCGGCGAGCCGCGGTAGGTGCGCTGCTGGTCGAGTGCTCCGAGGCGCCGAAGATACGCCATCAGTCTGTCGCGATCCTCGGTCGTCAGCGCCTGATCGAGCTGTGCTTGCGACAGCGACTTGCCCAACAGCTCCGCGATGTAGCCGTCGAAGTCGGCGCGTGCCTCGCGAAGGCGCACTCGGCGCCCGTTCATCGCGGCTGACCGAGTCGAGAGATACGCACTCTCTGAGTCCGCGACGAAGACCTCGACGGGCACCTGCAGCTCTTTGCAATAGGCGAGCGTCGTATGGTGATGGTGCGAGATTCGCATCGGGCCGGCATTGAAGTACAGGCCTTCGTCGAAGGCGGCTGTCTGCGTGGAGCCCTCCTCTTCACTCATCGTGCCGCGGCGCACTGTGAACACGCGACCGCCTGGTCGTGCCCGCGCCTCGAGGACGCGGCAGTCGTAGCCGACCTTGCCGAGCTCGTATGCCGTGGTGAGACCGGCGAGCCCGCCGCCGAGCACCAGGACGCGGACGTTCGACACTCGGCCGGCGAGTTCAAAGCGTGCTTGCGCCGGCGCCGCGAGCAGCCCAAGACCCATCATCGCTTCGTATGCGAGCGATGCGCTGCCGGCTGTGGCGAGATGCGTCAGGAATCGGCGTCGCGTGAGAGCCATCGTGTCTCCTCGTGTTGTCGAGCCGTGAGCCGCGTTATCCAACGGATGTACCAGTAGAGCTCGACGGGAATGAATACGGACTGGGCAAGAAGCGTCGCACTCGTGTGTCCGCCAGTGGAACGACGTTGTCCGGAATCGGTCAATGAAGAGGCGTAACATCAGGGCCATGAAAGTCGTGGCGCTCATGCTGCTGGCCGCTGTCGTCGCTGTCGGTGCTCCTGCCAGTCGCGATGTGGACATCACGGCGCCCGACGGGACGCGCCTCAAGGCCACCTACTTTCCAGCCGATCGTCCGGGTCCTGGTGTCTTGTTGCTCCACATGTGCATCACGACGCGCGCGTCGTGGGAGCCGGTGGCGCGTCAGCTCAGTGCTGCGGGTATCCACGCGCTGACGATCGACAACCGCGGATTCGGTGATAGCGGTGGCCCGCGGTTCCAGGGCGCGCCAGCCGACGTCGTGCAAGCGGTGCGCGCGCAGTGGCCGGGCGACTTCGATGCCGCGTTGGCCTGGCTCGTGTCGCAACCCGGCGTGGACAAGACCCGCATCGGCGTTGGCGGCGGCTCGTGCGGTGTGGACAATGCCGTCAACCTGGCTAGCCGGCACCCGGACGTGCGTGCGCTCGTTTTGCTCGCGGGTATGACCGACGAGAAAGGCCTGGATTACCTCACGAAGAATCCGTGGCTGCCGATTTTCAGCGCGGCCGCCGCCGACGATCAGTACGACAATCGCGCGCTCGACACGATGCGGTTCTTCGCCGACGCATCGGGCAATGCGCGGAACCGGTTCGTGGGATTCAAGGACGGCGGCCACGGCACCGAGATGTTCGATCCGCATCCGGAGTTGCCGCGTCAGATCGTGTCGTGGTTCGTGGACGCGCTCGTGACGTCGCCGGCCGTCCACAACGCACCGTTCAAGCGCCGGGCTACCGCCGCTTCCGAGTTCTGGTCAGCCGTCAACGCGCCGCGAGGATCGGCTAAAGCGGCGCAGATTTTTCACGATGCTCGCCGCCGTGATCCCGGCGCATTCGTGTTCCCCGAAGCGATGGTCAATCGGCTGGCGTACGCGAAGCTGCAAGGCGGCGCTGCCGACGAGGCGGTCACGTTGTTCAAACTGAATGTCGAAGCCTTCCCTGCCTCCGCGAACGCGCAGGACAGTCTCTCGGACGGCTATCTCGCCCTCGGACAGAACGATCTCGCGCTCGCGGCTGCGCAGAAATGCCTCGAGCTGCTGCCCGGCGACACAATCAACGATGGGCTCAAGGGACAGCTGCGTCAACTGGCGGAACAGAAGATTGCCAAGCTGAAAGCACGATAGCACCGGGGATCGGTGCACGCTGTGCGGAACCATATGTCCGGAGCAAACCGTGGGAAGTGTATTGGCACACCTCGTTGATTGATGGCGAAGCTGAGTTGTTTGGATCAAGTCGGTTTGCGGAGTGACATATGGGTCCGCACAGTGACCGCAAGCCGTTCCCTGAAGGTCGAACTTCGTGGACGCCCTTCGAGCCCGCATGTCGCTCCGCAAAACCGACTTGATCCAAGCACCTCAGCGGTGATTGAGCGGTGACGACGCACTCGGTAATCGAATCACCACGACGCCTGCATCACGAGTGCGATCCAGCCGGCACGTGAGGTCACGCGCACACGTTGCATCCCGAGACGACGGTAGGCGGCATCGACCTCCGGTTCGACCGACGAGGGGATGCCCGAGAGCACCAGCTGACCGTGATGGCCGATGCGTCGCACGAGCACTGGGGCCATCTCGATGAGTGGCGCCGCCAGCACGTTGGCGACCACGAACGGCCAGGTTCCATTCACGGCCTCCGGTCCGCCGAGCACCAGCTGCAACCGCTCGTCGAGTGCGTTGAGTCGCGCGTTCTCCGCGGCGACGCGCAGCGCGTTCTCGTCGATGTCGATGCCCATCGCGCGGGGCACACCGATGGCGAGCGCGGCGAGCGCGAGCACCCCGGACCCTGTTCCCACATCGAGCAGCGCGCCAGGCATCGCTGTAATCGCGGTCTCTTCGATCGCCTCGAGACAGAGCGCGGTCGTGGGATGGAGGCCGGTGCCGAACGCGGCGGCATCATGCAGCCTGAGGACATAGCGTCCAACGCGGATCGGGCGCAGGCTCAGTACCCAAACCGAGCCATCATCGCGGCCGACGGCAGGCGAGACCGCGACATCGGCTGTGCCAAGCGCGGCTGCGACCGCGTCGGGCGGCACGCTGTCGGGCATCAGTGCCGCAATCGCCCCATCGTGCGCGATTTCGGCGTCGATCGCGCCGAGTTCGACAAGACGATCGAGTGCATTTGTGGCGACTTCGCGCAGGTCAACCCGGTAGGGCACGCTTCAGAGTAACGTGTGTAGACTTATAGGCGCAGGGCGGGCGCCCGGGATGGACCGCCGACGGAGAGCATAATGAAACGTCTTGTACTTGGATGCCTGACGGCGCTCGCCGGCGCCGCAATCATCACGACCATCGACGTATCTGGCCAGGGGAAGGTGGACTCGCCTGGAGTCATGACCCCGGACGGCAACGTGCCCGCGCTCGGCAGCTACAAGGTGCCGAAGACGCCGTGGGGCGAGCCAGACCTGCAGGGCACCTGGAACGCCAACGATCTCCAGGGCGTTGGGATGCAGCGCGCGGAGACGGTCGGCACGCGCTACCGCCTCAATGACGACGAGTTCAAGCAGCGCGTCGCGCAGCGCGACCAGAACGTTGCCAACGACAACAGCGACGAGTTCACCTTGGAGCGTGCCGAGGAATTCGAAAAGCGATTCGGCACCGTCGGCGGCGCCGTGTCACCACCGCCGCACTGGCTCGAGCGCGCCCGCACCGTCAGCCGCGTGTCGTCGTACGTGATTGACCCGCCGAACGGCCGCATCCCGGCATTGACACCAGAAGCCCAGGCCGCAGCCGCGCAGCGTCAGCAGGCGCAGGCTGCGCGTCGCCGTCAGTTGAACGGCATCGAAGCTGAGTGGACGACCGATCGCAGCAACTACGATCGGTGTATCAGCACCGGCGTCCTGCAATCAATCACACCGAAGATCTACAACTCCGGCAGCCGTATCGTCCAGGGCCCTGGCTGGCTCGCGTTCCAGAACGAGATGATTCACGAGACGCGCGTCATCCCGACCGACGGCCGCAAGCAGGTGGGATCGGGTGTCAAGAATTGGATGGGCACATCAGTTGGCCACTGGGAAGGCGACGTGCTCGTCGTCGAGACACGGAACATCAAGTCGGAGTCGCCAATCAACCAGCAGCCCATGTCGGACCAGGGCGTGTTGATCGAACGGTTCACGCTCGCCGATGCAAACACGCTCGACTACCGCATGACGGTCAACGATCCGAAGGTGTACGTCGCGTCGTGGACCCTGCGCATTCCAATCCCGCGTGAAGACAACTACGGCTACTTCGAGTACGGTTGCCACGAGGGCAACTACGCGATGCCCAACCTGCTCGCTGGCTCGCGCGCGGAAGAGAAGCGTCGCGCTGAAGCGGCGGCTCGCGGCGAGAAGGTCCCCGAGTACGTTGAGCCTGGGGGTCGCGGCGGTGCAGGCCGTGGGCAGGGCGGTGGCGCTGGTCGCGGCGGCGGCCGGGGCAACTGATCTCGCGATTGACGATTGACGAGGGAGGATTGACGGATTGAATCGACTGGATCATCAATAAATCCGTCACTCGCCCATCGTCCATCGTCAATTTCATGTCCGACTTTACATTCGATCCCTTCACAATCGACGTCGCTGCCAATCGGCTCCTCCGCAGCGGCACTGAAGTGCGTATGCGGCCGCAGGCGTTTCATGTGCTCCGTACGCTCGCGGCGCACGGCGGCCGCATCATCGACGGCGATCAGCTGATTCGCGAGGCGTGGGGCGGCACGGTCGTTTCGCGACACACGGTGCACGTCACCATCGCCGAAGTACGCCGGCTGCTGAGCGACTGCGGATCGTGGATCGTTCACCAGCCAAAGGGTGGCTACTGCCTTCGCATCCCCAAGTCCGACACGCTCATCCGTCACGGCTACCACCTCCTCAGCCTCAGGTCTCGTGAGGGGTTCGAGCGTGCGCTGGAGTGCTTCCAGGAAGCGGCGGCAGAAGCGCCGCGCGATCACCGCGCCTTCGAAGGCAGGGCAACTGTCATCTGCTGATGGCGTCGTTCGGGACGCGGCCGGGACGACGAGAGCGTCGGCGGGCTGTTTGCGATCCGCTTCGACCCGCTGCTCGATGGTTTCCGTGCCGATCGCCGCTTCACACGGCTGCTCAAACGCTATCTCACACCGGTCGAAGGCGCCGCGCGTCAATCCGCGCACTCGATCGCGTGATCACCCCACGTTCAAAATCGTACAGACGCCGCGCGGCTCAGCGCAGGATCATGTGGCACACATGTCTATTCGTCGAGCCGTCTTCATAGCGTCGCCCCCGAAAGGGGATTACGTGCTGAGCCCGACCGGTTTCACCTGGAACATTCGCCTGAGCAATGGCGACGGCAGCGCCCTGAGCCTGTTTGCCGGAGGACGCGATCGAAATGTGGCGCTGTCGCACGTCGTCTCGCTGGCGGATGCAAACGGGACCGACGCGTGGGAAACCGCCGGCAGTGGCTCGTTCTGGCTGATCGCGCAATACCGTCCGGCTCCTCCGGTGAGCACGACGTGAAATAGCCACGTCCGACGCCTTCGACGCGAGCGCACGCCTACCCCGGAGAACCGTTCCGATCCAGCCAGTCCAGCAGATGTCCGACGCTCCCCGTCGCGAGCGCGAGGCTGGTGTCCGCGGCACCGTAGTAGAGGTTGATCGCATCCCCGTCCGCGCCGAGCGTGTAGCCGCATGGAAACGTCACGTACCCTACATCGCCCTGTCGCTCGTAGGGCGCCTCAGGCCCGAAGATCCAGGAATCACCACGCAGGAGACAGTGCTGAGCGGTGTCTGCATCGAGGAGGGCCAGGCCCAAACGGTAGAGGCAGCCGGCGGCCGTTCGTCGGACGCCGTGATAGAGCATGAGCCACCCACGCGCGGTCTCGATGAGCGGTGGCGACAGACCGACCCGGTTGGCGTCCCACCAGGCCCCGCGGCGCGCCGGTAGCACGAGTCTGTGTGCACCCCAGTTGCGTAAGTCTGGAGAGAAGGAGATCCAGATGTCGGCGCTCGCATCCGTCGCAGGCCGATGCACTAACGCGAAGTCACCATTGATGCGCCGAGGCAGCAGCGCTGCGTCCTTGTCGTCTGGCTGCATCACAAGCCCGAGGCGCTCGAAGGAGCGGAAGTCGCTCGTGAGCGCGAGTGCGACGCCGGGTCCTCCGCGACTGAACGCGGTGTAGGCAACCGCATAACGCCCGAGCTCCTCGACAAACGTGATACGTGGGTCCTCGATGCCCCAGAGCTCTTCCGGGTGCCGCACCGGGTCCGCGCAGAACGTGGGCTCGCTGTCGATCGCCCAGCCATCGATGCCATTGGCGGAACGGGCGGCGCACAGATGCGAGTGGCCGCGTCGATCCTCGACACGGCAGAGGAGTAGCGTCGTCCCATCACTGAGCCTGGTTGCTCCCGCGTTGAACACCGTGTGTGCCGGGTACGGCCAATCAGCCGCCGTGAGGATCGGATTGGCGCCGTGGCGGTGGAACAGCGTCTCGTAGCGATCCGGCTGACTCATGACGCGTATTCCGCGACCTGGGCAGAGACTCCCTGTACGTCGAGGGCGGAGAGCGCGCGTATCTCGTGCAGCGCCATCAGGAAGGAGAGGGTCGCTTCGGCGCCCTGGTTCAGATTGGGACGGTCAGCGTGCAATCCGTCTCGACAGCCGCCGGTCACCGGATCGAACAGCCAATGCTGCAGATGGTTCTCGCCCAGGAACCAGTTGAACGCCCAGCGCCCGTGCATCAGCCATCGGCTGTCATCGTAGACGCGGTACGCGTCGAGACACGCGGACACGGTCGCGCAGGCCTCGACCGGCTGCTGATCGAAGGCAGCCGGCCTGGCGCCGTCCTGATAGAACCCGTTGGAGCCAATCGGGGAGAACTGCTTCTCGGACGATGATTGCAGCGCCACCAGCCATTCGAGAGAGCGCATCCCCGCCGCGATCATGGCTGGCCGGTGCATGCGAGCCCCGGAGACGAGAAGCGCCTGCGACAGGCGAGCGTTGCAATACGTCAGGTAATTCTCAAACCATGGCCAGTCCGCCCGGCTCGTTCGCAGAAAGAGGTCAAGGAGACGTTCTGCGAGCTCGCCCCGCTGCGCCTCGACGCTGCTGTCACCCTGGAATGCCCGTAGGTATTCGTTGACGCCGAGCAGCGCGTAGGCCCAGGCCCTCGGGCTCGAGAACGTCATCGCCGCGGGCATCGCGGTGTGAAACAGATCGCCGGCGACACTGTCGCGGCCACGATCGCCGGCCCGTCCCACGACGGCTCCGAGTGCCCACAACGCCCGCCCGTGGCTGTCCTCGGATCCCTGGGTCTCCAGCCAGACGCGCGGGTACGACAAGAAATTTCTGAAGCGTCCCGATGATCGGTCGAATGCGTAGCTGATAAACGCCAGATACCGTGATGCGAGCGTACGGACGACCGCCGGGTCTTCGTAGCCGTCGGCCTCGAGCCGTGTCATCAGGAGCAGCGCACGCGCGTTGTCGTCCAGGCAATAGCCGTCGGCGTACCGCGGGATGCTGAAGGTGGCGTGCTGAAGCAGCCCGGTATCGTCGGTCATGGCCCGTACATGGGTCAGGACGATCTCGGGCAGGCCGGCTGGTCGAGCGGCGAGCGTCTGCGCGTGGAAGGCAGTCCGGCGGCGACGCGTGCGTTCAGCGCCCGCGCGTTCGAAGGTATCGACGTAGCGCTTCCCAACGGCTGGCCACGTCATGCCGACACTGTACGCAGCTGCACGCGCACACATCGCTCGGCGCCGTTCGTTGTCGCTGCCGAGGGCAATCACCGCCTCCGCGATAGCATGGGAATCCTTCCAGGGGACCAGGATCCCGCGATCGTCCGCCAGGAGTTCGCGAGCATAGATGTACGGTGTCGAGATCACCGCCTTCCCGGCGCCGAGCGCGTAGGCCAGGGTGCCCGACGTAATCTGTTCGGGCTGCAGGTACGGCGTCACGTACACGTCGGCGGCCGACAGGAACTCCGTCAGCTCATCCTGGCTGACGAAGCGGTTATGGAAGATCATGTGCCCGGCCACTCCGATTTGCTGGGCGCGCGCCTCGAGCATCAGGCGGTAGGCTTCCCCTTCGCGCTCGAGGACGTGTGGGTGCGTCGCGCCCAGAACGATGTAGATCGTCTCGGGGTCGGCGGCGAGGATGGCCGGGAGGGCGTCGATCATATATTCGATGCCCTTGTCACGGGAGAGCAGGCCAAACGTCAGGATGACGTTCTTTCCCGTGACGCCGATGCGATCCTTGCTCAACGGATCGACCGGGACGGCCGGAATCCCATGAGGAATCAATTCGATTCGATCGTCAGGGATGCCGTGGACGGACTTGAGCAGCGCTGCGCCAGACGCGCTCATGACGACGAGGCGATCGGAGAGCTGCGCGAGCTCCTCAATCACCGCGCGCTGCCCCGGATTCGGCGTCGAGAGGACGGTGTGGAGCGTCGTCACGATCGGCATCCGGACTTCCCGGAGCAGCGCCAGGAGGTGCGCGCCCGCCTTGCCACCGAATATGCCGTACTCGTGTTGGACCGAGAGGACGTCGATCTGATTGACGTTCAGGAAGTCTGCGGCGCGGTGATACGACTCGATGTCATTGGCGGCGATTTCGAATCGAACGCGAGGCGGATACATGTGCCGTCGCCCGGCATCGTTCATGGCGAGCACCCAGCAGTCAGCCTCGGGCAGCGCGGTCGCCAGTGAATCGACGAGGTGCGTCGTGAAAGTGGCGATGCCGCATTGACGCGGCAAATGGTTACCAAGGACGGCGAGTCGTTTCATGGAGTCCGTTCTGTCCGCCACGTCGCACGAGCGCTTGAGGCTCGAAGAGGCAGCTGTGCCTTGACAGGATGTTTACGACAACGTGTCGAGTCAGCAATCGTACCTGCGCACCCCGCCGATGACCGTTCACAGTTGAACACTCGCCACGCCACAGTTGTGCATAAGTGAACAGCAAGGCTGTTGTCGTGGGGCAATGATTCGAGACCGGTCTACCGCTGAATCAGATCTTTTCAGTGGGCCTGTCAGGACTCACCGGCCCGCTGATCCTCGACCGACTGCGCGTTCGCGGCGGTATCGGTCACGGGGCCGCCGGAGCTCAGGTCCTATGTCGGTTTCGGTGTGATGAGGGACGTTCCACCCGGCATGGGATGCGAAGGCCCAGGACGGCGAGCGAGTCATCGCGGGTATGGAATGCTCTGGGCAGCGCTGGACTGTTGGTGTCGAGCTCGACTATCGATCTGCTGCGACATTCCAGTCCCGACCAGACGGAGATCGGGGAGCTGTATCCCACTGCGGGTATCGGCCTCGCGATTCGGCGAAAGTTCTAAGGAGCAAAACGCGGCCGCAGTGTCTTGATGCGCGAGTCGACGTTCCGCAGTTGTGGCTCGAGCGCCTGTTTCGTCGCCGGGCTGAGCCCGGTCGTCCGCTCGGCTTCCAAATAGGAGATGGGTGAAATGCAGCGGTCATTGTCCGTGGACACGATCCGGATTTCGTTGAGCCGCGCGGAAAATGAGATCTCGGCGCCACTTCGCGGCGGACCAGAGAACGACCACTCCCGGACAGGGCCGTTCCCGCGAGCTCTGACTCCTGTCGCTCGGTTCGACTCGTAGGTGAGCGAACGATAGTTGTGATGGGAACCGATGACGCCTTCGATGAGCCGGTCTGGATGCGTCGTATAGAGGAATTCGACCAGGCACCGGCTGAAGACGACGTCGCTTCCCACCTGATCGGCTGTCGTGCAGACGGTTGCCTCGAGCTTGTTGTTTGAATAGTCCAGCGACGCATCCGCCCAGATCCGCGTGGCGCCGCCTGCACTGGTTCCATCGCCGCCGATGCGGGGCAGCGTATCCGAGATCATTCTTCCCTCTGGAATCCGCTCGACACGGGACGAACAGACTCGCGTGTCCGCCTGAATCACCGCGATCGAATGGCGTATGACATGGCCCCAGGCCAGCTCGAGAGACACGCTACTCGATGAGAGAGGGACGCGAGACAGATCCACGGTCAGATGGGTATGCGATCTTGCGATGAGGGCAGACGTTACGTCGACCGGAGCGTCGCCTGTCACCATGACCAACTGCGGCGCTGACGCATCGAAGTCGAACCCAAAGATCTCTATCGAGCCAGACGCCGTCTGCACCTTTCTCGAGTCGAGTGCGAACGGCGTGGCGTAGCACACCACTGGTTCGGTCCGCATCGAACCGAGCGCGAGCAGGCTGTCTCTCAGTCCCAGCAGCATCGCCCGCGCTCGCGCCCGCAGAAAGTCGGCGCTGCAGCGCAGATCCGGTCCGGGCTGTGGCGCGCGATTCAGGAAGGTGACCATCCTGGATCGGAGGTCATCGTTGGCGCCGGCTGGCAGGGCTGCCAGCGCGTTCGAGACGATTGTTCGGTAATCCGACGACGACTGCCCGAGCGCTTCTATGGCGGCGTCGATTGCACGAAACGTCTGAACGAGCGCGTCGCGTTGCGCCGCCGTTTGGGACCTGGCCTGGGCTCGTGTGCCCGTGCCCGGAGCGATCAAACAGAAACAGGCCGACGCGACCAACAGCAAGAACGCCGGAAACCGACGTGTCGGCTGCCGGCGGATTGCACAAACGTTAAACCGACCACGGAAAGGGCGTTCTGGTTTCACGACGTGATGAGAAAGCGCCATGTTTGCCACGGCACCGCCTTTGCTCCGTTCGACGCCGTCCAACATCAGCTGTTCAACATCACATATCGGCACTGACTTGCGAGTCGCCCAGGAGCACGCAACATGTGGTCGAAAACCGTCGTTCCTCTGGCGTTAGCGCTCGTCCTGCTTGCGGCCTCGGTCATTCCAGCTGCCGCAAACACGGGCTTTCTCTCTGTTGTCGTCGAGCCGAACTGCAACTCCGAGTACACCGTCACCGTCTCGGGCCTGACGAGCGAGAACGTCGCCGTGACGGTCGATTACTCATTCAAGGTTCTGTACCAGGGCCTGGAGTACACCGTCAGCGGCCAGGTTCACACGAATTCTGTTGGCGAGGGTGGCCCTTTCTTCGAAATGATCGAAGGAATCAAACTCCCAATCACGACCGCTGGTGACATCACTTTTTTCCCGGGTCCGGCGACGCTGACGGTCAATGACGTCGTCGAGACCGGCTTCATCGTTGAGGTGCCCGCGACGATGCAGTGCGGCGAGGCCCCGCCCTCTGGTAAGAGTCTGGACATCGGCCCCTCCAGCATGGAGGGCCACCTGCAAATCCGGCCGGGTGACTGGATCTCGGGGGGATACAGCTTCAAGTTCGTGAGCAACGGTCACGCGGCCTCGACCGTCACGGTGACGAGCGCCCTGAGGCTGCCCTTTACATGCCCCAAGGGTGGTGGTCCGGGAGGAGAGTTCGTCATCAACCTCGGGACGCAGTCCATCGCGGTTCCTGCGAGGAATACTGACTGGCAGCCGACGGGCGACGCGAACAGCGTGCTGTCGTGGGCTGGATCCGGTCAGGCACCAGATGGCTGCAGCGGCAACATCATGGACAACAGCAAGGGGGCGATCTGGGAGGCGACGATCTCGCAGGATCCCGACAACGGGTCGCTGCTGAACTGGCGCTTCAAGTATCGCGATCCCAACGCGAAGGGCAAGGGCAACGTTAATTGTCTCGACCTGAGCGATCCACGAAGGAACAAGGCGGACGTCTGTGGCGCGTCCTGGAGCGGAACCCTCCGCGATCCATAGAGAGCGGTCTGCGCTCTCTGGTTGCGATTCAGATCGACGGCAGAGCGGTTGTTAACCGTTCTGCCGTCCACACGTTTAAGGGTCATGACTCGCATCCAGATTCTGCGCACGACGACGATCTGCCTCGCCGTGCTTTCGAGCGCCGCTGCCTTCGGGCAGGGCCCCACGTTTGAGGCCGTATCGATCAAGGCCAATCGTTCAGGTGAGCAGCGATCCAGTTTCAGAGGCAACCTGAGCGGCATCTCCGTGACCAACCAGACGATGAACGACATCATCCGCAACGTATGGGGTGTCAATCGTCTGCAAATCGTTGGCGGTCCATCGTGGGTCGGCGAGGACCGCTTCGACATCGAGGCCAAGGCGAGCGGGAAGGCGAGTCGCGACGAGCTTGTGGCGATGATGAAGACCATGCTCGCCGACCGGTTCAAGCTGACTGTCCATCAGGAGATGCGGCCGATTCCTGTGTACTTCCTCGTCCTCGCACGGCCCGACGGGCGATTGGGACCGTCGATGCGCCAGTCATTGGCCAAGTGCGACAGGACCAACCTGCCAGCACCTGGCACGCCGCCGCCTCCACCGCCACCCCCGTTGAACGGAGTGGAACTGCCTGCATGCGGAACGAACACCGGCGGGGGAGTGCTTCGCGCGGCCGGCATCGACCTCGAGCCCTTCACGCGAAACATGGCGGGTGCGGCCGGCCGCATCATCGTGGACAAGACCGGCCTGACTGGCACGTTCGACATGGTGCTCAAGTTCAATCCCGACGCCAACGACACATCGTCCGACGTGCCGACGCTCTTCGCGGCGGTCCAGGAGCAGCTGGGGCTGAAGCTCGATCCGCAGACTGCGCCCGCTGAAGTCCTTGTGATCGATCGCGTCGAGAAGCCTACCGAGAATTGACTTTCGCGAGTGCTCCGAAGGCGGCGTAGAACACGTCGTCGGGACACAACTCGGGAGTCAGGATTCGCTGCATGACCAGTCCTTCGATCAGTGCATGGATGACGCGCACGAGCTGCTTGGGTGGCATGGGCAGCTCGCTGCGGTCAAACATCGCCAGCCATTCGGCGCCGAATTCATAGCTGCTCTCGGTAATCTCACGGACGCGTGCGCGTAGCTCGGGGCTCTTCAGAGTGTAGGCGAGGCCGGTGAGCCGACCGATGGCTGCTGGCCGGCGATCGTCCACGGCGGCGAGCGTCGCCTTGGCCAGCGCGCGCATGGCCTCCGGGAACGTCGAGCCTGGCTTGATGTGCGGTTTCACTGGGGCCCAGTAGGTCTGTCCGAGAGCGATGAACAGCTCGTCGCGATTCTTGAAGTTCCCGTATATGGCGCCGGTCGTCATGCCCGCGCGGCTCGCTACGTCCTCGAGCGTCGTTCGCTCGTAGCCCTTCTCGCGAATCAACGCACGTGCGGCCTCGAGCAGCGCGGCGCGCGTGCGATCGCGCTTGTCGCCTTTCGGCTTGCCGCGGGCGGTCGAGACGTTTGTGCTTGCCATCGAATAAAAAATAGTACATCTATTTTATAATTTCAATATAAAAAGACCGATGACCACACACACATCGATACGCGACGTCCTGGCGCGACCCGTGGACGCAGGCGAACTGGCTGGGGCAGCGGCGCTCGTCTGGCGCGACGGAAACGTGACGGACGTCGCGACCGCTGGACGCCGCGACCTCGTCACCAGGCTGCCCGTCGAGCGCGACACCATCTTCCGCATCGCCTCGATGACGAAGCCCGTGACCACCGTCGCCGCGCTGACGATGCTCGACGAAGGATTATTCGGACTCGATGATCCGATCACGCGATGCGCGCCGGAATTCGCGCGTATGCGTGTGCTCCGCAATCCCGAGGGGCCGATTGACGAGACGGAGGAGGCCGCGCGCGACATCACGTTCCGCGATCTCCTGACACATCGTTCCGGCCTGACCTATGGCGACTTCCATCGCGGCCCGATCGGCGCCGCATGCGCGCAGACGCTCGGCACGCAAATCGACAACGCGCGCACGCCGGACGAGTGGATCGCCCGGCTGGCCACGCTGCCGTTGATCGACCAGCCAGGCGCCGGTTTCCATTACAGCCTGTCGACGGACCTGCTCGGGTTCCTGCTCGCCCGCCTTGACGGCGCATCGCTTGGCGCCGTGTTCGAGCGGCGCGTCTATGTGCCGCTCGGGATGCGTGACACGGGATTCTCCGTGCCACGCGAGAAGCGAGGCCGGCGCGCGGGGTTGTCCGGCTTCGACCAAGAGGGACGCCTCACGACGCTGGGCGCCGCGCCCGGCGGTCATGCGCTCGCCGAACGTCCCGACGACATGACGTTCGAGTCGGGCGGGCAGGGGCTGTGGTCCACGCTGGACGACTACCTCGTGTTTGCGCGCACGTTGATCGGCGATGCAGTGAACGGCCGACCGCTGCTTCGTCGCGAGACGCTGGCGATGATGACGACGAATCAGCTCACCCCCGAACTGCGCGCGGCGGCGCGTCTGCTCGGCCGGCCAGTGTTCGCGCAGGGTCATGGCTACGGCATGGGTGTCGCCGTCGTCCTCGAGCCGGACAAGGCCGATCCGCTGCGATGCCGCGGCGGTGTGGGGACGATCGGATGGCCCGGTGCATACGGCGGCTGGTGGCAGGCGGATCCCAACGAAGGTTCAGTGCTGATCTTTCTGACCCACAACATGGTGGAACTGAATCAGATGATGCGTGGCATCGGTCTGGGCGTGTGGCAGGCGATCGCCGAATTCCACCAGCTCGCGACCACGTCAGCACACCGATAATCAGATCTTTTCAGCAGCGGCGTCAGGACTCTGAACCGTCCTCCTGTCAGCATCGTTGGCAGGAGGACGCTCATGCGTCGCGGTCACCTCGTCACAGCCATCCTCATTCTGGCCGGCGTGCTCGTGGAACCCTGCGCCGCGCAGACGATGTCGATTTACAACACCCGTGGACCCCGCGTCAGCGCGCGCGTGGGCTACGGGGATCCGGGCTTTGACTGGGACACATCGATCGATAGCCCGCTCATCGCCGACCGCCTTCGTTTTCGTGGTGGCCTGGGGCAGGGGCTCTGGGACAGCGAGTTCGATGGATACCGCGGCACAGTCACACGCGTTGCGGCGTCCGCCATTTATTTCATCGCTTCACCGCCCGAGCTGCGGCCATACATTGGCCTTGGCCTGGCGAGACTGATTCCTCGTGGCTCGGATGTCGTGACACAGACGGGCAACCGGCTGATTCTTGGGATGGAGGGATCGGGCGAGCGATGGACGGTCGGTGTGGAGCTCGAAATCGATCTGCCACGATACCGCACGATCGACGCCGGCTCTGTCGCCCGTGAGCAACTCTATCCGACCGGACGTATCGGCCTCGCGATTCGGCGCGCGTTCTGAGCGCAGGCTGCCGTGCCGCTATTCGCAGCGCAGGGCGATCGTCGGATCCACCGCCATCGCCCGTCGCATGGGGAAGAACGCGGCGACTAACGAGACGAGGGCAAAGGCGAGCGATACGAGCGCGAACGTCGCTGGGTCGGTTGGCGTCACGCCCCACAGCTGCGACTGCAGCAGCTGTGTTGTAGCCAGGGCACCGGCCAGGCCCACACCAAGTCCGAGCGCGACGATAGAGAACGTCCGCCGGCCTACCAGCGCGACGACTTCGTGGGCGGCCGCGCCGAGCGCGACGCGGATGCCGATCTCACGCGTCCGCTGTGTCACCGAGTACGCCATGACCCCGTAGATGCCGATGGCGGCCAGCAGCGTCCCCGTCAGCGCAAAGGCGGTGGTGGCAAACACGACGTAGCCACGCTGCGGGAGTATGAATCGGAGACGCTGGTCCATGGTGGCGACGTTGGCTAACGGGAGCTCGGGAGCGACGTCGCTGATCACCCGTCGTGCCGCCGGCAGCAGACTCATGGGATCGCCGGTACTTCGCATCATGAAGACCATCTGCCCAAAGGAGCCGACGCCAGTAGATGGATACATTGACGGTTGTTGCAGGTACGACGTGTAAATGGCCGGTCTGTATTCGCCCTCGCGGGTCAGCGGGATGTCGCGGACGATGCCGACCACCTTCCGGGGCCGCTCTTCGGGCGAATTCAGGATCCTGAACGTCTGTCCGAGCGGATCGGAATCCGGCCAGAAACGCCGGGCCGCGCTCTCGTTGATGATCGCGACCCATTCGCCGCCAGTGGTATCGCGGTCAGTGAAATCGCGGCCGCGAAGCTTCGACGATCGGATCGCGGTGAAGAAATCCGGCGTCACCAGGAAATAGGCTGCAGTCAGCGTGCGCCGTTCGTCGAGGTGTGATGCATTGGCGCCGACACCGATGGCGAAGCTTGCCGACGCCCCGCTGTCGCTCGAGCCGTGACCGTCAAGGCTGATGGTGGCCGATGGGATGACCAGGCTGTTCAGGAGCTGCGTGGACACACCGGCCACAGACTCGGTGCCTGGGATAGCCCGCAACCCTCGGTGCATTCGCTCGAACGCGAGTGAGGGAGGGGGAGTGATCTCGTAGTAGGGCAGGCCGGCGATGCTGCCTCGACGCTGCACGTAGTCTCCGGGCGGAAAGCGGACCTCGAAGGTCAACAGACGGGTCGTGTCGAACCGGAGATCGCGCGACGCCACGTTGAGAAAGCTCCTCATCAACAGCCCCGCTCCGATCAGCAGCACCATCGTCACGGCGATTTGCGCGGCGACGAGCGCGCTCCTCAACCGCGGACGGCCCCTGCCCCCGGCGCCCGCCGGCTCCTTCAGGGTGTCGGTCAGCGATGGCCGCGCGTGGACCAGCGCGGGAGCAATGCCGTAGAGCAGACCCGTGACGATCGCCACGGCCGCCGTCGCGCCGAGCATGCGCAGGTTCAGTCCGATCTCGCCAATTGCGACGCCGCCTGGCGGAGGAGGCATGGCCACGAGCGTTTGGATGCCCATCCAGGCCACCGCGAGTCCAAGCACTCCGCCGCCGACGGAAAGCAAGACGCTCTCGGTCAGCAGCTGGCGGACGATACGCCCCCGGCTGGCGCCGAGCGCCGATCGAAGCGCGATTTCGGGACCTCGCACGAGACCACGCGCCAGCAGCAGACCCGCCACGTTCGCGCACGCGACCAGCAGCACGAGGACGATGGCGGCTTCGAGCGTGTAGAGACGTCCCCGCGACCAACCGAACATCGCTTCCCGGACCGGCTTGACGCGGACGCCCCAGCCTTCGTGCATTTCCGGATTCGCACGCGCGAATCTTGCGACAGTTGCGTTCAGATCGGATTGAGCCTGTTCAATCGTCACGCCGTTTTTCAGTCGCGCTGTGACCACAAAGAACCGCTGCGGGTTGCGTTGTTGCCCACGATCCATCCGGAGCGGGATCCAGTAGTTGGTCTGCTCATTCGGATAGCGGAACGTCTCCGGCATGATGCCGATGACGGTTCGGTTGACGCGGTCGAGCCGCACTTGCTGGCCGAGGATGTCAGCGCTCCCGAAGAAACGCTGCATCCACAGCCGATGGCTCAAGACGATGACTCGCGTGGGAGTGCTCGCGGAGGCTGGCTCATCGTCTTCAGTAAAGAGACGCCCACGCAACGGCTGCACACCGAGTGCGGCGAATGATTCTGCGCTGATCAACTGTCCGCCGATGCGTTCGGCTGGCGCGTTGGCGTCGGCGCCGAAGTCGGCGTTGTTGCCCATGGCGGCGCCCATCACGTCGAACGATCGGTTCTCGTCGCGCCACGCGAAGTAGTCGGCAACGCGGGCATGCGTTTCCTGTGACGGGTCGTCCAGCGGATACGTGCGGATGACGACGACGCGATCGTCGCGGGGAATGTGCAGTTGATCACGCGTCACCGTGTCGAGCACGCTGAGGATCGCAGTGTTCGCGCCAATGCCCAGCGCCAGCGAGGCGAGCGCGACAACAGTGAAGGCAGGATTGCGGCGCAGCATGCGTGCGCCGTAGATCAGGTCCTGACGGAGATCGTGAAGCCAGCCGACGGCGCGGGTGTCGCGGCTTTGTTCTTCGAGCAACGGGATGTTGCCGATGGTGCGCCGGGCGGCGAGCTGCGCGTCACGTTCGGACATGCCGCGCTCGACATACTCCTGCGTCAGCTGCTCGACGTGAAAGGACAGCTCTCTCGCGAGCTCGTCATCGACGGCGTCGCGTCGAAACAGTGCACGCCATCGCTGACGCGCGACCCGCAGGAGTCGTCGAAACATCTACGCACGCTGAAGCAGCAGACCCACCGCGGACGAGAGGCGGTTCCACGACTCGAGCTCGCGGGTGAGCTGACGACGGCCCTCTTTGGTGAGCTCGTAGACCTTGGCGTCGCGGCCGTGCTCGCTGCTTTTCCACTCGGCGGTGATCCAGCCCTGGTTCTCGAGACGATGGAGCGCCGGGTAGAGCGATCCTTGCTGCACCGACAGCACGTCGTCGGAGAGCAGCTGAATGCGTTTGGCGATCGCCCAGCCGTGCAGTGGATCGCGGGTCAGCGTCTTCAGGATCAGCAGATCGAGCGTGCCTTGTAAGAGATCCGAAGGTTTCGGCATGACTTGACAAGCATACCTCGATTATCGACAATCGGATACCTAGAACGTCTACACCAGTTGGTGGTTGGTGGTTGGTAGTTGGTAGTTGGTAGTTGGGAGTTGGGACGGGTTACTGACGATGCGACGACTATCCGCACTGCTGTTGAGTACTGCGCTCGTCGCGAGCGTTGTGTCGGCCGCGGGAGACCCGTTGCAGTTCCGCGGTGTCAATGGCGAGGCGCTCGCGTTGTTTGCCCCAAAAGGCAAAGCGAGCGCGATCTTCTTCGTCGCCAGCGACTGCCCGATCTCGAATTGGTATGCGCCGACTATCCAACAGGTGTGCCGCGAGTACGCGTCGCGTGGCGTGGACTGCACGCTGATGTACGAGGACGTCGATTTGGGCAAGAGCCCGGCGGCGCTCGACGCGGCGGTGCGCACGCATCTGCGTGAGTATCGCTATGACTCGATGACGGCCGCGGTGGACCGCACGCGCGTGGTGGCCAAGCGCGCGAAGGCGACCATTACACCCCAGGTCGTCCTGGTGGACAGCGCCGGCGCGATTCGCTATCGCGGGCGCATCGACAACGCCTATGCCGACCTCGGCAAGCCGCGTCAGCACGTGACGTCGCACGACCTGCGTGTCTCGCTCGATGCCGTGCTTGCCGGCCGACCCGTACCTGCGCCCGAGACCGAAGCACTCGGGTGCTACATCACCGATCCCGCTTCACTTCGTAGGAATTAACCATGCGTCGATACTCGCTGCTGTGTCTCTTCGCGCTGGTGGTGATCTCCTCCGCCGTCGCACTTGCCCAAACGTCACGACGCCCAAGCGCACCCGCATCAGGGGCGGTGACCTTCACCGAGACGATTGCGCCGATCGTGTACGCCAATTGCGTGACCTGCCATCGTCCTGGCCAGGCGGCGCCGTTCTCGTTGATCACGTATGAAGACGTGGCCAAGCGCGGCGCGCTCATCGCCCGTGTGACTGAGTCGCGCTACATGCCACCGTGGCACGGCGACACGGACTTCGGCGGGTTCCTCGGTGAGCGCCGGTTGACCTCGGAGCAAATCGCGACGATCGGCGCCTGGGTCAAGCAGGGGATGCCGCGCGGCGACGAGCGTCGCATGCCCAAGCTGCCGGAGTTCGCTTCGGAGGGTTGGCAGCTCGGTCAACCCGACCTCGTGCTCGAGATGCCGGCAGGATTCGACGTGCGAGCCACCGGTCCGGATGTGTTCCGCAACTTCGTCATCCCAACGCGTCTGACCGAAGACAGGTGGGTGCGGGGCATCGAGTACCGTCCCGGGGCGCGCAAGGTCGTGCATCACGCCATCTTTGCAGCCGTGAAGGGCGGCAGCCTGGCCGCGATCGACGGAGCGGACGGACGTCCCGGGTTCGGCGGGATGGGAACGGTCGGCGTCGCTGGCGGCGGTAACGACTCGCAGGGTCTTGGCGGCTGGGCTGTCGGCGCCACGCCGCAGATGATGCCGGAGGGGATCGCCGCCCGCTTGCCCAAGGGATCCGACTTCCTGCTGCAGGTGCACTTTCATCCGAGCGGGAAGGCCGAGACCGAGAAGTCGCTCATCGGTCTGTACTTCGCCGCGGGACCGCCAGCCAAGAACATGATGTCGATGGCCGTGCCGGCGCTGTTCGGCGTTGGCGCCGGTATCGATATTGCGCCCGGCACGAAGAACTACACCATCAAGGACTCATTCGTCCTCCCTGGCGATGTGACGATGTACAGCGCGGGTGCCCACGCGCACTACATTGCGAAGCAGATGATCGCGACGGCGACGCTGCCTGACGGATCGACGCGCTCGCTGCTCACAATCAAGGATTGGGACTTCAACTGGCAGGACGGCTATGCCTACAAGCAGCCGTTCAGGCTGCCCAAGGGCACGCGCATTGACGTGACAATCACGTACGACAACTCGACCGACAACCCGCGCAATCCGAGCAACCCGCCGCGCCGGGCGGTGTTTGGCGAGCAGTCGTTCGACGAAATGGGCGCAGTGCTCTTCGACTTCGAGCTGCCGAATGCCGCCGACCGGCCGGCGTTCGAGCAGGCGCTCGCTGCCCACGCCAAGACGGCGATTGCCGCCGGAGGTAAGGACGGCACCATCGGGCGCTTTCTCGCGCGCACCAACCGCGAGCGCGGTCCACGTCAGCAGCTCACCGTAATGGATCGCGCCGGGGCTGTGATCACACGCGTCGCCGATCCGGCGTTCCTTCAACACGCCGCGATGTCGCCTGATGGTTCGCAGGTCGCGGTGCTCAAAGTCGATTCCGATACGGGTTTCGAGGACATCTGGATCTACGAGGTCGCCACTGGGCGCGGCCGTGCACTGACCAACGACGAGCCCCGCGACATGGCGCCGGTCTGGTCGGCCGATGGCCGTTCCATCGCCTTCGTGTCGGTGCGCGACAACACCTATGGCATCTATCGCCGGAATGCGGACGGCAGCGGCGCCGAGGAGCGCTTCTACCAGCACAACACGGGCGCGAGCATCTTTCTCACCGACTGGTCGGCTGATGGACGGCTGCTGACGTTCTGGGTCAACGAACGGATGTACGTCATGCCGCGGGGTGGTGAGCCTGTCGCTGTCGAGGTGCCGAATGCGCGCGGTGGCCGGTTCTCGCCAGACGGCCGCCTGCTCGCGTTCTGTGCCGCCACCGGCGAAGCGGGCCGCTTCCACGTCTACGTGTTGCCGTTCGATCCCTCGTCGCCGGCCAGTCTGGCCGCGTCGCTGAAGTCGTCGCCGCGTCAGGTCTCAATCGACAACGCGATCGGCGGTGTGTTCTGGAGACGCGACGGCCGCGAGCTGCTGTTCATGTCGCAGCCCCCGAAGCCGCTGATGATGGCGGCCGATGTGACGAGGACCGCGTCCGGCGTCGAATCGGGCACACCGCGTGTGCTCTTCGCGCTGCCGCCTGGTGGCGGCGGCCCGGCGCAGTTGAGCAGCATCGCGACGCCCGACGCCGAACGGTTTGTGTTCGCCCTCAATCTGCCGCCCAGACAGCCGGCTCAGGCCCAGACAAAGTAAGACGGAATCACGCAAGGACGACTTATGTTATTTTCATAGCATGAGTCGTCTGGTCGCGTCGGCAGCGGTCATCGCCTGCATGTGGTCGACCGTCGGCGCGCAGACGCCGGCGTTCGACGTCGCATCCGTCAAAGACAACAGCTCGGGCAGCCTCGACGGCGTGTTCCGTCGCCAGCCTGGGCGCTTCACCGTCACGAATCTCTCCCTGCAGTGGATCATCAGGATCGCGTACGGGATTCAGGAGTATCAGCTCGTCAACGCACCGAGCTGGACGACGCGGCGCTATGACGTCGCAGCCACGTTCGCGAAGGCCGATGCGTCGGAGGAAGAGGTTCGGCTGATGCTGCAGCGCCTGTTGACCGATCGGTTCGGGCTGCGGGTGCATCGCGAGGAGCGTCGTCTCACGGTGTATGAGCTCACGCCTGCGAAACCGGGTGTGCTCGGCCCGAAGCTCACACCGGCACCGTCGCATGCCGACTGTGCAGTGGCACCGCCCGCGGCTCCTCAGTGCCGAAGGTTCATGACCACGTTCTTCATCAAAGGGCTATGGTCGATGACGCAGCTCGCGCGCTCGCTGGAACAGGTGATGGGCGCGCCAGTTGTTGATCGCAGCAGTCTGACTGGCGTGTTCGATATCGATCTTCAATGGGGCACGGGAAATTTCGCGGAGGTGATCTCGACGATTGGTGTCGAGCAGCAGGCGGCGCTGCTTACCGCGATACGAGATCAGCTCGGACTGAGGCTCGACACGACGCGCGCGCCTTACCCAGTCATCGTGATCGACGAGGTCTCGCCACTGACACCGAACTGATCTCGGGTCGACTACTTGCCAACCATGTGTGGCGCGCTCTTCTCGTTGTCGGTGCAGTGGTAGTCGAGCAGCTCGGTATCGAGCACGATCCGCTGGCGAAGCGTGACGGTCCACGGTCGGGTGTAGACCTTTGGATCGTCGATCGTCAGGTCAACTTCGAGACGACCAAAATTCACCCGGCGAAATCGCTCGGTCATCTTGGCCGCTTCGCTGATCGGACTCCCGTTCCGATCGAGCCAGGTACCCTCGCGCAATCCATTCGTCTGGACAACCAGCGCATCGCCTTCCCATCGTCCCGTTGAATAGCCATTGAAGGTCGGGTCGGGATCGTGTGGCAGCGGCCGCCCGTCGAGGAAGATCTGTCGATAGGTGACGTCGCGCTCCGAGAGGATCACGACGAGATCGGGAAGCTGCAGGAACTTTCGGTACGGAGGGTAGGTGAGGATCCGCACCGCACCCCCAGGTTTGCAGAAACCAACCGGGTCGTCCTTGCCGAGTTGCTCCGTGCGCTCCTTCACCAGAGCGGCGGCCCATGGCTGATACGGGAGACCTCCTGGTAGCTTGGCGCCGATGTTTCGAAACTCCATGCCAGCCGGGTAGTCAACCTGACAGCCGATTCCCGGCGGGCATGGCGCATCCGGCTCCAGCTGCCAGATACCCGAGAAATCAGGCTTGCCATCCGCCGCCCTGGGTGCTGGCGCCGAGAGATTGGGCTTGCCATCCGCTGTGCGCGGCACGCCGCGGGTGGGATAGTTCAGCCACTGTGCGTCGAGCGTGGCCGTCATCGCCAGCGCCGTTACCACCGCCATGCGAATACGCATCACGAGTCCCTCTGTGCGGCGGATTATCGCTCAACCGGAGGGACGCGTACGTCGGCGGCAGTCGCAGGGCTGCCGCCGTCGATGTCAGCCGTCCCTATGTTCGCGTTCGCAGGCTCTCAGCTGCTGTTGCAGTCTTCTCAAGAGTTCTCTCAGCCTCGCGATTGCCGCCCGTATGATCACTCGCTGGTCAGGCGGGGCTTCTGGCAGGAAGTCCTGCAGCTCTTGAATCCTCTCCTCGACCGTCCTGATCCGGTCACGGATCCCCTGACACGGATCCGCCCGTCTAGCACGACGTGTCTTTTTGGCCATCGTGTCTTCCTCCGCAAGGTGAACGTCTCACCAGGGAAGGCGAAAACGATCGGTCATGAGGGTCATTCGGCGCCGTGGCGCCTCAGCGCGTCCTGCATCGCCGGGTTGCCCTGCGCCATCTGTCGAAAGGTGAGGCCGTCCTTGTTGCCGGGGACATTGAAATCAGCTCCCGCGGCAATCAACCGATCAGCGACGCCTGGATAATCTGCGCCCGCGGCGCGACGATGGACCGATCCGAACGCAGCCCATCCAAGCGGAGTGCTCCCATGCGTCGGATCCCTGGCGTCGATCGGGACGCCGCCGCGCGCGAGGATGCGTTCGACCATCCGCACGTTGCCAACCCAGCACGCCGCGTGGAGCGCCGTGCCGCCGTCCGTTCCCGGAGCGGCCGGATCGAACCCGAGCCGCAGCATCAGATCCGCTGCGGCGAATCGACCGAAATAGATCGCGAACGCAAGATGACTGTGCACCCAGCGCTGGAGAGAAGCCACCAGCGCAGGTTCTTCCGCAAGGATGGCGTTCGTCTGCTGTTCATCCGCAGCTTCGACAGAATGAACGAAGCGAACCGCTGCCGGGCTGCGCGAGACGAGCAGTGCCTCGACGTCGCGATGACCGAACTTCCTCGCCACGTCGTGCGGCGACTGGCCGAAGCCGAGCGACCAGCAATAGATGCTCAACGGAGGGACCAGGTCATATCCGGGCTCGTTGACCCGCGCCGCCGTGCAGGCTGAATCCGCATCCAGCAGGCGCGTTGCAAGTGCAACGTCGCCGAGAAAGGCCGCCATGAAAATGTCGGGCGTCGCTCCCCGCTCGAGCAGGCGCCGGCACACCTGCGGACGATCGACCAGCGCGTACTGTGCGGGCGTGGATTTGTGATCGATGCAGCGCACGTCGATTCCCGCCCCGCGATCCAGAAGGAAATCGGCGATCGCGACCGTCTTCGCTTCGTGCAGCGGCTGTTGACCGTCTCCGCCCCGCGCGTGAACGAGCGATGGGTCGGCGTCGATCAAGCGGCGCAGTTCGTCGAGCCACCCGAGCCGCGCGGCCGCGTTCGGCGTCAGCGCCGCACCGCGCGCCAGCAGAAATCGAGCGGTGCTCTCGTCGGCATTGTCGAGCACGGTGTATGGCCCGTTGTCCCAGTCGCTTTTCCTGTTCACATCGGCGCCGGCGTCAATCAGTGCGCCGAGGAGCGCCTGGTTCTTCGCTGCGATGTGAGCCGCGCGTTGTCCGAATGAAAACATCGGATCGTTGACTCGCGTCCGGACGTGGGCCGACGCGAGGAGTTGTTGTGTGCGGCGGACGTCGCCGCCGTGCACGGCGTCGCGAAAGGCCTTGATGTCGCGTTCCTTGAAATCGGCCACGAGCTTCGGCCACGAATCGAAGCCGGCTTCACGGGCGATCGCCAGCTGCGCGTCAGCAAGCTTCAGGGAGCGGGGCGCGGTCGCGGCATCGGACCGCACCGCTTGGATGCGCGCGATCGCTGCTGCGTCGCCGCTGCGGGCGGCGCGGATCAAGTCCTTCGCGAGCTTGTGTTGTTGTTCGAGACTGGTGGGAACAGCAGACGGATTCGGCGTGGACACGGACGACCTCCTTCACGTGTGCCCGTGTCCGCATCATGGGCTGAAGAAAGGTCGCTGTGACGACTGTGAGTGTCCGGCTGAAGCCGGACACTGCGTTTGAGACAGGTGGGCGCTGCCCTTCCCGCGGACCGGAGGCGTCCCGTGAACGCCAGCGAGAAGAGTAGTGCAGCCAGGCGGGTGCGCGCAACTGCGGCCGATCTTCACGTGAGAGAATGAGCTCATCGCTCACATTCTGACCGCCGCAAAGAATTACTGCCGCGTCCTGTGGTTGTTCGCCGAAAAGAAGTACGTCCGCTTCGTGTGGCTCTTCTCGGTGATGCTCATGTGGCAGTGCATCGCCATTGTGCGGAACGCGGCGCGGCGCGTGACCGACAGGCGCCTTCCTCTATCCGCTCTCAAGGCTCGTGCGGAAGGCCACAAGGATTCCGACGAGCGCGAACGTGCTGTTTCTGCCGTCGCCCGTCGGGGCAGGCGCGATCCCGCCATCGAGTCATGGCTGAAAGTGCGAGCGCGGGTCGATGATGACCTCTTCGTCCGCGAGCGGGCCATGCGTGAGCTGGTCAGCCGCTGGAAGGCGGATCCCAGCGGTGTGATGTGGCTGATCGACACGGCACTATCGGGGGAGCCGCTCTTGCAACGGATCGCGTGGGACGGGTTGGCGAGCGGTTGGAAGAACGACCTCCAGATCATCACCACACTCGAAGGGCGAATCGCCGCCGAGGCGAATGCGGCGGCGCGGGAGGACGCCTCGAAGGCATTGGCGGTCCGCTGGAGCGGCCATCCCCAGGTGTCCTCCTGGTTGATTACACAGGCCATTGTCGCTCCATCAGACGCTGCGCGCCGCTCGGCTGGCCTTGCGCTGACGCAGATCGGACAGAACATCCCCGATTTGTCATCGCACATCACCGAGCACGTGCGGTCTGCCGACGTCGTCGAGCGCTGCCGAACACTCGACCTCATCGGAATCCTCGGGCCCGGCAACGGCGATGCGTGGCCGTGTCTCAGCGCCGCAGCCACGACAGACGCCAACCCACGCGTGCGAGGTACAGCACTCGGAGTGTTGGCGCGGCCACGATGGAACCAGCATGCCGAGGCCTCACGCGTCGTGATGCGTCTCGCGCGGTTCGATCCACATTGGGCAGTACGCCGGGACGCGGTTGAATGGCTTGCCCGTTCATGGCCTCGTGGTTCCCAGACCGTGTCGATTCTCACAGAACGAGCCCGAAGTGACGCAGGGTGGGTCGTCCGTCGAGCCGCGCTGCGCGAGCTCGTGGTCGGCTGGAAGGATCATCCCGATACGCTCGCGATCGTCATGGAGTCCGCACGATCGCAGCACCCGGCTGTGCGCGAGACGGCCATTCAGGCCTTGGCGCTGCGATGGTGGAGACATCCGGACACGCTTCCGATGCTGAAGACATGCGCCAGATCCGACCAGCAGAGATCGGTACGGAACGCTGCCGTTTCGCGGTTAGTCAAAAGATGGCCGAAGGATGCGGAGGTCCAGCAGCTGCACGCGGATTATCGCGCGAGTGCATCGACCACCCGCTGACGCGCCGCGCGAATCGTTTCCCGCTGATCGTTGATTCGCGTTGGCGACGGGAGCGGAAACGAGCCCAGGTTGACCTTGGCCAGCGCCGTCCGCGCGCGATCGGGGGGAAGGCTCAGCGCGTCTGCGATCTGGGACACCGTTGTGTGAAGTGCTGGCAGATCCTGAGCCGTTAGATTCGGTACGGCCTTGATGCGGACGCCGGCGACCAACGCACCCTCTTCACGTCGCATCGCGTCCGCCCAATCGAATCCGGTTGCTGGCAACGCTCGCAGACCGATCTCGATCCGCGCCCGCGAATCGGGGTTCAGGCGCGACACCTCGTTGGCGATCGCGTGAAGACTGGGAGTCAAAATCGACTGCGCTGAGAGGAGACTGATCAATGTTCCACCCTGCGCGAGATGCTGGGAGAACCGGATGCTCGCCAGCCAGCGATCGACAGCCTCGGACGTCTGACCGCGGGCGGCTAGCCTCATCCCCGACAGCACGCTGAGACGCCCCAGCACGCGGGCTTTCGCAAGATGCGGAATCGGCGCGTGCGGTCCAAGCTCGTACTCGACGCCCCAGTCGCACGACCGCAGCGTTGAGGCACGAGCCATGATGTCGAGCGCCTCGACGTTGGCGTCAAGGATCGCGCCCAGCCGGCCTTCGTCCCAGGCCGCGTTGCCGTCGGCCACCCGCAACAAGAGATCGGTCGTCGTCGGATCGGCAGGCGGGTCCTGAAGCGCGGCAAAGGCCGTCCAGTACCTGAGCGCCGCATTCGCGGTGGTCTGCTGCGGTTGTGCGTCTGCCGTCACGGTGAGCACTCCCGCGGCGACGACGGCGGCAATGAATCGCCTCATTCGGTCACTCCTTTGACAACGCGTGAAGAGCCCCACCGGGTCGCTCCACGTCCGGCAGAATGCGCCGCGAGGTTCGTGTGAGGATCGACTCGAGATCACGGGACTCGTCGAGCACGAACGGGGTGAGCGCCCCCAGCGTAACCGCGGTCCGCGGTGCGTCGGACACGGAAATTGGCACGCGCCAGCCGACCATGATCACGACCGCCGCTGCGATGCCGCACAGCACCACCCGCACGAGCGGGCGCACTCCACGCCCATGTTCGACATCGGGCAACGGACCGGGACGACGAGGCCGAAACTGTTGAAGGAGGGTTTCAAGTTCGTCCATGCCAGACCTCGTTCAACTTCGCGAGACCGTAGCGATAGCGGGACGCAGCCGTATTCGGTGAGATGCCGACCACGCCGGCCACCTCGTCGAACGTCATCTGCCCCCAGACGCGGAGCACGATCACTTCTCGTTGCTCCTCTGGCAAAGTCCTCAGCGCCGACTGCAAGGCGAGCGCAGTCTCCGTCGAGCCCGAGGGACTCTCGAGCCACTGTGCCTCGCTGTCGAGCGCGACTTCGCGTGACCGGTCCCGAATCTGATTCAGCACGTGATTGCGCACCGCTCGAAACAGGTAGCCGGGCGACGAGATCTGCGTCGCTCCGTCCCGAAGCAGCTGAAGGAACACCTGGTGCAAGACATCCTCCGCCTCCGCGGGGTCGTGTAGAAAGGCACATGCGTACGCCAGCAGGGCACGGCCGTGCTGTTCGTACAGCTGCCGCACCTCGTTCCGATCGCGCATCGTGCCCGTCACGCCGCCATCCGTGGAGCCTCATCTCCATGACACGCGAGAGGCCCGGATTTGTCTAGGTTCCGGTATTCTTGTCGCGGAGGGATCTGATGAGACGTGCTGGACTTCTGACAGCCATCGTCGTGGCTGGACTGACCGTCGCGGGCATCGCCGCGCAACAGCGAGTGGGCGGAGGCGCGGGTGGGCGTGGAGGCGGGCCGAGAATTCCGCCGACTGGCACGATCGAGAAGATCAAGGACAACCTCTACAAGATCGGCGGCGCAGGCAGTAACACCACCGTCTTCATCACCGCCGATGGCGTCGTCCTCGTGGACACCAAGCTCGCCAACAACGGGGAAGCGATCATGGCGCAGGTGAAGACGGTCACCGACAAGCCAGTGTCGATGATCATCAACACCCACGTGCACCCCGATCACAACGGGAGCAACGACTACTTCAAGGCCGCCCGGCCGATGATCCAGGTGGTCACACACGAGAACACCAAGAAGTGGGTCGCGGCCAATCCGAAGGCCAACCCCGCGTGGATGCCAGACACCACCTTTACGGACAAGACGACGCTCGGGAAAGGCAAGGACCGCATCGACCTGTACTACTTTGGTCCCGGCCACACTAACGGCGACGCCTTCGTGGTGTTCACGGCGTTGCGGGCGATGTGCATCGGCGACCTGATGGCCTGGAACATGGGGCCACTCATCGACCCGGCGACTGGTGGCAGCATCGTCGCGCTCCCCGACACGCTCGAGAAGGCGATGAAAGGAATCAAGAACGTCGATCTCGTGATCGAGGGTCACGGGAACGTCAACACGTGGCAAGGCCTCCGCGCCTACACGGAATTCCATCGTGCCTTGCTGAATGCCGCAAAAACCGCGTTGTCCCGCAAGGAGACGCCGGAAGACGCGCTGGCTGAACTCGAAAAGAACCCGAAGTTCGGCGTCTTCATGAAAGACGAATTGTTGAAGGACCTCGAGTACGGCGGCACGCCGAAGTCGCGCGCGCTCATCAACCTGAACGTCGCTTTCCAGGAGCTGAAAGGCGAGCCGGTGACCACGAACTTCGGTCCCCCGCGCGGCGGCGGCCCAGCGCCGGCGGCCCCGCCGTCAGCGGCGCCACCGCCGTCAGCGGCGCCAC
>Ga0111538_10001502_pt1 | contig 32624 bp, 33 predicted proteins | sample SoiMethybrSBSTD1_FD_79669 | JGI IMG/M metagenome (GOLD analysis project Ga0111538, IMG submission 79669) | Bulk soil microbial communities from a Populus tree surrounding site in Tennessee, USA - Soil MetaG P. TD hybrid SBSTD1 (version 2)... | ecosystem: Environmental > Terrestrial > Soil >...
CGTTCTGGGCGGGCATCGGCCTGGCGTTCAACACGCGCCTCTCTTCGATGATGGCGACCGCCCTCGCCCCGACCGGCGCGCTCATGACCTTCATCGCCTTGTGGACCGGGTCGCTGTGGGGCAGGCCGACCTGGGGCACGTGGTGGGTATGGGACGCCCGGCTCACTTCCGAGCTGATCCTGCTCTTTCTCTACTTTGGCTTCATGTCGCTGCAGGCCGCGATCGACGAGCCGCGCCGCGCCGACAAGGCGGGCGCCGTGCTGGCGCTGGTGGGCGTCGTGAACGTTCCGATCATCTATTTCTCGGTCCAGTGGTGGAACACGCTGCACCAGGGCGCGTCGGTGAGCTTGACGAAGAGCCCGACGATGGCCGCGACCATGCTGACCGGCATGCTGGTCATGGCGCTCGCGTTCTGGATGTATTCCATCGCGGCCTCGCTGATACGCGTGCGCGCGATCATTCTCGAGCGCGAGCGTAATTCGGACTGGGTAAAGACGCTATGAACTGGGGCAGCATAGGCGAATTTTTCGCGATGGGCGGATACGGTTGGTACGTCTGGGGGTCTTACGCGGTTACCATCGTACTCATCGCCGCAGAGTTGGTTCTGGTTGCCGCACGCCACCGGAACACTCTCCGATTGACCAAGAACGGGTCCCAGGCCAACCGTCGTTAGAGGTCCTGTTTCAAGGGTAATAGCGGACTTCTAAGACCGGAAACGGCCCCGTACGAACGAAAAAACATCGAAATATCAGCAGCACAATAGGGTCAGACCCCAAAGGAATTGGATCGGGCTTTCGCCAGGTCCGCACCCCTTGGTTGAAACCTGAGCTGCGCGGTCTGCTCGAGCGTCAGCATCCTGTTGCGCATGCCCGGTCCCACGACGTCCGGAAACTCGTAGACGTCAATGTCCATGATCTCCGCGAAGGTGCGGTACGCGGAATTGCTGTTGACGGTCTGACCGAAGAAATTAAAGCCCCACGGCGGATAGTCGAGGTCCTGCTCGTTCAACAATGGAATGGCCGCCGTTGCGGCCTGCCAGCGGTCCAGGCCGTCGGCGCCTTCATACACCGGATGGGCAGGGCTTTCGCCGAACATGCGCGTAGGCTTCACCTTGATGCCCAGCCTGGCAGCGTAGGCTTCCTCGTGAGCGAATACGTACGCTCTCAAACCGTGCTCCGAGGTAGTGCCGATGGGGACAATCCGCCCGGTGACCCGGCTCGTCGCGAGCCCATGCAGCTCGGCCAGCGTGCATTTCAGCGTCTCGTCCCTGAGCACCCAGAAGTTGTGGCTCCAGATCCCGAGCCGATAGGAACGCGCTTCGACGACGTAGCTTGCCATACGCAGCGCTAGGGCACGACCGACTCGATCGCTATATTGACGCCCGTCGCGCCCACCTTAACGGCGCTCGTCTGCCCCTGCAGATCCCCGCTCTGCGGCGTGGCGCCGCCCGATTTCGACACGCGCGCGATGACGATCACCTCGCGGAACTTCGAGAGCTTCATCTCCGGGGACATCGCCTGCTCGTCCGAGAGCGTGAAATCCAGCGGCAGGTCTTTGACCTGGCGCTTCAGGATGGCGAGCGGCATGCGCGGCCCCTCCAGCGCGCGCGCCAGTATGAACACCGTATCCGTCGGCGCCGCCTTTGCGGCCACCGATGGCCCCAGGGTAACGCGGCCCCCGATCGTTGCTCCGGAGGCCGGCGCTCCCGGTGCCGGCTCCCCTTCGCTCTTTGCAGCGGGCGCCGCGGGCTTCGCCTCGCCCTTCGGGGTTGCTTGCGCAACCTTCGCATCGCCCTTCAGGCCCGCCTCCGCGCGCGCTTCCTGGAGGCGTTCACTGACCATGCGTGCAAGATCCGAGCCCGGCGGCGCGACGCGCTCCAACCGTTCGAGGTAAGGCAGCGCGCCGCGGTAGTCGTTGCGCTGGAACGCGGCCGTGGCGGCCAGGATCAGCGCCTTCGGGTGATCGGGATCGAGTTTCAAAGCGCGGTCGACCAGAGCAAGGACCTTGTCATCGAATCGCCGGTTCTGGCTCATCGCGAGCGCATCGGCATAGTCCGCGTAAAGCCCGGCATCCTCGACTCCCAGCTTCGCGGCACGCTCGTAGGCCGCCACGGACTCCGCAAATCGCCCCAGCACATAGTAGGAACGCCCCAGCAGGAACCAGCCTTCCGGATCGTCCGGTTGTGCCTGCAGCTTGGCCGCAAGACGCCCCACCATCTGCTCGACCTGCTCCGGCGTCGCCCCCGGCCCGCCGTGGCGCGCCCCCGCGCCCGTTGCTGCTGGCGACATGGCCTCCGGGTTCCCGATCTGAAAATAGAGAACGGCCGCCGCCAGTGGTATGACCGCGCCGACGATTCCCGCCACCCAGCGGCCGTCCGGCAGTCCGGGGTTCTTCGCCGCCGGCTCGTCGACCTCTTCCAGCACGCGGCGCTCGAGCTCGCTCTTCGCGCGCTCGTAGTGTTCGCCGGTGATGGCGCCGCGCTCGAGCTCGGCGTCGAGCTCTGCCCGCTGGTCGCGCAGGACGGCCAGGTTCGTTTGCCGGCGCGGGATACCGTCCTGCGCATGCCGCTTGAGCAACGGCGGCAGCATCCACGCCAGCGCGCCCGCGATCATGGTCGCTGCTATGGCGATGAACCAGCTCACGCGCGATCTTTCTTGCCGTCGCCGGCGAGGAGCGCCCGGGCGCGGGCGCTTTCGGCGTCGGTCAGCGGCGCCGCTGCCTGCCGCCGGCGCCGCACGGCAAGATTGCGCGCGAGAACGGCCGCGCCGATCAGGAGCAGCAGGGCCGGCCCGAGCCAGAGCAGCGCCGTCGTCGCCTTGAACGGCGGGCGATACAGCACGAAATCGCCGTAGCGCTGCACCATGTACTGGACGATTTCACCGTCGGTGCGGCCTTCCGTGATCTGCTCGCGGATCTGGGTGCGCAAGTCCACCGCGAGCGGGGCGTTCGAATCCGCTATCGTCTGGTTCTGGCACACCAGGCAGCGCAGCTGCTCCGCCAGCCGGACCGCGCGCTGCGCGCGCACCGGATCCTGGTCCGTCGGCACGGCCTCGCCGGCCCAAGCCAAGGATAGCGAAACGATTAAGAGAACTATGGAGGCGACGACCTTCAAGGACGCATTGATTTGGGGTCTGACCCCGGTAAGCGGTTGATCTTGAAGCAATCGCATCGGCGGCGGACTGGTCATTGTTTCTGCAGCGTCCGCACGAGCGGCAGTATCTTTTCGTCGAGCGATCTGACGGTTACCGGTCCGATCTGCTTGTAGCGGATCACGCCCTGCCGGTCGATCACGAAGGTCTCGGGGACCCCGTACACGCCGTAATCGATGCCCACCCTGCCCGCCGCATCGGCAACGCTCAGGACATAAGGGTCGCCGAACTGCTTCAACCAGGCCTTGCCGGCGTCCGGCTGGTCCTTGTAGTTCAGGCCGATGACGGGGACCGTGCGTTGCTTCGCGAGCTCTACGAGGAGCGGATGCTCGTCGCGGCAGGCCGCACACCACGATGCCCACACGTTCAGGAGCCACACCTGGCCCTGCATGTCCTTCGTAGAGAACGCGAGATCCGGCTTGTGCAGTTGCGGCAGGTTGAACGCGGGCGCTGGCCGGTCGATGAGCGGCGACGGCACTTCGCGCGGATTGAGCGTGAGCCCGACTGCAAGCAGCGCCACCAGCAGGACGAAAACGGCGAGGGGGACCAGGTATCTCAAGCGGCGGCCTGTCGCGTCGCGGCCGCCGCTTGCGGCACCGGCTCGCGCCGCCGGGCGCCCCGGTAACGGCGGTCCGAGAGCGCGAGGAGCCCTCCCAGCGCCATGATCGCGCAGCCGCCCCAGATCCAGACGATGAACGGCTTGTAGTAGATCCGGACCGACCATGCACCCCCGTCCACCGGCTCGCCGAGCGAGACGTACAGGTCACGCAGCGGACTGCTCGTGATCGCCGCTTCGGTCATCGCGTTCTGCTGCACGAGATAGACGCGCTTCTCCGGGTGCAGGGTCGTAACCTCGCCGCCGCCCTCCCGGCTCACCTTGACCGTGCCCTGCGCGGCGCGATAGTTGGGGCCCATGACCTCGCGCGTGCCGTCGAAGCGAAAGACGTAGCCGCTGACTGTCGCGGTGTCGCCCGGCGCCATGCGCAGGTCGCGCTCCACCTCATAGCCCTTGACCAGCGTCACGCCGGTGATGAAGACCGCCACGCCGCAATGCGCCACTACCATGCCGTAGTAGCTGCGCGGCTGCGCGCGAAGCCGGGTGATCAGGGTTCCTCCGCCACCGATGCGCGCCCGTAGATTGAGGACCGCGGTCGCCGCAACCCAGAACGCGAGCAGCAGGCCGAAACTCACGAGCGGCGACCACTTGCCCGTAACCGCCGGCACGATGAGCGCCGTAACCACGCTTACCGCCAGCGCCCAGCGCAGACGGACGGCCAGCTCCGGCAGGCTCGCCTCCTTCCACCGCGCCAGCGGGCCTATCCCCATCAGGAATACCGCCAGCGCCATCAGCGGCACGAACACGGCCTCGAAATACGGCGGCCCGACCGAGATCTTCCCCAGGTTGAGCGCGTCCAGCACCAGGGGATAGAGCGTGCCCAGCAGAACCGCTCCCGCCGCGACCACGAGCAGCACGTTGTTGGCGAGCAGGAAGGATTCACGCGAAACGACCTCGAAGGCGCCGCCCAGTCCCACGCGCGGCGCGCGCCAGGCGAAAAGTGCCAGCGAGCCGCCGATGACGAGCGCCAGGAACCCGAGTATGAAGATGCCGCGCTTCGGATCCGTGGCGAAGGCATGCACGGAGGTGAGCACGCCGGAGCGCACGAGGAAGGTGCCGAGGAGGCTCATGCTGAAGGCGAGTATCGCCAGCAGCACCGTCCAGCTCCTGAAGGCCCCGCGCTTTTCGGTAACGGCGAGCGAATGAATCAGCGCGGTGCCGAGGAGCCACGGCATGAACGACGCGTTCTCGACCGGGTCCCAGAACCACCATCCGCCCCACCCCAGCTCGTAGTACGCCCACCAGCTGCCGAGCGCGATGCCGCAGGTGAGAAAGCACCAGGCGAGCGTCGTCCAGGGCCTCGACCAGCGCGCCCAGGTCGCATCGAGCTTACCGCCGAGCAGCGCCGCGATCGCGAAGGAAAACGCCACCGAGAACCCTACGTAGCCCATGTAGAGCATCGGCGGATGGATCACCATCCCCGGGTCCTGCAAGAGCGGGTTCAGGTCGCGCCCGTCAGGCGCGGGCGGCAGGAGCCGCTCGAAGGGGTTGGATGTGAGCAGCATGAAGAGCAGGAAACCCGTGCTGATGAGGCCCATCACGCCCAGCACGCGCGCCACCATCTCGTCGGGCAGCCCCCTGCTGAACACGCTGACTGCGACCGTCCAGGCGGCCAGCATGAGGACCCACAGGAGCATCGAGCCCTCGTGCGAGCCCCAGGTCGCTGCGATGCGGTATGGGAGCGGCAGGCTGGAGTTGGAATTCGACGCGACGTTCAGCACGGAGAAATCGCTGCTTGCGAAGGACCAGGCGAGGCAGCCGAACGCGATCGCGACGAATACGAACTGCCCCTGCGCGGCCGGGCGGGCGAGCGCCATCCACTCCGGCACGCCGCGCGCCGCGCCGATCAAAGGGAGCGTCCCGAGCGCGAACGCGAGCGTCAGGGCGAGGATGAGGGAGAACTGTCCGATTTCGGGGATCATCTAAACTCCGTGACTCGTGACCCGTGATTCGCGCCTGGCGGACCATCTTGCCTTGTCAGGTCGGGTTCGCTGCATTTTCCGATTACCGGTCACTGGTCACCGGTCACTGGGTTACAACGCTTTTCTGCGCCTTCTTCGCCTGCTCCATCGCATGCGCCGCTTCGGGCGGCATGTAGTTCTCGTCGTGCTTCGCGAGGATCTGCGTCGCGTGAAATACCCCGTCCGTCGTCAATTGCCCCTGCGCCACCACCCCCTTGCCCTCCTTGAAGAGGTCGGGAAGTATGCCCGTATAGACGACCGGAACCGTCCGCGCGGTGTCGGTGACGTTGAACCGCACCGTCAGGCCATCGCTCTGGCGCTTGAGGCTCCCCGTCTCCACCATCCCGCCGATACGGAACGCCTTGCCGTGGGGCGCCTCGTTCGCCAGCACCTGGGTGGGGCTGAAAAAGAACACGAGGTTGCTCTGAAAGGCAGTCAGCACGAGAGCCGACGCTATGCCTAGTGCGGCAAGACCGCCCGCGATCAAGGCCATTCTCTTGTGACGAGGTTTCATCGATGAAGGTAACGCCGAAAACGGCCGCCCGTGCAGGCAACCGACGGGAAAACATGCGAATTATCGCGGATTCAGGGTGGCTTTGGAAATGAAAAAGCCGGCCACGGCCGGCTTTCTTCCGGGGGCGGACCGGGCCTATTTCTGCGACAGCACGTAATCGACCGCGGCCTTGATCTCGGCGTCGGACGCAGCGACCTTAGGGTGCCCCTTGCCGTCCTTCAGCTTGGCGGCCAATTCCTTCGCATCGCCCTTCTTGGCCGCTATGTCCTTGAAGGACGGCCCGACCTTCTTCTCGTCAGCGGCGTGGCATTTGAGGCAGCCCTTGTCCTTCACCACGCCCGCCCCGGACTGCGCAAGCACGGCTCCCGCCGCTATGGTCCCCACAACTGCTACTACAACCCGTAACGTGCTCATTGCATTTTCCTCCTTGAAAGATGGGTATGGCGCCACTGTACAACGTTCCTGCGGCGAATGGGTTGACCGTCCAGCACCGTCCGGGGGCCCTACTGCCACTTGTAATAGTATGAAACCCCGAAGAAATTCACCTTCTGGTTCGGATCTTCCCTCAACCGGCTGCCGTCCGCGTATACCCACGTCGACCAGGTCCAGTCGTTGGTGCTGTAGCGGTCGAAGACATAGTCGAGCCGGATGCCCGAGTTCTTCTGCAGCGCGTACTTCGCGAACAGGTTGAGCCGGGTAAGGCGCGTCGTGATGGCCGGCACCGAGTCGATCGCCGCTCCGGTGAGCGTCGCCTGCTCGTAGTCGTCCTTGATGTCCGTATAGCTCAGGTCGGCCCCGAGTTGCAGCGCGGCACTGGGCTTGCCGCGCAGGCCGAAGCCGACGCTGTCGCTCCTGTTACTGATCGTCGAGCTGTAGGTGGGAACGCCGCAGACGCCGGTCGAGGACGCGCCGACGCAGGTTGTCTGGTCGGCCTTTGTTTCGTTCCAGGTGTACCACGCCGTCGCCTGCCACTGGTCGGTGAAAGAGTACGCCGCATCGAGCGAATAGTTGCGGTATTTGCCCTTCATCGGGCCGATGGTGGATCCGTCGCGCGTTGAGTAGTCGTCGCGGGCCGCGTCGACGTAGAAGCCGAAGGTCAGGGGGTCGACCGGCGTCCAGTTCACCGACAGGCGCACCTTGTCGCGGTCGCGGTCCGCGAGGTGGATGGGCGCGATGAGGTTGCTCCCCACCGCGCCGCCCGTCACCGTGGTCAAGACCCACGGCGAGCCGCCACGCTCGCTATGAACGTAGGACAGCGCACCAGTCAGGGTTTCCGACATCATGCGGCGCAATTCCACGCGATACGAGGTTTCGTCGGTCGTCTCCCGGAAGCTGACGATCCGCACCGGGGAGGTATTGCGCTTCTTTTCCTCGTAGTCCACGCCGCCGGTCAGCCGGAAGTATTGAGGAAGCGCATAGCTCGCCTCCGCCTTGGCTGTGGTCGTGCGTATGGAGCGCGGCTCGTTGGCGCCATCGGTGGTCGTGAGTGCGGGCGTCAGGTACAACAGCACCGGCGTCTTGTCGTCGCGGTCCTCGTAGCGCAGGTTCGCGGACAGCGTGAGCTTCGGTATCGGCGTCGAAACGATGCCGGCCTGCGCCAGCTTCGTGTCGACCTTGCCCATCAGGTTGTTGCCTATGCCCGGCGAGAGGGGAACGTTCACGCCGGTGACGAACGCGTCGTCCTGCTTCGCCTGGGCGTATGCCACCTTGAAGTTGCCCCGCGTGGTCGGCGTAAAGCCGTAGCTCCCCGACAGGTAGAGCTGGTGCGAGTGGTTATCCGGCGGCAGCGCGAGGGGGGTAAAGGTCGATAGCCCCGCAAGGCCCCCGGCAATGTTGAGGCCGTTGTACTGGTTGTTGTACATCGTCCCGTAGTAACCGCCCGCAAGCTGAAGATCGGTACCGGTGTAGTTGATCTTGACGTCGAGCTGGCGGGTAGTGGAATTGATCGGCTCGGGCGTGAACTCGAATTGCCCGAACGAGCCGACGGGCCCAGCCCCTGTCGTCCCGCGCGCGAAGACCCGCGTCCCGTCCTTCTCCTCGTTGCGGAAGCGCACCTGCAGGTCCCAGTTGCCGAACAATATCTTGTCAAAGCCAAGCCCGATGTTGTCGCGCACGGTCTTGAGGTCGGCGCTGGGCGGACTGGTGGGCGGGGCCGGCATCGTGAGATTGTTCGAGCCGATGCCGGAAACGCCGGTAAGAATCGAGTACGGCTCGAGGCGCGGGATGCGGTTGTACTCGACGAAATAGCCCCAGTCGCCCTGCCGCGTGTGCTCGAAGCGCAGTTGCCGGTTGTACAGCCCGACGTTGCGGCCGAACCCCCCCAACCACGTGCCCGTCTCGTCATCGCGCTTCACCAGGCTGAAATCGAGCAGCCCGTAGAAGCCGTCCCTGGAGATGCCGTTGTACTGCCCGAAGCGCCGCCCGTCATTGTCCGCATAACCCAGCCCCGCGCTCGCCTCGCTGGCGGCGGTGTTCAACTGTCCGTAGGGCGCCAGCATCTCGGCAGCATCCGCCGGTGCGAGCGCTGCGAGGAGCGCCGCCGCCATGCCCGTCTTCGTGAATGCTTTGCGCGTATTCATGCCATCCTCCCTGCCCCTACCGCCGGAAAGTCCGCTCGTTGCTGATGTCCGACGGGTTGTTAGTGCCGTGGATCTGGGTGTGGCAGTTCATGCATCCCCGCGCGAGCGTGCTCGCGCTGGTGCTGGTGCCGGTCAGGTTCGCGATATTGCCGCGATGGCTCGTCGGCTCGTGGCATTGCTGGCACAGGAAGGGCGAGCGCTGCCGGAGCAGGTTTGGGTTCGTCGTGCCGTGCGGGTTGTGGCACAGCGCGCAGTTTTCCTGCACAGGCTGATGCGTGCGCACGAACGGCCCGCGCTTCTCCATGTGGCAGGTGTAGCAGGTGTCGTTCACGTTGTCGCGCACCATCATCGCCGGCCCCACCGAGCCGTGCGGATTGTGGCAGTCGGAACAGGCGATCAGGCCCTCCCGTATCGGATGCCGAGACGGCCGGTTGATCTGCACGCGCTGCTCCTTGTGACAGGAGAAGCACACGTCGGACTGGGTGAGCTTGTCGCGCACCGGATCGTGGGCGACGTGGACCTTGTGGCAGGAGGAGCAGGCCACGTCTCTCCGCTCGTGCGTGCTCCCCGCCCAGTGGATGCGCGCGCGGCCCTGGTGGCAGGTCGAGCAGACTTCGTTCTTCTCCGCGGAGGGCATCTTGCTGAAACGCTTCGGCATCGCGTTGGCCGGGCTCTTCAGGTGCTCGGCGGGATCGCCGTGGCACATCGCGCAGCCGACGCTGATCGGGGCGCGGGCGTCGGCCTTGGTGCCATGCTTGCCGGTCCACACCATCAACGCGTTGGCATGGCAGTTGGCGCAGACCTTTCCTTCCCGGATTTCGTCGGCGGACTGCGAGAAGGCGCTGGCCGAATAAATCCACACGGCCAACCAGAGACACGCCGTCGCGAGGAATGGAGCGCCCCAAGTCCTGTGCCTATTCATCATTCCCCCTCAGCCACCGGTCTTCACTCGGACGGCGCCGTGTGCGCGATACCCTTGTGGCAGTCAATGCAGGTGGCCTTACCGTCGAGCACCTGCTGGTGCATCGGCCTCACGAACTCCTGCTGCTTCGCGAGCATCTCGGGCGCGAACTCGTGGCACTTGCGACAGTTGCGCGAGTTGTTGCCCTTGAATTCCTCCCATACTTCGCGCGCCATGCGCGTGCGCTCTTTCTTGAATTTCTCCTCGGTAGAGATGACGCCGCGCATCTCGCCGATCGCGTCCTTGATGCCGGCCTTCGCCTTGTACCAGAGGAGCTCCGGGTAGTGCGGCGGAATGTGGCAGTCGTGGCAGCCGGCATGCACGCCGGTGCGGTTCAGGCCATGCCCGCTCTCGCGGTGCTCCTTCGCAACCCATTGCATCGAATGGCAGGCATTGCTGCAGAACGCGTCGGTCCCGGTCAGCGCGACCATCACCTGGGTGCCCACCGTCGCCGCAAAGCCGACGCCGACGCCGATCACGAGCAACGCCAGCACCGACCAGCGGGTGCTGGGCCGCGTCAGGCGCTGCCAGATTCCACCCGCTGCGTGATCCTTTTCCAGACCGGACTCCCCCTTGCTGTCGCTATTGTCCCGCAAATATCACCACGAGCCATTGCACCTTGGTGCACTTGTTGTAAGAACGCAACGGTTCTGTCGGCCGGGGAACATGGATGGAGCGCTCCGCGCGAGTCGCCACGGGACCTACGCTTGCCTTCGAAGGGGCCAGGTCTCGTTGGCGTGCCGCAGAAGCCCGGGGTCAGTTCGACAGGCCGCGATGAACGTCCGGACTTCGCGTGACGCCCAGGCGTTGCGATAGGCCTGCCACGCGGTTTCCAGCGAGTCCCGCCGCAGATCGGCCGGCGCAAACGGCAGGGCGTTCAAGAGCTTGACCTTGCCGTTGGGCACGACGAGCAGCATCGCCTGCGGGCTCACGAGCCGTCGCTCCATCTCGGTGAGGATATCCCAGGGGTAGATCGAAAGCGCAGTCACCGCGTTGCGCGACTGCGCGTGCTGCCGCAGGGCGAGAACGGCGGCCTGCCATTCCTCGTCCCGGCACGCGATACGGTCCCAGTCTGCCGCCGCGCGGCCTATCCGCATGAGTGGCCCGGTCACGAATGCGCTACAGCCCAGCCCGACCGCCAGATCGTAGGCGTCGACCATCTCTCCGAGATTGGTGCGCGTAGGAGCGAACACGAGCTGCGGCGCGAGCCCGCGGGCAGCCAGGCGCCGGATTGCGGCCGTGGCCGTATCGAAGCTCGAACCCGGACGCACGCGCTCGTGCGTCGCGGCGGTCGCCCCGTCGACCGAAATCTGCACGCACTGGACGTGCAGACCGGCCAGGCACCCGGCGGCAGCCTCGTCGATACGCGACCCGTCGGTCTCGATCTTGAGCGCGACACCACCCGCGGCGAGCAGTTCGAAAAGCTCCCAGCAATGCGGCGAGATCAGGGGCTCGCCGCCGCCGAAGGCGACGTAGGGAATGCCGGAATCCACGATACGCCGGGCGAGCTCCAGCGCCTCCGCCCGAGTGAGCTCGTCGCGCCATGCCCGGTCGGGGCCGGACTCCTCGCAGCAGGTGATGCAGCGTGCCCCACAGCGGTTCGTCAGTTGCCAAGCAAAGAAAAGGGGCGCGCGGTAGTCGTCTACCGCGCGCCCCGGCATTGCGGAATACTGGATGGACTGCTTGCCGTTGCTCAGGTGAAGCGGATGTACGGCTGCGCCATGACCTGCTCGGAGACGTCTTCCATCTTGGGCGTCTCCCAGTTCATGCGCTCGCCCGGCTTGATCTGCTCGGACTGCTTCGCTTCCTGCTCGTTCGTCTTGCCCTTCAGGTTCACGCTCGTGTCACTCATCTGGCCTCCCGGATCCAAAGCTTCCGGGGAAGAGAATAGCAGAGTTCCCGGGCCCCTCCAAGCTCGCCCTCAGGCGCCGCCAGGGGCGGGCATGAGCCACCAGCTGTTCGCGAGCTCGTGACGAGACTCATCGCCGATCGCGCCGCGCGCCGCTTCGGCGATCGCGTCCTCGTGCCATGCCCGTTGATAGGCGGCCCACGCCTGCTCGAGGCTGCACTGCCGCAGATCGGCACAGGCGTGCGGCAGGGCCGCCGCCACTTTCACCCAGCCGTTGGGCAATATCAGCAGCGTTGCCGGCGGCTCCGCCAGGCTCCCGCGCAGGCCCTCCTCCAGGGTAAACGGTTCGTAGCAGATCTCCATGCCCCCGCACGCCGACTCCTGCGCGTAGAGCGCCCGCAGGTCCGACCACGTCTCGTCCGGCGGCGCGACTCGCGGCCAGTGGCGGGCGGCGGTCCCGACCCGCATCAACCGCCCCGAGTTGAAGCGGAACGCGCCCAGCGCGCGCGCGCGCGCGATGACCATCCCGGCCTCGTGCAGGTTCAGCCGGGTCGGCGCAAAAGTCACTTCGAGCGGGAGGCCCGCGTCGCGCGCCGCACGGCACGCGTCGTGCGCCTTGGCGAGCGAGCCGCCCGGACGCTGGCGCCCGTAGACCTCCTGACTGTCGCCGTCGAGGCTTACCTGGATAGAGCGGATCGGCAGCCGGGCGAGCCTCTCGGCGACGCCGGCATCGAACTGCTGGCCGTTAGTCTCGATCTTGAGGTACACGCCCGCCGCTCCGAGCGCTTCGGCCAGCCGGAAGAAATGCGGCACCACCAGCGGCTCCCCGCCGCACAGCATGACGTACGGGACATCGTTGCGGGTGATCTCGCCAGCGATGCGCAGCGCCTCCTCTGCGTCGAGCTCGTCCGCGAGGCGCTTGCCGGGGGCCGAATCGGTGCAGCAATGCAGGCAGGCGAGATCGCAATCTCGCGTGAGCTGCCACGAGACGAAGAGCGGTGCGCGCAGGCTGTCGATGCGGTTCGCCACCACTGCTTCAGGCCCGCGCGAGGATGCCGACACCGAACAGCGTAACGGCCACGAGATAGCAGGCGACGATGGCACGAATCGCCGGCACGAACTGCCGCGGCGATTCGTAGGTGCGCAACGCCGCCCGCGCGCTCGATACGAGCAGCGGCAGCGCCAGCAGCGCGGCAAGACACGCAACGGGGAACACGCCGGCGGCCACGCCGGCCGCGACCGTCATCAGCCCCGCTGCCGAAAGCGCGAGATAGAGCCAGACCCCGCGCCGGCGGCCGAGCCGGACGACGAGGTTACGCTTGCCGACCAGGCGGTCCTGGTGATAGTCGGGAATGGCGTTCACCACGGCGAGCGCCATGATCAGGAATCCCGGAACCAGTGACGCCCAGAAAGCACCCCACGTAAGCGTTCGGGTGTGCAGGTAAAGGCTGCCGAGAACCATCCAGGGGCCGTACGACAGCGCGATCACCGTCTCGCCCAGCCCGCGGTAGGACCAGCGAACGGGCGGCGCTTCGTAGAAGATGGCTGCCGCTCCGCCCAGCAGTGCGAAAGCGAGTATCGGCCATCCCAGCCGCCAGGCGAGGTACACGCCGACCCCAAGCGCACCCGCGAAGGCGAAGGTTCCCATCCAGAATACGGCCCGCGTCACGGGCGGCACGTCGGCGGGATTGAAAATACGGTCGGTCCCCATCTGTGCGTCGAAAAACTCGTTGAAGCACTCCACTCCGATGACCGCCAGCACGACACCGCCGAGTCCGCTCCAGAAGAGCGGTGCGTCGAACTCTCCCGCCTCGGCGGAGGCCCACGCAGCCCCCAGCAGGTAGGGGAGCAGCCCGGCGGAGAGAAAAAAGCGGTAGCGAACCAGACTCAGGACCAGCAGCAGGCGGCGCCAGGGCGACCGGCCGGCCCCGGCATGCTGGTGCGGCGGGACGCTCAGAGATGGACCCACTGGTGCAGCGTCGCCGTCTTGCGCGGGTCCTGCGCGAGGTCGTCCACGAATTTCGCGACGCGCGGGTCCTGCCAGGCACGCTGGAAATGACCCCATATCTCCGCGAGACTCTGCCGTCGCAGGTCGCCGCACACGAACGGCAGCGCGTTGATGAGCTTGACCAGGCCGTTGGGGAGGACGATCAGCAACGCGGCGGGATGGTGCAGGCGGTAGCGCAGCTCCTCGAGCAGCCCCATCTCGTGGAAATAGACCCGCATGCGGCCGCGGTATTCATCGACCTTCGCGTGCAGCACCTCGAAAAACGGGCCGTACTGCTCCTCGCTGGGCGCCATGCGATGCCACGTCTTGACGGCATTGCCGGTGTACATCGTGCGCCCGGTGTAGAAGCTGTAGGCGCCGAGCTCCGCGGCCAGGTCCACCGCAATGCCGATCTCGTGCACGTTGAAGGACGTCGGGGAATAATTGATCTCGATCGGCACGCCGGCGGCGTGCAGGTTTCGTACGCCTTGCAGTGCCAGGTCGAAGTCGCCGCGCACCCGCATGCGGTTGAAGGTCTCGCGCGAGGCGCCGTCGAGGCTCACCTGCACCGCCTTGACGCCAAGCTCCTTGAGGCGCGCGCAGTTCTCAGGCGTGAGGTAGTGGCCGTTGGTCTCGATCTTCAGCTGGCCGTTGCGCCCGCAGACGTACTCCACCATGTCGAAAAAGCGGGGATGGACCATCGGCTCGCCGCCGGAGAACGACAGGTACGGCACTTCGAGATCCATCGTCTGCTCGAGAACCCGGAACACCTGCTCGTCGTTCAGCTCGTCGTGGAATGCCTTGCCGGGGCCGCTTTCCTCGATGCAGTGCAGGCAGGCGAGGTTGCATTCGTTGGTCACCTGCCAGGCGATGTACAGCGGCGCGCCGAGGTCGCCGGACTCCGTGGCGGCCGGAGTGGACGCAGGCACCTGGGGACCGGCTCCACGCGTGCTGGCGGTCTCGGTCACCGGATTCAGTCCTCCACCAGTCCCTTTTCCCGCAGCTCGGCGAGGAACGCGGTCGCCTCGCGCTCTATGGCCCCGCCGCCGTCGCGAAAGCGCGCCTTCAGCCGCCCGGGGATGTCGCGCTCGTCGCTTCCGGCCTGGATCTCGCGCACCACCGCGGTCGCGGTCGGATTGAGGGTGTAAACCTTCTCGGAGCGCGTCTCGAAGAGCACGCCGCCGAACTTCTCTTCGCGAAATTTCACGTACCGGGCAAGCTTCATGGGGCGGTTACCTGCTGCAATTATAGCTGCTCAACCCGTCGACCGATCCGCTGCTCCGGAATCGATGCAACTATTGCCCCAAGGGGCAATGGCGCTGCGGCGCGCGGCGCAGGACAATCGGCCATGGCGCTCGTGCACGAGCAAATCGCCCGTGCCGCAGATGCGTCCAGCGAGGTCCACTGTGTCCACGCCATCGCTCGACGGCCCAGGCAGCTATACGCGGTGCTTCGTTGACCGTGCGGCGCCGGACTGCTTAGACTCAGCGGGCAGGCTCAGGGGGCGCGATCGATTCTCGGGAGACAAGCTGCGACATGAGCACGACATTTCTGCGGAACGCCCGGGTGGAAGCTGCCCCGCTGAACGACGAGGCGATCCTCTTCGACCCGCAATCGTCCAAGTTCTTCATGCTCAATCGTACCAGCGCCTTCATCTGGGAGCGCCTGTCGTCGCCCACGACCGCGGAATCGCTGGCGACCGAATTGTGCGCGCACTTCGACAGCGCCACGCCGGCCGACGTTGCGAAAGATGTACACCGCGCACTGGAGGACATGTTGTCCATGGAGCTGGTGATTGCCAGCAACGCCACGATTGATCGCGCGTCCGGCTGACCGTCCGGAAGGCCGCCCGGATGCTACCCGCCGTGACCGGACTGCATTTGCGCCCGCGCCCAGGTTTCGAGGTTTAACAGATACCATGCCCGCCATCCCTTGTCTTCAGGGCAATGATTGACGAACTCGATGGCCTGTTTGGGCTCCACTACGCCCAGCTCACCGAGCGCCCAATGCCGATCCAGTGCGCGCACGGCCGGGGACGCCTCGGCAAGCATGGCCGTGCGAATAAACATCAGGCGCGATGGACTCTTGCGCTGGTTTGCGAACCCGCGTGCCGGGAAACGGGTGGCAAGCTTGTTGCGCAAGAGGGCCTTGGATACGCCGCCTCGAATCCGGACTCCTGGTCGTATTCTTACGATCAGATCGATCAAGTCAGCGTCCCAGAACGGATCCCGCTGGGGCACGCCCGAATGCCGTCCAAGCAGGAACGATTCCTCGGCCCGCAATCCGAATTGGGGAAAATCGAATCTCGAATGAATCGCGCGCCGGTAGGCATGTTCGATCTTATGAGAGGGCCGGTCAGCCGCGCGATTAGCGGCAAGGCGTTCAGCGATCTGCAGCCTCAGGCCCCGATCCGGCGCAATCCAGGGCTCGGGGACCAGACGCGAAAGCGCCCCGGTCGTTTCGTCTGCCGCGCGGCGGGGTCCGAACCCGCAGAGACCGCGCCCTGCCGCCGCCGCGGAATTCCAGGCGCTACGTAGCGCGGGTTGCATACCGAACTGCCAGATGATGCCGCGCAAACCCGCCCAACGCACCCCGGAATAGTATCGGGCAAGAGCCCGTTGCAGACGGTAAATTCCCAGGATATCGGTAGCGCGCAGCATGTTCCCGGCAAGCGACGGCGACGTCCCCAGCCACTCGTCGCTTCCCTCCCCGGTGAGGATGGAGCGGCAGCCGCGCTGCCCGGCAGCCGATGACAATCGCACATACGCCGGCTGACCGACATTGAAGAGTGGGGCCGGCAATACACGGGTCAGCGACAATGCTGCAGCAAGCGGCCCGTTCGCGCCGAATGCCTCGGCGTGCGACATCAAGTGTCTTGGCATGCCGAGGTCGTCGGCAAGCGCCCGGCCCACGCCTTCCTCGTCATAGGGCTCAGGCACGGTCAGAGACAACGCCCACGGCGGGTCCGATTTCGCCTGCCGGCAAAGGTCGGCAGCAACCATTGCGACGGTGCTCGAATCGAGCCCTCCGCTCAGGAGTATCCCCGCCGGCCCAGGTGCCAGCGATCGCGCCACGGCCTGGCTGAGCAGTGTCCCGAACCGCTCTTCGGCCTCGTCGTCCGGAATCCATGCGATAGGCAGATTCTCGGGAAGCGGGTTCCAATAGCGATAGACCCTATAGCCCTCAGCTTCGACCCGTAACACATGGCCCGGCGGTACCCGTTGGATACCGGTAAAACAGGTTTCCTCGCTGCCTGTCCACTGCCGTGTCAGGTATTCGACCAGGAGCGCGCGATTGATGCCCGTCGACACTGCGGGATGCCCGAGCAAAGTATCGATCGATGGCGCGATCAGCAGCGCATCGGCGGTCTTCGCATAGAACAACGGATGCATGCCGAGCGGATCCCGCACACACAGTGCGCGGTCGTGGCCGCGATCCCAGACGATCAACGCAAACACGCCCTTGATGCGCCGGAGCGCGCCTTCACCCCAGGCGCGGTACGCCCGTGCAGCGATTTCGGCGCCGTTTACGGCCACTGCCCGGTCGAGGTCGAGCTCAGCTTGAAGCTCGGCGCCGTTGTATACGACTCCATCGAGGACGACGCGGTACCCGGGAATGTCCGCGACTTCCGGCGACCAGTTTCCCGATCCGACCAATACAGAAAGCGCTCGCCGGCCCGAATCCGTCGCGTCCCGTGGAGAGGCTCGTGCCATGCCTCCTGGCCGTTCGTCGCTTCCGGCGGCGCTGCGTCGCGTGCCAAATGACGCAAGCCATGCCGCCGCGCCATTCAGTTGCTCCGCCCCCAAATCCGCCTCCCTTCATCGGGGCGCGCTCGGTGCGCGCGCTCGATCGTTACCGATAGTGAACGGCTTGCGCCGAAAACAGCTCCGAGTAAGTGCCGCCAAGGCGCATGAGCTCGTCGTGCGTTCCCGTTTCCGCCAGGCACCCGTCCGCAAGCACGTAGATGCGATCGGCCAGCCGCACTGCCGAGAGCCGGTGGCTGATCAGGATCGTAATCCGTCCCGGAGCCGGGTTCCATATGGATTCCAGCACTCTTTGCTCCGACAGCACGTCCATCATGCTGGTGGGTTCGTCGTAAATGGATATTGGCGCTTCGCGCAACTGGGTCCTCGCCAGCGCCACTTTCTGCCACTCTCCCGCGCTCAATTCCGCATTGTGCTCGCGAAACGATCCAAGCACGGTGTCGTAACCGTGAGGCAACCGCTCGATCATTTTGTGCGCGTCGCTGCGCCGCGCGGCAGCGGATATGGCCTCGGCGTCGGGCGTGCCAGCTGCATCGCCCATGGCGATGTTGTCGCGCGCGCTCAGGTAGTAGTTGCCATGCTCCTGGAAAAACACGCTGATATTCTTCCACCAGGCGGTGCGGGACAATTCACCCAGGGACGTTCCATCGACGGTTATCCGACCACGTTCGGGATCGTAGAATCGGCACAGTAGCTTGACCAGCGTGGTCTTGCCGGATCCGTTCGCGCCGACGATTGCGATGCGTTCCCCCGGCCGCGCGTGAAGACTGACGTCCCGCAGCGCGGGCCGCTCGCTGCCCGGGTAGGTGAAGGTGACGCGCTCAACCGTAATACCGGTCCGAAGAGGATCCGGAATGGACTTCGGCGGCTCCGGATCGCGTATCTTCGGCTCGAGAGCCAGGAACTCCGACAGCTCGGTCAGATATAGGCTGCTCTCATAGAAGCGGGCCGTCCCATGCAGCAGCTCGTGCAGTTGGCCGTTCCCGCGCTGGAAAGCCGCGAAATACATCACGACATCACCCACCGTCACGGTGCCGGCGAGCGCCTGTTGAGCGATGACGGAGAAGACGACAAGCATTGCCACCGCCGCGCAACCGCTCCCGAGAGCCTCGAAAGCGACGCGCCGGCGCACGAGTTGCTCTCGTTCCCCGCGCAGCCGCTGCCTGATTGCCCGAAAGCGTCCGGAAAAAATACGCACCAGGTCGAAGACCCGGATTTCCTGCGCCAGGCGATACGCGCCCAGCAGGATTCCATAGTTTCGCGCCTCGCGCTCGAGCGTCGAGCGTTCGCGCGTCCACCGAAATTGGGCCAGTGAGCTGCGGATCCTGAAGATGGCGCCGGGCAAGTCTGCGATGAGCAAAACGGGCACGATCCACCAGCTGAACGTGAACAACAATCCCGCGATGGCGACCAGCATCACGGCGCTGCGTACCACCTGCAGGAGTATGGTGAGCACATTCGCGGCGCGGGCCGGCGTTTCGATCTGGGCCCGGTGCAGAGTGTCCAGAAAGTGCGCGTTCTCGAAGTGCTCCAGATCCACCTCGCCGGACTTGGCGTGGACTAGTTCCTGCAAATGATCGCTGACCCGTTCGCGCAGGACTTCGGAAAGCGCGGTGTCGAGTGAACCGCAAGCGGCGCTCAGCACAGCAACAATTGCCGTGAACCCGATCAGTATTCCGACCCGCCCGAATGCGGCAGCAGGCTCGGGCCCGGCCAGGCCCGCCGTTACCGCGTCTATTACCAGCTTGAGCAAGACGAGCGTCCCGAGGGACAGGGCTGCCTGCGCAATGACGACGCCGGCATGCGCAACAGACACGCCCCGGCTGCTTTCCCAGATGAGCCGCAAGGCGTAGCCGAGCTTGGCGAGGGTGCGGCGGTAGACGACCACGATCGTTTCGTCGTCTCAACGCGCCGCAGACATGATTCGCATGCGTCGCAGAAAGCGGCCGAGGGGCGGGCGGATGCCGGCTTCCATTTCTTGCAGCAAGCGCGCAAGCCTTCGGGCTCCGCCAAGCGTGAAGTGCATCGCGACAAACATGCACGCGCAGGTAGCGGAGCGGGCCAGGCGGTGGTAGATCGTCCCGCCTTTCGGCGGTCCCGGCGCTCGCCAGCGTCCGCTGTCGCACGTCTCGAGAACAGTACCCAGAACGCGATCCCGGCTTACCGGGGCGTCAGGCGCGAGGCAATTGTCGCCCTGTGTGAGCAGATGACCTGCGGCGGGCCCCCGCCGGGGCGCGAGGATTACGCGGTGGACCATGAATCCCGTATCCGCGAGATAAAACACGATATCGCCCGGCCCGCACGAGCTCCCGGTGACCGTCTGAACCCGCAGCCGCGAGCGCGCAGGGATGGCCGGGGACATGCTGCTGCCGCGGATGACGCTTTCGAACAGGGTAGCGCCGCCGAGATGTTCCACCAGCGCCGGCATCAGGGAATTCCGGTCGAGAAGGAATGCCTTCAGTGCCTGAACGCGGTGGCGGGCGGCCGGATCGGTTTCGTAGGGGTCGTTCGGCGAGATGCTGCCCGCCTCCCCGGCATCCGCCCCCTCAGCGGGCTGCAGATGCCTGCAACTCGATAGCCATGGTGACTTCGTCATCGGTGAAACCTGCCTCCCTGCGGCCCGCGCGATCCGCGTGATATGCGACTCCCTCGGTGGCTTGCGGGCCCATCACCTGGGCAAACGCTTTTGATGCCGTGTTGAGCGCGGCGCCGATCTGCAGCACGGCCCTGGGGTCGCGATCCGTCATGATCCGCACCCATTCATTGGCGAGCCGCACGTGGCAGATCTCGTCGGCCTGCTGCGACTGGAACAGCTGCACGAGGGCATCATCGCCCCTCCCCCGAGCGTCATGGATGCCGGATTCGATCGCATCGAGGCCGCCCGCCTCGAAGCTTCGATTCTGCACCGCGATGCGCCCGACCAAGCTGCCGATGCTGGTGACGATCCGGTACTGGAAGTTGAGCACCGGGTAATCGCCGACCCGGCCGCCGCGGGACTCGAAAATCCGTCGGAACATCGCGGCATGACGGGCCTCGTCCGCGCATTGGCGGGCGAGGCCCAGGCGCAGCGCCCAGTCCGCGGCCGGAAAGTCGCTGAGATTGCGCGCGCAACATTCCAGGCTGTCGACTTCCTCGTTCATCTGCCGATGAAAGAACTCGACTTCGCGCAGGTGATGCCCGGGCGGAAAATTCGCGCAGTCACTCCAGCGCTCGGCGATCGTGAAACGGGCATCGCGTGCCGGATTCGCCGCGAGCAGAGCCCCTTCGCGCGCGGCCGCCGTGCCGGTCATGCTCATCTATCCTGCCCCCGGGCAATCGCGCCGTTGACGGTCTGCGCGAGCCTGGCCACTTCGCCAATCTCGCCTTCGCTGAATCCGGCGAGTTTCCGCGCCTCGTGGTCGGTCGGAATTTCGTGCAGCCCATCCCCGCCCGTCGCGGCTACGACCCGCTTCAGCCAGGCGATCGCAGTCGCGATCTTCAGCACGGCTCGCGGCTCCTCCGTCGTCAGGCGAGTCAGCCATTCATTCGCGAAGCGGACGTGATGAATTTCGTCGGCTGCAATCGCGTCGAGCACCTCGGCCGTCTCCGGGTCTCCCGCCTCGCGGAACAGGCGCATGGCGACCTGCTCGATGTCGAGCGAGCCCGCTTCGAACGTGCGATTCTGAATTGCCAGCCGCGCTGCCATCGAATCGAGCATTGCCACCACCGACCAGTCGAGGTTGGCGATGGCGTATTGGCCCTTGCGACCGCCGCTGGCCGCCAGCCGCTGGTGGATCAGCGCCGCATGGCGGGCCTCGTCCCAGCACTGCCGGGCAAGCTCCATGCGCAGATCCCACGCCGCATCCGGGAAATCGACCAGGCACAGCGCGGCAATTTCGATGGTCTGGACTTCCTGGTTGTAGTCCCGATGCAGGCGCTGACGGCGATGTTCGCGATCCATCCCCCCGCTATCCGGTACATCCTCGTGAAGATGAACGATGTCAAAACACGGCTCGCGCGCGGGGTCGTCACGCACTTCGACCCCCCGTACCGCCTTGGTGCCGATGGCGACCGTTGCCGGCATATCAGGCTTCTGCGGACGCCGGCGAGGGCTGGGCGACCGGGTTCCCGATGGCCGCTTCGCGCGCGCGCAGCGCGGCGCCCCAGGCGGGCTCCTCGCGCGGCAGCTCCGGCAGCTCGTCCCGCAACCGGGCGTATGCGGCACGCATCCGCTCCATGTCGTGGAAATGCCGCGTCAGGATCCGCACCGTGGGCGCATCGATCAGCGAGTCGGTCTCATCGAGGTAGCGCCGATATCTGTGGTCTACCGCCGGCAGCATCACGTCGTAAATCGCCGCCAAGCGCTGGGCCGTGGGGCGAACCGCGGCAATCTCGTCGAGCAGCGTGGCGTACGCATCCACCGGGCGCAGGCTGTGCTGCAGCGGCATCCTCAGCTCGAAAGTGCGCTTGCCGAGCGCATCGGCGTGCTGGGCAAGGTCCCACACATGCTCGCCGAATAGGAGCTTCACCTCCATCTCGGGCGTGGTTGGGACCCACGCGGCGAGCGTTTCCATGAGCGCAACGTGCACCCAGCGTATGGTTGCAACGAACTGGCCGCGCTCCTTCACGGACAAAATCATAACGCCTCCAGCGTTCTTTCGACGAGCCGCGCGGTGGCGTCCGGTGAGCCCAGCGTCAACCGCCAGCACGGCAGATGCGCGAGCGTGCGCCTGAGCGCCAGCAGGCGCAGCGCATGTCTGGCCGGAGCCAGCCCCAAGGATATCAGGGCAATATCGTTGGCGCACATGGCTTCGAACAGGTCACCATCGTCCAATGTTGGCTGAAACGGTTCAAGTGACGGGACGGCAGCGAATCCACGCAGGAAGAATACGGCGGCGAGCGGCGCCGCGACGGCATCAGCCGCCGGGAACAGCCGGTCGATCCGCACCGGCCCGGTGCGCGAGCCGGCAGCGACGCGTTCGACTACGCCGGCTCGGCGCAGCGCGGCAGCCAGGGAGGGCTCGCGCGGTCCGGCACGAAGACGCACCGCTCGACGCAGTGGAACGAGGTACCGGGTCGGCAGATGGATCAGCCCCATCTCATCGCCCAGCAGCCGGTGGCCACGGGCAGCGAGGTGCATGGAGAACGTGGTTTTGCCGGTGCGCGACGCGCCGGTGAGCAACACGCCTCTGCCGCCTGCGCTCAAGGCGGCGGCATGCACGACGAGAATTTCCCGCTGAGCTTCCAGCGCCGCCGAGATCAGGTAGTCGGCGACGAAGTCCTCCGGAATCCGGCTCCGCTCCGCGATAATGCAGTTTCCCGTGGCGGCAATGAGCGGCCGGGCCCTGCCCCCGACCAGTCGCCACGCCGGCATCTCGCCTCGCTCGATAGCGTATGGCGGCTCACCGGGAGAGGGGTGCAGCAGCGCAAGCGCGCTGGCCGCCGGGTCAGCCGGCGCGCCCGAAAGGAAATCCAGCCGGACGAGTCGACCGTGATCGACGCTGCGCAACGCGCAGTGCACGCCGGGAATTCCCGCGCCCGGATTCGTGGCGCATTCGCCGTAGTAACGGTCGATCGCGTCGCGGGCCTCTTGATCGGCGGTTTCCACCTGCAACAGCCCGCGGCCAATCAGGTAGGTCCCGCAGTTATCCGGGGTGCCGCTTTGCAACGGCTCCGCCGCCATCAGCGCCGCATCACGCCACCACTCGTCTCCGGCTGAACGGCGCTCTCGGTCGAGCGCCATCGCTCCGGCGACGGTCATCGCGCCGCGGCGGTTGCGGCTGCGCCGTCGGCCGCCCCGCTCACCAGCGCGCCAAACCCTTCCTGACGCAGGATCTCGGCAATCTCGTCCTGCGTGAATTCCGCCAGGCGGCGGTCTTCGATGTTCGCGACCACGTCACCGTGCGTAAAGGCGGTCAGGTTCACTCCGACGGCGTTCACTTCGTCGTGCCTCGGGGCGAGACCGGCAGTCACCCGGCGCAGGCATTGGACGCCGGCGGCTACTTGCAGCAGGATCCGGGGATTCTGACGCGCCAGCTCCTTGAGCCAGCGATTCGCATAACGGACGTGCTGGACTTCGTCTGCGAGCAGCGCGTCCATGAGCGCCGCGGTCGTCGGGTCCCCCGCATCGTTCCACATGCCCTCCTGCCGGCGCAGGAGGTCCATTTCACCCGCTTCGAACGTCCTGTTCTGAACCGCCAGTCGCGCCGCCAGTGAATCCAGAAGCTGGGTAACGCCCCACTCGTAGTTCATCACCGGGAATTCGCCTTTACGCCCGCCCAGCTCGCGCAGTCGCCGGTAGAGAATTTGGGTATGCCGGGATTCGTCCCAGCACTGGCGCGCCATTTGCATCCGCAGCTCCCAGGGCGCGTCGGGAAAGTCGGCGACGTTTTGCGCCGCGATCTCCATGGTCTGCATTTCATTGTGCATGTGCCGGTGCAGGCGCTGCCTGCGCGAGACATCAGACATGTCGGCGTAATCGTGGAGGTCTTTGTGAAGCTGGACCACCGTGAAGCACGTTTCGCGCGCGGGATCCCGGCGCAGTACTACGCCACGAACAATCTTGACGTCATCCGGCCCGATTAAGCGCATTCTGAATTCGATTATGAACCAATCCGCCCGGGTAGGCGGCTGCGCATTGACGGGAGCGAGGCGGCGCTTTCCGCCCCATGGGGACGATCCGCGCTAATCGAACCTGCAAGGAGACCCAGCGCAGCCCGGAGCCCACCAGCAGCCTGCAGCGCTTATCTGGGCGGCCGTCATCTGGAACGCCTTCAGTACTTCGTCCCGGTCCATCGGCGTGATTTTCGGCGATTCGTACTTCGGCCGGGAGGCGGCCCCATCTTTCATGGCATCCATGCCTGTCCTTTCCGGGAACTACGGCTATGCTACGCCTATCGAGCAACCAATACGATTGTCGGTCGGCGCTGGCAACCCGTCAAGCCTTGCTGGACCTCAGCCCAACAGAGCGCGGCGCCAACGATCAGTGGATACAGGTCCGGCGTGCCGGATAACCCGCTGAGTCGTCCGGCGGTGTTTCCTGACGATCAAGCGGGCAAGGCCCTCGCGTGCATGGTGGACACCACAAAAGACAACGATGTTGCAGTAATGCCGGTCAGCGCGGGTGAAGCCGAGCTTCTGCTGCATTGCGCACGCCTGCGCATCGATGCGACGCGACGACAGCGCATCGCGGAGCTCGCGGCCTCCCGGCTCGACTGGGACCGGGTGGTGGTCACCGCGCGGCAACACGGCCTGGTTCCACTACTGCATCGCTCGCTCGCCGGGATCGCTCCCGCGCCGGCGCCCCTGCCGGTCCTCGAACGGCTCAGATCGCTTGCCGAAGCGTTTCGTTTCCAGAGCCTGGTGCTGGCACAAGAGCTTGTCTCGGTGCTCCGGGCGCTGGAGGATGCCGGCATAACCGCGGCGCCTTACAAGGGGCCGGCGCTGGCCGCATATCTCTTCCAGGACTTCGCTCTGCGTCAGTTCAGCGACCTCGACCTGCTGGTGCGGCCACGGGATGCGCTTCGCGCCAAACGGGTAATGATGACTCTTGGCTATGTACCGCGCCGCGGGGGCTCTGGCCGGTGGGATGCGGCGTGGGTCCGGGCACACTATGAGTTCTCGTTCACCGCGCCCCGGAACCGCTACGTTCTGGACCTCAACTGGCGGATCGTGGAACGCGTCTGGTGCTTTCCCGCGATTCCCGATTCCACCTGGAGCAAGCTGGGACGCCATTCCGTGCTCGGGTTCGACGTGGCCTGGCCGCATTCCGAGGATTTACTGCTGGTCCTGTGCCTGCACGGCTGCAAGCACAAGTGGGAGGCGTTGAAGTGGGTGGTTGACGTGATGGAGCTGCTGCAGATGCATCCGGATCTCGACTGCTCTCGCGCGCTGGAGCGCGCCCGCCGCGCGGGCGCCTACCGCATGGTCGCCCTGGGACTGCTGCTTGCCAGTAATCTGCTGCAAGCACCGGTTCCGGTTCCTGTTTTGGAGGAGATACGCGGCATACCCGGCATGGACGCCCTGGCGAAGGAGGTACGCGACGACCTCTTCCGCACGGCAGCCAGGCGGGACGGCGATCCCCGGTTGTTTGCGTTTCTCGCCCGTGCCGCCGACCGCGTGCCGATGCGCCTCGCCTTCCGTGCCCTGCCGCTGGGCTACCTGCTGATGCGCCGGCTGGTGCGGCCTTGCCTGGCGGTGCTGCGCCGGGCGTTCCCGGGCTGAGTGTGTCGGCAAGGAGCTTCTCCCGGTGATAGGCGTCCCGGCAACGCTGTTGCTCGTCGGCGTGATGGCGGTCATAACCGGCTATCTTCGCGAGCTCGCCGTGGCAGTCACATTCGGCGCGGGGCCTGTGACCGACGCTTTTTTCCTTTCGCTGTCGATGCCCATGGTGATCATGGACCTGGTAATCGGCAGCGCCCTGGTCGCCGCGGTGGTACCGGTGCTCGCCAGAGGCTCAGCGGCGCCCGGGAAGGCCTCGCCGGACGCGGCGGAACCGTTCTGCGCTTTGCTGGTCGCGGTCGGGGCGGCAAGCCTTGCAGCGGGCGCTGCGATGCTGGCCTGCTCCGATTTCCTGATCGCCATTCTCGGCCCCGGGCTGGACTACGCCACGCGGCACGCCGCGACCCGCTACCTGTACTGGCTGGCCTGGCTCATTCCATTGAACGGCTTCGTGGTGCTGGCGTGCCAGACGCTGAACGCCCTGCGGGTATTCGTCCTGCCGGCCTGTGCCGCGCTGATCGTGAACCTGGTGTTCGTCTTGGGTGTGCTGGTCACGGCCCCCCTGCTCGGAGCGCCATCCCTGGCAGTCGCGGCGCTCGCAGGGCCGGCCCTTGTTTCGTTGCTCCTGTTGCGCGCGCTCCGGCAAAGGGGAATTCCGGGAGCTTGCGCGCCGCGGTTCCGCTCCCCGCGCTTCCGCCAGGCGCTGGCGCTCGCGGCGCCGATATCGGCAACGCTCGGGATCGGCAGCGGGCTGGGACTGGTCATGATTTCGCACCTCGTGCTGCGCAGGTCCGGGTCCGAGCTGGGCGACGGCGTGATTTCGGCGCTGACCTATGCTTTCAGAATCTACCAGGTGCCGATGACGCTCGTGAGCGCCACCGTCGGCGTGCTGGTCGCCCCCGCCCTGGCGCGGCTGCTGGGCGCGGGGCGCGAAGGGGCAGCTCGCGAAACCTGCCGGGAACTGCTCAACTGGGGGCTGCTGATACTGATTCCGGTGGCGATAGTGCTGCACACTCAGGCGGATGCCATCGTGCGGATCCTGTTCCAGTATGGGCGCTTCGATGCCGGGAATGCCCGCATGACCGCTGACGTCCTGCGTGGATTTGCGCTGGCCGTCCCATTCGAAGCGGTCGTGATTACCTTCCTGCGCATCATCCAGACGCTGCACCGGCCCGGCGTGAGCGTCGCGATCGGCGCCGTGACGGTCGCCGCGCTGTTTGCGTCGCTCGAATGCATTCCCGGGTCTGCCGGTTTGGCTGCGTTGCCCTATGCATTGATTCCGGCATTCGGACTCGGGGCGGCGGCCTGTCTGTGCGGCGTGGCCCTCGTCCTGCACGCGAGCATCTTGCCTTCACTCAGGGAGTTTGCCGTGGGACTGGTACTCGGCGTCGGATTGGCCGCGGCGCTGACCTGGTGGGAGTCGCAAAACGTTTCCGGCTCGACACCGTGGTCGCTCGCCGGTGCGGTGATGTGGACCGGCAGCTATGGGTTGCTCGCCGCGCTTGCTCTCCCGGAGCGCCGCCGGGCAATTGTAAAGTTGCTGCGCACGCGGCGATCTGCGCACTGACCGGGCGGCAGCGGTCGGCCCGCGAGCGGTGGCGCGCTTCCGCTGTATCATTTGGTCTTGCCACGGCCCGATAACCTGCCCGCACCATGTCCGACTTCTTGCCCTTCGCGCTTCCCGATATCGGCGAGGCGGAGATCAGTGCGGTTGTGGACTGCTTGCGCTCCGGGTGGTTGACCACCGGGCCGCGCACGCGGGCGTTTGAAACCGCGTTTGCGACGTATCTCGGTGGCGATATTGATGCAGTGGCCGTAAATTCGGCCACCGGCGGGCTGCACCTCGCCCTGGAGGCGGCCGGTGTGTCCCGCGGCGACGAAGTGATCACCACGCCGTACACCTTTACCGCCACCGCGGAGGTTATCCGCTACCTGGGCGCCCACCCCGTTTTCGTCGACGTTGAAGCCGGGTCGCTGAACATCGATCCGGGGGCGATCGAAGCCGCCATCAGCCCGCGTACCCGGGCGATCATTCCAGTCCATTTCGCCGGGCTCGGCTGTCGCATGGAGCCCATTCTGGAGATCGCAAGCCGCCACGGGCTCAAGGTAATAGAGGATGCGGCGCACGCGCTGCCCACCGTACAGGGCGGCAGGACCGTCGGGACCCATGCGAGCGATGCAGTCGTGTTCAGCTTTTACGCGACCAAGGGGATTACCACCGGCGAGGGCGGGATGGTTGTTGCCAGGGATCGCGCCGTCGCGGAGCGTTGCCGCATCATGCGCCTGCACGGCATCGATCGCGCCGGTTTCGACCGGCACACGGCGACGAGCCGCAGGTGGTATTACGACGTCGCCGCACCGGGGTTCAAGTACAACATGACCGACCTGGCGGCGGCTATCGGTATCGAGCAGCTGAAACGGGCCGGGGAGTTCCACCGCCGCCGGCAGGACATGGCTGCCGCATATAGCAAGGCGTTCGCCGATCTGCCGCTGCAGTCACCAGAAGAAGCCCCGCCGGGCGATGTCCACGCGTGGCACCTGTACGTCGTCAGGCTTGCACCCGATGCGCCGGTCGACCGTGACGCGTTCATCGAGAAGATGGCCGGTCGCGGCATCGGTTGCAGCGTGCACTTCATTCCGCTGCACGTTCAGCGCTACTGGCGGGAGACCTACCGGTTCGCTCCCGGAGATTTCCCCATAGCGCACGATGCCTATCTGCGCGCCGTCAGCCTTCCGATCTACACGCGCATGTCGGAGGCGGATCAGGGGCGCGTCATCGAGGCGGTGCGCCAGATCCTCGCATGATCGTCAAGCGCTTGTTCGATCTGGCCGCCGTGTCGCTGGGGCTGGTTGTGCTGGCGCCGTTGCTGGTCGTGATCTTCCTCGCCGTGCACGCCGAATTCGCCGGGCCGGCGCTGTTCCGGCAGACCCGCGTCGGCCGGTTTGGCCGTCCCTTCACCATCCTGAAATTTCGCACGATGGCGGCGTCACCCGGATCCGGGGCGCTGCTCACCATTGACGTCGATCCGCGACTGACGGGATTAGGCGCGTTCCTGCGCCGCTCCAAGCTGGACGAGCTGCCTCAGCTTTTCAACGTGCTCGCCGGGGACATGAGCCTGGTCGGTCCGAGACCCGAGCTCCCGGAATTCGTGGCTCACTACCCCCCGGAGTTGCGCGAGATCGTCCTGTCCGTCCGGCCCGGAATCACCGACATGGCTTCCATCGAGTTTCGTCACGAAAGCGCGATCCTCGCCCGCTATGCCGATCCGACGCGCGCTTACCTGGAGCACATCCTGCCCCTCAAGCTGGAGCACTGCCGGCGCTACGTCCAGACGCGTTCGCTGGGACTCGACCTGCGGATCCTGTTCAGGACGTTCTGCTGTCTGTTGCGGTAGTGCGCCGCGATCGCCACGGCAACCAGGCGGCAATCGCGCCCACGAGCACGGCGAGGCTGAACCAGTCCAGAGCGCCGATGCGCGTATATGTAATGCGTGTCGGAGTGGCGCGCACGAACAGCACTTCGTGCGGTTCGGCCGGGTACTCGGCGGCCGGATCGAGTTGCCGGCAGGCCGCCTTGGGCAGCGGCGGGCCCGGGGGCCGGCTGACATGCAACGCTTCGTCTGCGGTTTGTCGACGCCAGGCTTCGGCCGCCAGCGCCGCGCATAATCCAGTGAAGGCGCTCTCCCATGCCCGGCCCGATAGCACCACGGCATCCACGTATATGCGATCGACTCCGCTTTCGCGCTCTATCCCGATCAGAACGTTGTGCGTGCCGGCCCTGGCATCCGGGGCCGCGCTACCGGCCACACGATTGAGTTGCGCGACCATCAGTTCGGAAATTTCCGCCGCCGCCGGCAGGTAGCTGCGAATGCCTGCCCCGACCACGTAGGCCGCCTGGTACTTGAGCATCACGATGTCGGCCCAGTTCTTCGCGATGTTGACGACGTGCAGCGTGGCGAGCCCGGACAGCAGCGCGAGGGCGAATCCGCGGCCCGTCAGGATCCGGGTCATGCCTGCCTGCCTTGTTCCATCCGGTTTCCGGATGCGCGGGATTGCAGGAGATGGATAGCGAGCAACGTAGCGAGCTGAAGCACGAGCGCCGGCAGCACGGTGGCGAAGCCGCCGAGCGAGCCGCGCCAGAGCGCGAGGCCAAAAAGTACGCCAGCGTCGAGTCCGCGACGACGCAGCATGGCCCAGCTCCAGACGAGCAGCAGCGGAGCCAGTGTGGTCCACACCAGCGGATGCGAGCGGGAGTTCGCCAGCGCCTCGCCATAATACAGGCTGGTGGTTTCACCGAAATACCCGGCGCCGTAGATCCGGCGGAACAGGAATTCGTTCAGGCTGGGCTCGTCCGTCAGGCGCAGCTTCCGCCGTATCTCCTGCGCCATGTCCGGCAGGGGGGTGAAGGCAGACAGGCGCTCGGCAAGGTACGCCTGGAACAGGGGAGCGGCGATTCTTGGCTTCAGAGTCTGCTCGTAAATACCGTTTCCCGGCAGCGAGCCCGGTCGGCTCGCAGTTTGGGCGTAAACCAGGTAGCCCAGCACCCCGCACACGGCGGCCAGACCGATCGCATTCGTGATCGCACCGCGCCACCCGCGGCGATTTTCCCTGTCGCGGAGTTGGCCCGCCAGGGGAAGCATCACGCCAAACAGCGTGACCGCAAACAGCACGCCGCGGAACGGCGAGAGCGAAGCAATGTAGAAGGCCGGCGTCAGGTAGAGCAGGCGGGAACGCAACTTCGACTGGGTGCTCGCCAGTTGCAGTAGCAGCGGCCAGGCAAGATTCTCGGCGCTGATCAGGTGCGAGACGCGCTCGATCGCGTCGACTCTGGACACTGCCGGACCATGATCGAGCTGAAATGTCACGTGTATCGCCAGCAACGCGATTACCGCAACCAGGAACAGCCGCGCGGACCAGCCGTCGCCGGTTGTGAGAACCGGCGTTGTCGGCAGAGCCCGCAACGCCGGCCATGCGATCGCCCCGGCGAGGGCGGCTCCGACCACCATTACCCATCCCGCGCGGGCGGCCCCGGCCGCGCACTCGGCCGCGGCTTCGTTTATCAGGCGGCAGATGAGCCCGATATCATGAAACTCCGGGACCGCCGCCGGGGAGGAGAACGCGAGCGATGCGCCGTTCGCGGCGACAATCAACGCGATGGCCGCAACGACGTAGCTCATGAAGGGGGACGAGCGGCATTCCGGGCAACGACCCCCGGCTCCGGATGCTCATCCAGAAGCGCTTCCTGCAGCCCCATCAACGACCAGAACCAGACCATGAACAGCGTGACGGCCAACGTCAGCGCGACTTCCACCAGCTCAATCAGAAATACGGCCCCTCCGAACATCGCGATCCAGCAGGCAAAGGCGCGAGTCTCGGGATCGCGCGCGCGCGCGAGCAGCCGCCAAGCGTTCCGCGCGAATATCCCGATGACCGCCAGGTACAGCACGCCACCGAGCACGCCGTAAGCGCCGGCAATCTCCAGGAATCCGTTGTGAGGCGACCGGAAGGGGTATTGCAGTCGAGCATCGAGAGCGGTCTCCCAGTTTCCGTAGCCGATTCCCCACAGCCAGTGATCCCGGAGCACCGCCAGTCCCGCCTGCCAGGTGCGGTCTCGCTGCCCGGTTTGCAGCAGGTCGAGTCCGCGGTCGGTGCCCACCACCAGCTTGCCGTCCTCGGTGTGCACGGGCGCCATCCGTCTTCCCGCCGCCGGGGCAGGCGCCGAAGTGGACGTTGGCGGCGATGCACTGCCCGTGGCATCCTCCTTCACCTCTTTCATCTCGGTCGATGCCCCTATCCTGAACCAGCGCGTCAGGCGGTCGGGAAAGCCGAGAGTAGGCCGGCCATCCGCGAGGAACACTTTCAATTCCCGGTCCATGCGCTCGCCGTGCGAAATCGCCAGCCATTTCCGGGCGGCCTGATGCTGCACGACGGGAGCAACCCAGGCAATCCAGAGCGCAGCGACAAGGCACGCTGCGCCCAGGCCAATCCAGAAACGCGGCACGACAAGCACGGTGCGATAGAGAAGAAGCGAAATCAGGAATAGCGCGCCAATACTGGCCAGCGAGACTGCCTTGGACCCGGTTGCTGCAAGCATCGCAATGCCCAGCAGGAGAACAACAAATTTCCACCGATTCCGTGCCGGCCCGGACTGCATGAGCAGGCTGCTCGCCATCAGCAGAAGCGCGGGCATCAGGAACAGCGCGAAGGAATTGGGATTGACCTGCACGCCGTGCAGGCGCAGGCTGGAAATCTGTTCCGTTGCTCCGATCAGTTCCGGTAGCGGCACATACATGGCCAGCATGGAAGTCACGCCCATTACCGCCGCGCCGAGGAATATGGAGAGTTGCGCGAGCCGGCGTCCGTCCGGATCGCGCCCGCACTCTCGCGCAATCGTGTACACGAAGAAGAGCGTGATGAGGAACGCCAGCGCCTTCGCATCGCGGGTGATTTCGTGGAAATCGAGATGTGCCGCGACCAGCGCGATGAACGCGAGAAGAATTACGCCATAGGGACCGGTGGCAATCCGCCTGGTCCTGGTCATCTCCAGGGCCGGGCGCAGCGCAAGGACCAGCATAGCGAGCGCGATGAATATCGCGAAATGCCGGTGTTCGAGATGAAAGAGGTACTGGAACGGCACGATGAACAGCAGCAGACCCCACCCGAGCCGGGGGCAGGTCAGCGCGAGTGCCGCGGCGTACACGGCGCACAGGAGGATCGAAACGTCGCGGTTCACCAGCGACAGCGCCGCGAACACGAGGAACACGGCAATGGCCGCGATGAGCTCCGCGGGACTACCGCGGCCGGCATTGAAGCTGCGCGCCAGGCTGCGCCACTGCGCGACGGCTTCTGTCATCGTGCCACGCGCAGGTCACCAGGGCGCGCCCGGTCGCTTGAAAGCGACGGCCGCACAGGGCTCTCCTGGCGCCAGCGGGAGGTTGCCGGTATCTTGGAGAAATCGCAGCGCGCCCTGTAGCGCACGGCGGTCTCGGTGACCTCCCGCATCAACGCCGCGCTGAGCCGGATCGGCTCCAGTCCCAGCTCGAGC
>Ga0111538_10001504_pt1 | contig 32618 bp, 28 predicted proteins | sample SoiMethybrSBSTD1_FD_79669 | JGI IMG/M metagenome (GOLD analysis project Ga0111538, IMG submission 79669) | Bulk soil microbial communities from a Populus tree surrounding site in Tennessee, USA - Soil MetaG P. TD hybrid SBSTD1 (version 2)... | ecosystem: Environmental > Terrestrial > Soil >...
GCCTTGAGCGTGTCGGCCGCGAGCGGCGTCACGTGCCCGCCCGGCTTCAGCGTGACGCTGGACCCGATCTCGAGAGTCCGGGCGTCGGTCTCGGTGATGATGTCGAACGATTTCATCCGTCTCAGTATGTTAGTCTGTCGCGCGATGCCGACGACAGCCACTCCAACCGTCCTCATCGACGCGGACGAACTGTCCGCGCGCATCGGCGCCCTGGCCCAGGAAATCCGCGCCGACTATCCCGGCGCCCCGTTGCACCTCGTCTGCGTCCTCAAGGGCGCATTTCTCTTCCTCGGCGACCTGATTCGCTCGATGGACGGCCACGTCAGCATCGACTTCATGGCCTGCTCCAGCTACGGCGCCGCCACTTCGTCGTCTGGCGAGGTCCGGGTGTCGAAGGATCTCGACGCCAGCATCGAGGGCCGCGACGTGATCGTTGTCGAAGACATCGTCGACACCGGCCTGACGCTGCATTACCTGCAGGAAATCCTGCTCGCCCGCGGGCCGAAATCGCTCCGGACCGCGTGCCTTCTCAGCAAACCGAGCCGCCGCAAGATCGACGTGAAGGTGGATTACATCGGCTTCACGATCGAGGACAAGTTCGTGGTCGGCTACGGCCTGGACTACGCCGAGCAGTATCGCAACCTGCCCTACATCGGCGTCCTCGAATAATCCCCGGGGCGAACTGAAGTTCGCCCCTACTGCTGCACGGCCTTTCGTACCAGTTCCGCAGCCTTGCGGGCCTCGCTCAGCACCCTCGATGCATCGAGCGTCAGTACCTGGCGATCGCGCATCAGGATCTTTCCGTTCACGATCGTCGTCTCCACATCGTCTCCGCGCGAGGTGTACACGATCTGCGCGATCGGATCGAAGAGTGGCTGCTGCCGCGGCCTGGACATCGAGACAATGATCACGTCGGCCAGCTTGCCAGGTTCGAGCGATCCGAGGCGCTGCCGGCGGCCGATCGCAGCTGCGCCGCCGAGGGTCGCCATCTCAATCGCCTCCGCGGCGCTGATCGCCGTAGGATCCATGGTGACGAGCTTCTGCTGGAACGCGGCCTGGCGCATCGCCTCGAACATGTCGAGATCGTTGTTGCTGGCGGCGCCGTCGGTGCCGATCCCCACGTTGACACCGGCTTTGCGGTACTTCACCACCGGCGCGGTGCCGCTCGAAAGCTTCATGTTGCTCTCGGGATTGTTCGAGACCCCAACGTCGCGACGTTTGAGCAACGCAATCTCGTCGTCGTTGATCCAGACACCGTGGGCGGCCAGCGTGGTCGGCGCCCAGAAGTTGAGGCTGTCCAGGATCGCGACCGGCCGCATCTTGTGGCGCTCCTGCGACATGCCGATCTCCGCCGACGTTTCCGACAAGTGGATCTGAATGGGAATCATCAGCCGCTTCGCCAGCGCGCTCACCGCGCTGAGCGTCTTCGCATCGAGCGTGTAGACCGAGTGCGGCGCGATCGACGGCGTGATCAATTCATCGTGATCGAATTGCTTCGCGAACGCCTCGGTGCGCGTCAGCGCGTCGGCCGGGGTCTTCGCATCGGCCACCGGAAATTCGATCACGGTCTGGCCGAGGACGCCGCGCATCCCCGCAGCTTTCGTGGCCTTGGCGACCTCCTCTTCGAAGTAATACATGTCGGCAAAAGTCGTGGTGCCGGATTGGATCATTTCGAGGAGGGCCAGCTGAGTGCCGATACGCACGAAGTCGGGAGTAACGGTCTTGGCCTCGGCCGGGAAGATGTATTTCTGCAGCCAGTCCATCAGGTTCAGATCGTTCCCGAGGCCGCGATACATCACCATCGCCGCATGCGTGTGCGTGTTGATCAGGCCCGGCATCACGACTTTCCCGGCGGCGTCGATCGTCTGCGCCGCCTTGTAGCGGGCTGCGACCGCCGCGGGCGTATCGACCGCCACGATTTCGGTTCCGTTGATCGCAACGGCGCCGGGATTGAGGACGCGGCGATTACCGTCCACCGTGACGACGATGCCGTTGGTGATGATCAGGGAGACGGCCGCGGGCGGCTGCGCGAAGACTCTTCCTGAAGCGGCCGGCCCCGCGATCGCCGCGGCGATCGTCAGCGTCAGCACCATCATCGCAACGCGAATCGACATGCCGCTGAATTGTACGTGAATCCGCAAATTGCGTGTAAGCTTCTGGCGCCGTGTTACATCTCGTCACTCATCCACTCGTGCACGAGTGCCTCGCCGAACTGCGCGATGCGCGCACGACCCAGGAGCGATTTCGCTCGCTGGCCAATCGCATCAGCGTGCTGCTCGGCGCCGAGGCGCTGCGCGACGTCCCCACCGTCAACGAGACCGTGCAAACGCCGCTTGGCCCGTCCCCGTGCCGGCGCCTGGCCGCCGATGTCGTGATGGCGCCGGTGCTGCGTGCCGGGCTCGGCATGCTTCCTGGATTCCTGGAGCTGGTGCCGAACGCGCGCGTCGGGCATCTCGGCCTGCAGCGCGATGAGCGCACCGCGGTGGCGTCGCAGTACTACGCCAAGATGCCGAAGAACATCGAGAACAGCTACGTGCTGCTGATCGATCCGATGCTGGCCACCGGCGGCAGCGCCGTCGCCGCCCTCGACATGCTGACCAAGGCCGGCGCCCGCCACCTGCGTCTCGTGTGCATCGTCGCCGCCCCCGAAGGCGTGGCGGCCGTCGAAAGCGCGTACCCGTCGGTGCCGATCTTCACGCCGGTGGTGGATCGCGAGCTGAACGCGCACAAGTTCATCGTCCCCGGCCTCGGCGACTTCGGTGACCGTCTGTTTGGAACTACTTAGGGGGAAGGAATGGTGCGCGCTGGTGGATTCGAACCACCGACCCCCGCCGTGTGAAGGCGGTGCTCTACCGCTGAGCCAAGCGCGCGCCCAGACCGATAATCATAGCACCAACTCATGCGTCTGAAGCCGATCGTAGCGGCGTGCGCTCTCGGTGCGATCACCCTGCTGCTCTATGCATTTCGGCTGACCGCGCCGCCGGTCACTCCCGACGAGCTCGCCTTCAACGCCCGCGCCCAATCGATCCGCGCGGGATCGACACCGTTGTTCTTCCAGGTGCAGGGTGAACACTGGCTGCAACCCGCTGCGGTCTATGCCAACGCGGCGTTCCGCGCAGCCGGAGGCGACGACGTGTCCGGCCGCGTCGCCAGTGCGATCCTCGGAGCGACCGATGTGGCGCTCGTGTTCCTGATCGCGCAGTTGATGACTGGACGCGCCTGGATCGGCATCATCGCCGCGGTGATCCTGATGCTGACACCCGCGCATTGGTCGCTGGCGCAGCGCGGCACCGATGCCATCTATCCGGCGCCGCTCATCCTGTTGTGGCTCTGGAACCTGCTGCGCTTTTTCAAGTGGGACTCGATGCGCTCGCTGGGAGCTGCCGCAGCCTCACTCGGATTGTGCGCCTACGTCCATCCTGCGGCGCCGCTCACCGCCGCGTTCTTGTGGACGCTGACGCTGATCGTGGCGCGACGCCGAGATCGAGTGCGGCTCATGCTGTCGACGCTGACGTTCGCGGCGGCGTGGGTGCCCGCCGCCTGGTGGTTCTTCCGTCATCCCGACACCTACGCCGACACGTTCGGCCGATGGGTGATTCTTGCCGCACATGCGCGCAATCCGATCGCGGGATTCCAGGCGCTCATCAATCCCAACACGCTCGGCACGCGCGCGTCGCTGTACTGGGGATTCTGGGATCCGTCGTGGCTGTTCTTCTCCGCGGACGACGCGGCGGCGCCGCTGCTTCTGGTTGCACTGCCCCTGATTGTGCTCGGTGTGATTCGATGCGCGCGCCATGTGGAACGCGACGCCGGAATCGTGGTGATCGCTTCGGCCGCGATCATTCCCGTTGTGGGATCAACCTTTGGCGTTCCTTATTACATGGGCGATGCGGCCGCCGTGCTGCCACTACTCGCGCTGCTTGCAGGGCTGGGCGTGGACTGGCTAGCCGATCTTCTTCTCCGCCGCCGTGCGCTCGAGAATCACGAAGACGCGGGCTCCGCCGAGCGATGGGACGCGGACCATCTCATGCCACGCTCCTGAACTCTGCAGCGCGGAACAGCGGGCCGACTCCGCCGGGCAGATCAATCGCGCTCCGGTCGCAGCCGTTGCGGGCGGATCGCTGAAATACGTGGTGTGCGACAGCAGATCGAGCCGTCCGGCTTCGATCGCGTAGAAGCGCCACATCCGGTGAACCCAGTCAATGTCGCGGCTGATGTATATGTCCGCGTCACCGGATCGCGCGATCAACTCACGCAGCGCATCGCGCGCGTTGCCGCTCAACCATGGCGCAGCGGCAAGACGATATTCTTCGCTCATGTAGCCGCGATAGAAGAGTCCGAACTGCCAGGCCACCGCCACCACGAGAAGCCCGGCGATCACCTTTGACACGAGCGCGCGTGCGTGCCAGAGCCGGACGATGCCGGCGGTGGCGACCAGCACCGCAAACGGGATCGCGAACATCACGCGATTCATCTCGATCGCGCCGGAGATCACGCTCACGATCGGCGCCAGCAGAAAGCCCGCCGCGATCACCAGATTGATTGGCGATCGGCTGCGGAACAACGCGATCAGGCCAATTGGCAACAGCGCCGCAAACGCCCACGGGAACAGGCCGCTCGCGCGCGTCGAGTTGACCAGGCTCGGATCGCCGGACACAAACAAATAGGCGGGATCGAAGAAGCGCCAGTAGATGCCGAGCCGCGAGGCGACGGCGGCCGCGTCGAGCTGGTAGGCGCTGACGATCTGCGCATTGCGTTCCGGATGCGTGAGATACCACCCCGCCATCGGCAGCAGGCACACCACGAACACCGCGGCGGCGAGCAACAGGCCGCGCCAGCGCATCGATCGCGCGGCAACGCCCACCGTCATCGCCAGGTAGAGCGGCATCATCACCACGGCCGCCAGGTACGAATACATCCCAAGCACCAGCCACACGCATGCCGCCACAAACCGCCTGGCCGTGGGATGTTGCTCGAAGCGCGCGAGCGACCAGAGCCACGCCAGCACGAACGGAATCGAATACAACGGGCTCAGCATCAGGCGCCCGCGAATGAAATGAATCGGCGTCAATGCGAGCAGTGCTGCCGCAACGAGACCCATCCAGGTGCTTTGGAACAGGGCGCGTGCCGCAAAGAACATCAGCACGAGATCGAGGACGGCCACGAGCGCCGTCGGCGTGCGCGCGCCCGCCTCAGAGAACGGCAGCACCGTTAATCCGAGCGCCGTCACGTAAATCATCACCGGATCGCGGCCGGGCGGAAATTCCGGCTCGGTGAAATACATCGGCAGCAGCCGGCCACTCAAGTCGCGGCCGGTGGTCGCGATGGCGTGCGCCTGCAGCGCCCCTTGCGCCTCGTCGTGAATCAGGTATGGCGGAACGTAGCCGAGCGAGGTGGCATAGAGCAGCGTGCCAGCCAGCACGATCGCCGCGGCGACGAGCGCCGTTGCGAGGGGCGACTGCCGGGGTGAAATGGACAAAACTGCACGCATTATGGCCTGTATTGAGAGTTTTTGCGCGTCTGGCCGTCTATTTGAGCGTTGGCCTGCGTTCGTGGCAGGCCCCACACAGCAACATGGCGCAAGGCCCCCCGACCTGCCTTCGTGTGCTCTTTGTCGAGGACTCGGCTGATGATGTCGAGTTGATCCGCCTCGAGCTGGCACGGCATGGCTTTCAAGTCCAGCCGCGAGTGGCGGAGACTCGCGCCGCGTTCCTGACGGCGATCAAGGAGGGCACGTGGGACGTGGTCCTCAGCGATCACTCGATGAAGGGCTTCAGCTCGATGGATGCGCTGCACTTGCTGCGCTCGCACGACGCCGACATTCCGTTCATCATCGTCTCGGGCACCATCGGTGAAGAAGGGGCGGTCGAGGCCATGCGCGCCGGCGCCCACGACTACGTCCTGAAGCAGAACCTGCGCCGCCTTGGACCCGCCGTCGAGCGCGAGCTGCGCGAAGCCGCGAATCGCCGCATGCAGCGCAGCACGCAGGCCGCCCTGCAGGCCTCCGAGCAGCGGCTTCGGCACGCGCAGCGCATGGAAGCCGTAGGCCGGCTGGCCGGCGGCATCGCGCACGATTTCAACAACGTCCTCACCGTGATCCTTGGCTTCAGCGAATTCCTGATCGAGCAATTGCCCGCGCATGAACAGACGCATCGTGATGCCACGGAGATACGCACAGCCGCCGAGAGCGCCAAGCACCTCACCAGGCAACTGCTCGCGTTCAGCCGGCAGCAGGTGCTGGAACGGCGAGTCATCGACCTGGTCGGCACGGTCCGCGCGATGCAGCCGATGATCCATCGGCTGATCGGCGCAGACGTGCAGTTCTCTTTCAATCACGCCGAGCCGTCGCAGCTCGTCTTGATCGACCCGGGCCAGTTCGAACAGGTCGTCATGAACCTGGTGATCAACGCGCGTGACGCCATGCCTGGCGGTGGCCAATTGACCCTGTTCCTCGATCGCGTGCGGATCGATGCCTTGCATGCCGCCGAGCTCGAGATCTCGCCCGGCCATTACGTTTCACTGGCGGTCACGGATACCGGCCACGGCATGGACCAGGAGACGATCGAGCACATCTTCGAGCCCTTCTTCACCACGAAGGCTCCAGGCAACGGCACGGGCCTGGGGCTGTCGACCGTGTTCGGCATCGTTCACCAAAGCGGCGGCGCGATCGAAGTGAACTCCGTCGTCACACAGGGCTCGACGTTCAGGATCTACTTCCCCCTCAGCACAGCGGCGATCCCCGATCGCGAGCCGGTGCCGTCGAAGACGGTGCCTGACCAGCGACCGAGCACGATCCTGCTGGCCGAAGACGAGCAGGGCGTGCGCATGTTCCTCGAGATGGCGCTGACACGCGCGGGGCATCGCGTGATCGCGACGGGGAGCGGCACCGAGGCGCTCGAGATCGCGGAGCGAAGCCTCGAGCCGATCGATTTGTTGATCGCGGATGTGGTGATGCCCGGCCTGTCTGGGCCGGAGGTCGCAGATACGCTGAGGCGCCGGCACCCTGGCCTGCGCGCGCTGTTCCTGTCGGGATACGCCAGGCATTCGGCCCTGCCGGAGCGGATCGCTGCCGACCCGGACGCGTTCCTGCAGAAGCCGTTTACGATCGAAGCTCTGCTGTCCAAGGTCCAGGGCCGTCTCGCCCGCGGCTGAGCGACAATAAGCCGATGCCGATTGCGCCACGGACGATTCTCCTGGTCGAAGACAATCGCGACGATGAGGAACTGACGCTCCGCGCGCTCGCCCGCAACAACATCGGCAACCAGGTGGTCGTGGTTCGCGACGGACAGGACGCCATCGACTGGCTCGAAGCCACGGGCCCGTACGCGTCGCGCGATCCCAACGATGTGCCGGCGCTGATCCTGCTCGACTTGAAGCTGCCCAAGATCGACGGGCTCGAGGTGCTGCGGCGCCTGCGCGCGCATCCACGGACCGCGATCGTGCCGGTCGTGATCCTGACGTCGTCGAAGGAAGATCGCGATCGCGCCAGCGGCTATCAAGGCGGCGCGAATTCGTACGTGCAGAAGCCGGTCGACTTCACCTCGTTCGTCGACGCGGTGCGTCAGTTGGGCATGTACTGGCTGGTGCTGAACGAGCCGCCGCCCAACCGGCCCGGCTAATCAGCTCGCTTTTTTGATCTCGTCGATCAACGCCTTTACCGCTTTCGCGTATGCGGCGTCGGCATCGGCATGGGCCTTCATGTAGTCGGCCTCGGACATCTTGTCTTCGCGCCAGCTGCCATCGAAGCGCATGCTCTTCGTGCCCGCATCGTGCGAGTCGGCGGGACCCTGCTTCTGTTCGGGCTTGGCGCGCAGGCCGTCCGGGCCGAGGTCGGTGACGAAATGGCGGGACTCGACCACCGAGGCGCTGTTGAGATCGATGTAGACCTCTTTGTATTCCTTGCGAATCAGCTTCTCGTTGATGTATTCGGGCGCGGTGGTCTTGGCCCACACGACCATCAGCTGACCCGGGAAGGCGAGCGCGCCGACGAATTCCTCGCGGGAGTCGGGCATGCGCGCGGCAATGCTATCCAGCTTCCTGCTGGTGAGCAGTTGCGAGAGCTCTTTCGCGGGTGCGGCGGACACGGGCTCCTGCGCCGCCGCACCTACTGTGAAGACTGTAGCGAAGGCGACGGACAGGAACGCGGTCGTGGGCATGAGGGATTTCATGGCCCTCATTTAACACACTTGTCCCGCCGGAGCCAATGACCGAATCGCGCTCGTGTCGTTGTGGCGGAGGTGGATCAGCCGATGAAAAGCGATTCTTCCTCGTCGACGGTGGGCCGGCTCGCGGTGCGGCGGCGCGACGCTTCGCGCAGGCCCTTGAACGCGTCGACGACGGCCTTGACGCCGGCGACGATGGCCATGCCCTGGCGGGCGGGCCCGGTCACGAATTCCTGCGCGGCGGCGAGGGTTTCGTCGACGCGCTGCACCATTTCACCGAAGACGCGATCGAGCCGCTCGGCCTGCTTGGCGGCCAGAGCGGCCGCCCGCGCCGCCTCGCTCGAGAGCGTCGTCAGGTTGGCGATGAGCGGCTTGATTTCCTGATCGAGCTGGGTGGCCAGCTGATCGACCCGCCGGGCGAGGCGGATCCCGGCGAAGATGGCGCCGACCTGAATCAGCGCCATGATCAACACCGCGAACGCGATGATGCCGAGAAACAGCTCGCCGGTCTCGGTCACACCTGGTCTCCCCGCTCGCGCGCCTGCTGGAACGCTTCGCGGCCGCGCTCGACGGCGGTCACGAGGTTATCGCGCTGGCTGCGGTAGTATTCGCGGCCCTGGTCGACGGCCTCGCGCGCCTTCGCCTTACCCTCGCGCGCTTTCTCCGCGAGCAGTTCGCGCGTCTCTTCACCGCTCGCCGGCGCAAACAACAACGCCACCGCCGCGCCGGTCAGCGCGCCGATCACGAACGCCACCATCACGCTTCCAGAGTTGTCCTTCGCCATTAGAAGATGCTCACTTTCACGTTGAGGTATTTCTTCGGATCTTTCTTGATCTCGGCGATCAGCGCGCGCATCTCGCCGACGGTCTGGTTCATGTTCTCATATAACTGCTTGTCGTGCAGCAGCTGGCCCGCGGTGCCCTGGCCGTCGTTCAGATTTTGCAGAACCGTGTCGAGCCGCGCAGTCAGCGAATCAATCCGCTTGTAGAGCGCGTCGTCGGTGAGGAGCTTGCCGGCGGTGCCCTCGCCGCGATTGAGCCTGCCCGTGACGCCTTCGAGGTTCGTGGTCGTGGCGTTGAGTGATTTCGAGAACGCCGGATCGTTGAGCAGCTGCCCGAGACTGCCCTCGCCGTTCTTCAGTTTCGTGGTGATCGCATTGAGGTTCGCGACCGACGCATGGAGCTCGTCGTAGACCTTGGGATCGTTGGCAAACTTGCCGAGCGTGCCCTTGCCCTTCGAGACGCTTTGCGCGACACGGTCGGCCGCGGCGAGCAGGCTGTTGAAATCGTTGTAGAGGGTTTCATCGGTGAGGAGCTTGCCGACGGTCCCCTTGCCCTTGCGCAGATCGGCGAGCATCGCCGTGACATCCGAGATGCCGGTGCCGGCTTGTTCGGTCAACTCCGCGATCGTCGGCGCCGGCTTGCCCGTCGGGACGTATCCCCAGTCGGGAATCGGCGTGCCGCCCGGGCCGGCTTCGATGTCCACGGCGCCTTCGCCGAGCAATGAGATCGAGCCGATCTTCGCGGTCGAGCGATCGGTGATCAGCGACTTCATGTCGTCGATGACATTGAACGACACTTCGGCGCCGTTGGGCACGAGCTCGACGTCCGTCACCGAGCCGACCTCGACGCCGGCCACGCGCACGGGCGTTCCGCTCTTCAGTCCGGCGACATTGGGAAAGCGGACCTTGAGCGGATAGTTCTGCCAGAAGAATCCGCCGCTGCCGCCGACGGCAAAGATCAGCAGTCCCGCCATGACGAGCGCGAAGACGGCGATGATGCCGAATTTCAGTTCGGCCCAGGCGAGTGAACGTGTGCGTGGCATGGTGTTCTGGCCCTTTACGAAAGGAACTTTAGCAAGTACGGGTCCTGTGACTGACGTAATTCCGATGCCGTGCCTTCAAAGTACACACGGCCCTCGCGGATCATCACGAAATCGGCTTCATCGACTTTCTGTTTTCCGGCCTCGACGAGCTGGATCTCTCCGCCCGCTGTCCGCTGCGCCTGGTGCGTTGCGACGTAGAACGCATCGCGCAACTGGTGCGTGACGAGAATCGACGTGGCCGGCTCGAGGTCGCGCACCTTGACGATTTCCGCATCCACGGTCATCGCCGTCATCGGATCGAGGCCGGTGGTCGCCTCGTCGTAAAGCAGCAGTATCGGCTTTGCCGCCATCGCGCGCGCGATCGCGACGCGCCGGCGCTGGCCGCCCGACAGCGCCGCCGGCAACCGGTCGATGTACTGCGTGAGACCGACGAACCCGAGCACCTCGTCGACGCGCTGCCGCACGTCCTCGAGATCCATCTGGGTCTCTTCGTATAGCTTGTAGCCGACGTTCTCCCCGACCGTCAGCGAATCGAACAGCGCGCCTTCCTGGAAGACCATCCCCATATGATGCCGGACGCGCATCAATTGCGCTTCGTCCATCAGGTCGACGCGGTGCCCGAGCACCCAGATCGTTCCCGAATCCGGCTTCAAGAGTCCGAGCATCAGCTTCAGGATCGTCGATTTGCCGGCGCCGCTGGCGCCAAGAAAGATCTTGGTGTGCCCGGCGCGGACCGAAAACGTGACGTCGCGCAGGATGACCTTCTCGTCAAACGACAGGTTGACCGAATCGAACAGCACCACCGGGGCGTGGGCTTCGGCCAGTTCGATCGGCAATCCGAATTCGGCGAGGCTCTTGGCGCGCATCAGAAGAAGATCGAAATCAACAGCCGCGTGACGAAGAAGTCGACGATCAACACCAGTACTGACGCGGCGACCACCGCATTGGTCGTCGCTCGGCCGACGCCCTGCGTGCCGCCGGACGTGCGCAAGCCGACGTGGCAGCCGATGGTCACGATCACCACGCCGAGAAAGAACGGCTTGATGATGCCCATGTAGACGTCCTGGATGTACAGCCCTTCGACGACGGAGCTCCAGTAGACGCCCGACGACACCCGCAACTGCGTCAGCGCGATGATCCAGCCGCCGAGCATGCCGACCGTGTCCGACACCACCGTGAGAATCGGGCACATGATGAAGCCGGCGAGCACGCGCGGCACGACCAGCTTGCGAATCGGATCGGTGCCGAGCGCGCGCAGCGCGCTGATCTGCTCGGTCACCACCATCGATCCCAGTTCCGCGGCGATGCCCGACCCGACGCGTCCGGCCAGCATCAGCGCCGTCAGCACCGGGCCGAGCTCCTTGATCATCGAGGCGCTGATCAAGCGGCCGACGAATGGCCTCGCGCCGAACTGATCCAGCGTCATGCCTGACTGCAGCGCGAGCACCGCGCCGGTGAAGAATCCGGTCAGCAGAACGACGGTCAGCGAGCCGAGCCCGATCACGTCGATCTGCTCCATCACGTCGCGGGCGTAAAACGGCCGGCTGAAGACCGCCTGGAGCGCGGCAAAACAGAGGCGCACGTATTCCTGCACCTCCAACAGCCCCTTCTTGACGAATTCGATCGCCCAGATCCGCAGACCGTTCATCGTGGGCCCGCCGGGCCGAGCCCCAAGTCCCGCGTCCGCAGCGCGCGAATCTGGTCGCGCAGCGAGGCGGCTTTCTCGAAATCGAGGTTCGCCGCCGCGGCCTTCATCTGCTGATCGAGCGTGGCGATGTGCGCCTCGAGCTCGGCGTGCGTCCGGAACGACAGTCCCGGCGTACGCGGGTCGACGACGGTCGAATAGTCGCGGTCGTACACGCTGGATAAGACGTCGTCGATCGCCTTGACGATACTGGTCGGCGTGATGCCGTGCTCGTCGTTATAGGCCTTCTGGCGCGTGCGGCGGCGTTCGGTTTCGTTGATCGCCGCCCGCATCGAGTCGGTGACATGGTCGGCATACATGATCACGCGGCCGTTGACGTTGCGCGCGGCTCGGCCCGACGTCTGAATCAGCGCTCCGCCGGAGCGCAAGAACCCCTCTTTGTCGGCATCGAGGATTGCCACCAGTGAGACTTCCGGCAGATCGAGCCCCTCACGAAGCAGGTTGATGCCGACGAGCACGTCGAACACGCCGCGGCGAAGATCACGCAGGATCTCGACGCGCTCCAGGGTGTCGATGTCCGAGTGCAGGTAGCGCACCTTGACGCCAAGCTCCTGGTAATAGGTCGTCAGGTCCTCCGCCATCCGCTTGGTCAGCGTCGTGACGAGCACGCGCTCCTTGCGCTCGGCTCGATCGCGGATCTCCTTCAGCAGATCATCGACCTGGCCTTTGACGGGGCGCACTTCAATCGGCGGATCCATCAGCCCGGTCGGCCGGATCACCTGCTCGACGAAGACGCCGCCGGACTTCTGCAGCTCGTACGGGCCCGGCGTGGCCGACACGTAAACCAGCTGCCCGACGCGCGCCTCCCACTCTTCGAAGTTCAGCGGCCGGTTATCGAGCGCCGACGGGAGGCGGAATCCGTACTCGACGAGCACTTCCTTGCGCGAGCGATCGCCGTGATACATGCCGCGCACCTGCGGCACGGTCTGGTGACTTTCGTCGACGACGATCAGCGCATCCGATGGCAGGTAATCGAGCAGCGTCGGCGGCGGCTGGCCCGCCTTCCGCTGCGTCAGGTGGCGCGAATAGTTCTCGATGCCGTGGCAGTAGCCGATCTCGCGAATCATCTCGAGGTCGAACATCGTCCGCTGATGCAGGCGTTGCGCTTCGAGCACCTTGCCGTCGCGCTCGAGCTCGGTGCGCCGCACTTCGAGCTCTTCTTTGATCGTCACGACCGCTTCCTTCAGCCGCTCGCGCCCGGTGACGAAGTGCGACTTCGGGTAGACCGCCGTGCGTTCGTGCCGCTGCAGCGCCTTGCCGGTGATCGGATCGAACGAGGTCAGCTCGTCGACTTCATCGCCGAACAGCCCGATGCGAAGCGCGAGCTCTTCGTACGACGGATAGACCTCGATGATGTCGCCGCGCACGCGGAAGTTGCCGCGCGCAAAGTCGTGGTCGTTCCGCTCGTACTGGATTTCGACGAGCTTGCGCATGATCTGCTCGCGATCGATGCGCTGCCCTTTCTCGAGCGGCAGCACCAGGCCGTAGTAGGCGTCCGGCGAGCCCAGGCCGTAGATGCACGACACGCTGGCGACGATGATCACGTCGCGGCGCTCGAACAGCGATCGCGTCGCCGACAGCCGCATGCGATCGATCTCGTCGTTGATCGTCGATTCCTTCTCGATATACGTGTCGCTGGCGGGCACGTACGCTTCCGGCTGGTAGTAGTCGTAGTAACTGACGAAGTACTCGACGGCGTTGTCGGGGAAGAAGCGCCGGAACTCCTGGAACAGCTGCGCCGCCAGCGTCTTGTTGTGCGCCATCACCAGCGTCGGCCGGTTCACGCGCGAGATCACCTGCGCCATGCTGTAGGTCTTGCCCGATCCCGTGACGCCCAGCAGCACCTGGTGCTTATCGCCGCGGTTCAGACCCTCAACCAGCTCCGGTACGGCATGCACCTGGTCGCCGCGAAGCTCGAAGTCGGATGCGAGGTTAAAGTGACCGGTGACGGACGGCATAAATGCGTGTGCTGTAGCACGCCATCGTACTACGGGCCGTCCGCCTTCGCGCAAGCGCGACGGCGTGACGCCGCCTACGAGGCGGGCTTGTAGGCGGCGAAGTAGCCCTTGCGGGAGCGGACCCGTAGGTCGGGCCGCTTCACGCGGATCTCCACCTTGCGCCACGCCCCGTCCGTCGCCGGATTCGTCGACAGGTACCCGACGTGATACTGCCCTTTGATCTCGGCCAGGACCTTGTCGTACGCGGTCTCGACTTCCTTCATGGCGGAGGGGAAAAAGGCCTGGCCGCCGGTCGCTTCCGTCAGTTGACGCAGCGTCATCTGCAGCGTTTGCCGCGCTGATCCGGTGTTCTCGACGAGCCCGATGGCATACACCGTGACTTGCGACGCCTTGAGCAGCGTCATCGTTTCGGTCAGCGAGATGGCCGACCTGGTGTCGCCGCCGTCGGTATACATCACCATGACTTTGCGGCCCTCCTGTCGATCGGCGCCGTCGAGATAGGTGCCGAGCGCATCGTAGAGCGCCGTCAAGCCGTCGGCCTTGCGCTGCCGGATCCGCTCCACGAGCCGCGCAAAGTCCCGCTGCGGATACCGCGTGATCCGTACTTCGGTGTCGAAGTCGACGAGGGTGATGTCCTCGGCCGCGGGCAACATGTTCAGGAACTTGATCGCGGCGCCCTGCGCCAGCTTCATGTCGGCCTGCATGCTGCCGCTCGCATCGACCATCAACCCAAGGTGCATGGGCGGGCTCGTCGATCCGTCGCCCTGCGCGAAGTACGCGATCGTCTGCTTCTTGCCGTCTTCGATCAGCTCGAAGTCGTCTTTCGTGAGCTCGGTGACGATGTTGCCCTTCTTGTCGGTGATGGTGGCGGCGAACGTGATGAGATCGACGCCGGCGCGGAACACGGGCTGTTCCGGCTCGATCGCGAGGAAAACGGCCAAAGCGGCGACGGCGACCCTCATCAGACAGGAATATAATCGAGGATCGTGCGTTGTCTTGCGGTCTGTCACACGGAGCTGGTGGTCCGGCTTCTTGAGGCAGTTCTGACTCCCTCCGCGGAGCTCGACGTGTTAGTCGACAGCCGGGCGCTCGCCCGCAAGTTCGAATCCTCGGACCTGCCCGTCTCCGTCGACGAAACCGATCGCATCGACAGCTACGTGAAGCTCGGCGTCTCGCCGGTCATGCCGGTGTTCATCGAAGACAACGGCCGCCGGGGTCTGCGCAAGGTGCTGGAAGCGGTGCGCGGCGCGGGCGGCACGCTCATCTACGTGCTCGGCACCAGCCTTAACGACGTCAAGAAGGCCGAGACGCTCCGCGACGATTTTCCCGAGGTCACCACGCTGACGCTCGCCGAGCTCGCGGGCCCGCCGCTGCTGACCGAGCTCGGCCGCTCGGTCACCCGCCAGCGCGTCCAGCAATACCAGCGCTACATGGACGATGCGGATCGCGTGTTGATCCTGACCCACAACGATCCGGATCCCGACGCCATGGCGAGCGGCCTCGCGCTTCGGACGATCTTGCGACGCACCAAGCAGACCGCCGTGGTCGCCTGCCTCGAGCCGGTGACGCGCCCCGAGAATCTGCGGATGGTGAAGCTGCTCGATCTCAAGATTGAGACGCTGGCGCCGGAGCAACTGAAGGAGTTCGACAAGATCGCGCTCGTCGACGTGCAGCCGCATTACTTTCCCGGCCTGCTTCCCCACGTCGATCTGGTGATCGATCATCATCCCGAGCAGTCGGGTTACAACGCGATCTTCAAGGACATTCGCCCGGACTACGGCTCGACCTCGACGATCCTCACCGAGCATCTGCGCGCGGTCGACATGGACATCTCGGAGCGCACCGCCACGGCGATGCTCTACGCGATCAAGTCCGACACGCTGTTCTTCCAGCGTCACGCCAATCGCGCCGACATCGAGGCGTTCTCCTATCTCTACCCGCTCGGCGACGCCACGATGATCCGCAAGATGGAAGGCGCGGAAATCACCGGCGAGCGACTCGATTATCTGATCAAGGCGTGGCAGCAGGGCCGCATGACGGAACACGTGTTCTGCGCGTTTCTCGGCGAGCCGCCCCGCGAGGACTTCATTCCCTACGTCGCCGACTTCTACCTGCAGCTCGAGAACGTGCAGTGGACCGTGATCAGCGGCGTCGTCAACGATCAGTTCGTGGTGTCGGTGCGCAATCTCGGCTACTCGCGCAACGCCGGCGATTTCGTGCGGCGCTGGTTCAACGACATTGGCAGCGCCGGCGGCCATCGCACCATGGCCAAGGCGGTCGTGCCGGTCGAAGCGTTCCAGAAGAAGTTCGGCACTTACGAAGGCAGCCGCATCAACCAACGCATGCTGGAGCTCGTGCTCGAATTCCTGCACGAGGCCAAGGAAAAGAAGGAAGCCGGCGGCGCCTGAGCGGCGCCTTACTTCAGCGCCTGATCGAGATCCTCAATCAAATCCGACGCGTCCTCCAGGCCGATCGAAATGCGGATCATGCCCTTGCTGACGCCCGCCTTCACGAGCTCGTCGTCCGTGAGCCCGTACTGCGATGTGAGGATCGGCAGACTGCAGATGCTCTCGACGCCGCCAAGGCTGGCGGCGCGCTTCACGACCTTCAGTTTGTCGAACACGCGATAGGCGCCGGCCTTGCCGCCCTTGACGTCGATCGTCACCACGCCGCCGAATCCGCTCATCTGCTTCGCGGCAATGGTGTGATCGGGATGTGAGGCCAGCCCGGGGTAGTACACGCGCTCGATGGCGGCGTGACCCTCGAGGAACTTGGCCACGGTGAGCGCGTTCGCGTTGTGCTGCGCGACCCGAATCGTCATGGTCTTCATGCCGCGCCCCAGGGCGAAGGCCGGAAGCGGATCCATGACGCCGCCGAGCAGCCGCCGCATTTTCGCCATCGGTTCCATCAGGGTCTTCGATCCCGAGAGCACGCCGCCGGTGACGTCGCTGTGGCCGTTCAAGTACTTGGTGCAGCTTTGCATCGACAGATCGATGCCCATCGACAGCACCGGCTGATTCACCGCGCTGGCGAAGGTGTTGTCCATCGCGGCCAGCACGCCGGCCTTCTTGCACTGCGCCGCAATCGCGCGCACGTCCACGCAGCGCAGCGTGGGATTGATCGGCGATTCAAACCACACAATTCGGGTCTTCGGTCCGATCACCGACCCGACGTTGCTGAGCTCTTCGATCGAAATGAAACGGTGGGTGATGCCGAGTTTGGGAAGGAGATCCTCGATGACGTGAAACGTGCCGCCGTAAATGGCGCTACAACAGACGATCTCGTCGCCACTCTTCAGCAGCGTGATGAGCGCCGTCGAAATCGCGGCCATGCCGCTGCTGAAGAGTAGCGAGGTATCGGCGCCGTCGACCGCGGCCAGCTTCTGCTCCACTGAAACAACGGTCGGATTCTCGTACCGCGAATACAGGTAGCCGTTGAGTTTGCCTTCCTGGTACTTCTCGACGTCGGCCACCGAGTCGAATACAAACGTGCTCGTCTCGTAAATGGGCGTCGTCAACGACGGCGTCGCGCCGGCATCGACGCCCTCGCCCGCGTGTATGAGTTTTGTGGCCTGCTTCATTTTGTTGTCCACGGATTACACAGATTACACGGATTCGTACGGCTGCGATCAACCTCGCCGTTCGCTCGGCCGACCTTCGGTCGGCCTGAAGCACGAGCTAATGCGGCGTGGAGATGAGTCTGGTTCGAATGCTCGCAGACTCCTCTCCGCGCCGCGTTAGCCCGTGCCCGGCGCGAAGCGCCGGAGCGAACGGCTGTGCGCGGCGGCATCCGTGAAATCCGCGAAATCCGTGGATGACCTATTCGCGCGCGACTTGCGTGATCCGCTCGCCCGATGCGCCGAGGAAGGGTTCGATGAACTCGCGGTACGTGTCTTCGTAGCCTCGCTGCATCAACTCGTCGAGCGACTGCACGCGATCCGACTTCTCGTCGTACGCGCCGGTCAGGTCGAGGGGACGAATCGGGTTATGCGAGGGACGAATCAGGTAAACGCCCTGGAAACGATGATGGAGATGACGCATCGCGTCCGCCAGCGCCGCCGCTTCCGCCGACGCGATCTGCTCTCCGACGCGGCCCAGGCCGTCAAGGCGCGGCGGCCGCAATTCGTGGGGACCGGGCGGCTCCGCGGAGGAAGCAACCACGATCACCTGCTCCGCCCCGGCCGCCGCCGCTTCTTCCAGCAGGCGGCCGACACTCGCGGGGCGATCCGTCAGCCGATGCGTTTCGCCGCGCCAATACGAGTCTGGCGCAAACCGCACCAGCCGCGCTTCGCTCACGCCCGGCAGCGTCAGCGCCGCCGCCAGGACGTCGGCGAGAAATCCTTGCGTGCCGCTCGATAGATCTTGCGCTTCCGCGCGTCGCGCGGACGACACCCCGCCCGGCGGCGGGAACAACATCCGCCGATACGGATCGCGCAGGAGGCCGAATACGAGATCGCGATTCGCATCGAGGTCGTGCACGACCAGCAGCAGCTCGCGGAAGCCAGGCTGCCCGAGATTCTCCGCAAGCAGCTCCGCATAGCGCCGGCTCAAATCGTCCGCGTGCGGCGTCTTGATCGCGGCGCCGCCCTTCAGCAATCGCCACACGGTTTCCGTGGCGTGATGAATAGCCGCACTCGCATCAACCGGCGAACCGAGCAGCGTCCAGAGGCGGTTCCCCGTCGAACGGCGATAGAGCGGCGAATACCACCAGGCGAGCCAGGCGCCGAGACCGAGCACGATGAGCGCGAGCGTCGAGAGCAGGCCCGCGAGCCGGGGAACCCAGGTCGGCAGCGCGCCGGGTGAAAACGCCCGGCCGATCATCAACGCAAAGCCCTCGACGAAATACGCTCCGACGGTGAGTCCCGCCATGCCGAGCAGCAAGGCGATGGGATAGACGATGATTCCGAGCAGGATCACCGCTGCCGGCACGCCGAGCACGGCGAGCAGCGCGATGCCGAGCCAGCGCAGCACCGTGAACGGCCACCGCCAGCGATAAAACGTCTCCACCGCCGGCGATCGCCAGAAGCCGCCGCTGTCCCAGAGTTGCGACCCGCCATCGACCGCGCCGAGGACGGCCGCGATCGCGCCGATGCCGCGCCCGCCGACGACGTCGATCTTGACGCCCGCTTCCTGGATCGCGCGCATCGCGCCGGCGTGGTACGCGCCGTCGGCGCCCGTGCCCGTGAACAGCAGGGCCGTTCGGCGCTCAGGTGAGTACGAGTCCCGCGGTTCTGCCACGACTATTCGTCGTGAATTGTAACGAGTTTGAGGATTTCGAACTTGCGCGTGCCGTTTGGCGTCGAGACCGTGACCTCATCCCCTTCTTCCTTGTTGAGGATGGCACGGCCGATCGGCGACGAGGTGGAGATCAGGCCCTTCTCGGCTTCGGCGTCTTCTGGCATCACGAGCTGATAGACGAACTCCTGATCCTTCTCGCGAATCGTCACGGTGGATCCGAACCCGGCCTTGCCGTGCGGGATGCGATCCATGTTCATCAGCGCGATCTCGCTCATGCGCCGCTTGAGCATGGCGATGCGGGCGTTGACGTAGGTCTGCCGTTCCTTCGCCGCCTGGTACTCGGCGTTCTCGCGCAGGTCGCCCAATTCGCGCGCGCGCTGGATCTCCTTGGGGAGCTCCATGTGCAGCTCGCGCTCGAGGGCATTGACCTCGTCTTCAAAACGCTTGATGAGTCTTTCTTTCATCGGTTCAAACTTCGGAGTGTAGCACAATACAATCGTGCCCCTGGACGCGATCAGCAGCCGTCACCATCCCATCGTCAAGGAGTTTCGCGAGCTCGCCCGCGGCGCCGGCGCGTTGATGCTGCTCGACGGATGGCACCTGCTCGGCGAAGCCGCCGCCGCGAACGTGGTCGTCGAGAAAATCGCGATCTGCGGACCGCCGACGGCGAAGGAACAGATCATCGTCGATCGCCTGCGCCGCAACGGCGCGCTCGTCGTTGAGGTGACGGGCTCGGTACTGAATGCGCTGTCGCCGGTGAACTCACCGACCGGCGTCGTGGCGAGTGCGCGAGTGCCGGTGATGTCGTCGGCTTCGGTGCTGAAGCCCGCGCCTGCGCTCGTGCTGGCCGCCGCCGGGCTCCAGGATCCAGGCAATGCCGGCGCCATCATCCGTTCGGCTGCCGCCGCCGGTGCGACCGGCGTTGTGCTCGACGAGCTCTCCGCCGATCCGTGGGGATGGAAGGCGCTGCGCGCCTCGATGGGCAGCGCGTTTCAGCTTCCGGTGGTTCGCAGCCGCGCGCTGGCGTCGTTGATCAAGGAATGGAAATCGGCGGGCACGAGGATCGTCGCGACGGTGCCGCGCGGCGGCGTGTCGATGTACGACGTCGACTTCACCAAACCGATCGCCGCGCTGCTCGGCGGCGAAGGCGCGGGCCTTCCCGAGGACCTCGCGTCCGGCGCCGACCTGCGCGTCAGCATCCCGATGCAGGGCGCGGTCGAATCGCTCAACGCGGCAGTCGCAGCAGCGATCCTCTTGTATGAGGCGCAGCGCCAGCGGCACCTCACCAATGTTCGAAGAGCCCAGGTCAAGGCATGAGCCTCTTCAACGACGAACCCGCGCCGGTCGATCCGAACACCATCCCGCTGGCCGAGCGGATGCGGCCGCGATCGCTCGACGAAATCGTCGGCCAGGATGATCTCGTCGCGCCCGGCCGTCCGCTGCGCGAAATGATCGATCGCGATCTGCTGCAGTCGATCATCCTGTGGGGACCGCCCGGGACCGGCAAGACCACGCTCGCTCGACTGATCGCCGACCTGACGCGCGCGGAGTTCGTGGCGTTCTCCGCGGTGCTGTCGGGGATCAAGGAAGTCAAGGACGTCATGGCCGCGGCCGAACAGCGCCGCCGCATGACCGGCAAGCGCACGATCGTCTTCGTCGACGAAATCCATCGCTTCAACAAGGCGCAGCAGGATGCGTTCCTGCCGCGCGTCGAGAGCGGCGATATCGTCTTGATCGGCGCCACGACGGAGAATCCGTCGTTCGAAGTGATCGCGGCGCTGCTGTCGCGGTCGAAGGTCTTGGTACTGAAGCCGCTCGACGAAGCAGCGATCGTCACGATCCTGCGCAAGGCGATGACCGATGTCGAGCGCGGCCTCGGCCGCCAGAATCCAGAGGCCGACGATGATGCGCTCGGCGCGATCGCGCGCTTCGCGAATGGCGACGCGCGATCGGCATTGAATCTCCTGCAGCTGACGGTGTCGTCAGCGAAACAGCCGGCCGGCCGCCCGAAGATCGATCAGGCGCTGCTCGAAAAGGTCCTCACCAACAAGGCGCTGCTCTACGACAAGAGCGGCGAACAGCATTACAACCTCATGTCGGCGCTGCACAAGTCGATGCGCAATAGCGACGCGGATGCGTCCATCTACTGGCTGGCGCGGATGCTGGAAGCCGGCGAGGATCCGAAGTATGTCGCCCGGCGCCTGATCCGGTTTGCATCGGAAGACATCGGCAACGCCGATCCGCAAGCCCTCGCGATCACCGTCGCCGCGAAGGATGCCGTGCATTTCATCGGCATGCCCGAAGGCAATACCGCGCTCGCCCAGGCGGTTCTCTACCTTGCAACCGCACCGAAGAGCAACGCGGTCTATATGGCGTACAACGAGGCGGCCGATGCGGCGAAGACGGATTTTGCGGCCCCAGTGCCGCTGCACATCCGCAATGCGCCAACGAAGTTGATGAAGCAGCTGGACTACGGCAAGGGCTACAAATACGCGCACGACGAGCCCGATGCCGTGGCGAACATGGATTGCCTGCCGGACAACCTGAAGGGCCGCGAATTCTACAAGCCGTCGGAATACGGATTCGAGAAAGAGATTGCCAAACGCCTGGCGTGGTGGAAAACTCGCCGCCAGGGCGGGACCTAGTCCCGCCCTGAGGAGACACTGTGCCGTGATGCGCTTCCTGGCAGCTGGCTTGTTCGCGCTGGTCACCGCGTCGCTGGTCTCCCCACCTTCCTCGGCCGCGGTCTGGACGGTGCCGCGAACACCCGATGGCCATCCGGACATGCAAGGCATCTGGACGATGCACACCTTCACGCCGCTCGTCCGGCCGGCGCGATACGCGAATCAGGAGTTTCTGACGGACAAAGAGGCGGCGGAGCTCACCGCGCTCCTGTCCGAGGAAGATGTCGATCCACTGGTCGCCGGCGTCTTCGCGCTCAGCGACGAGGAGCGCCGCAAGCGCGTCAAGCAGGACGATCCGACGCACTACGACAACGCGATGTGGCTGGCCACGCCGCACCTCAAACCGCTTTCGAGCAACAGGACGTCGCTCATTTACGATCCGCCCGACGGGAAGATTCCGCCGCAAACGCCCGAAGCGCGCCAGCGCGCGGCGGCGCGCAGAGCGCTCGCCGGCTTCGACAGCTACGAGAATCGTCCGATGCAGGAGCGATGCATCATCTGGTCGCACGAAGGCCCGCCGATGATGCCGCCGCCCTACGACGACGTGATGCAGATCATCCAGACGCGTGACCACTTCGTGGTTTACAGGGAATTGGCGACCGCGCCGCGCGTGATTCCAACCGACGGACGGCCGCACATCACTCCGCGACTCCGGCAGTTGGCTGGTGATTCGACGGCACGCTGGGCGGGCGATACGCTGATCGTCGACACGACCAACTTCACGGACCGGACCGCGTTCCAGGGATCCAGTTCCGCCTTGCACGTGGTCGAACGCTTCACGCGCGTGGGCGAAGACAGGATCATCTACCAGTTCACGGTTGACGATCCCAACACGTGGACCGCGCCCTGGAGCGCGGAGATTCCGCTGCTCGCGACGAAGGGGCCGCTATTCGAGTACGCCTGCCACGAAGGCAACTACGGTCTTCCCAACATCCTCAGCGGCGCCCGATACAGCGAGAAAAACCCTCGCTGAACTTACTGCTGCTTTGCATCCAGCGCGAGAGTGAACACGCGGCCGCCTTTGATGCCCGCCATCACCGCGATGTACTGCTTGCCATCGAGCTCATAGCTGATCGGCGTGGCCACGCCGCCGTTCTGCAGCTGCGTTTCCCAGAGTGTCTTGCCGCTCGCCGGATCGAGCGCGAACAATTTGCCTGCGGAGTTGCCGACGAAAATGAGTCCGCCGGCTGTCGACAGCGCACCGCCGCTCGACTGGAATGGCAGGCGCCACACCTGCTTGTTCGCAACCGGATCCCAGGCCACGAAGAAGCCGGTCATCGGCGGCGCTTTCGGATCGGGCGGCGGCGCCGGCACTTTCAGGTTGGTCGTGCCCATGGTCATGCCGAGGTTCCACTGCCCTTCGGTGAACTCGAAGCGCTCGTTCATCGTCACGACCATCGACGTTTCCTGTCCCGGGTAATACACCAGCTTCGTCGCCGGATTGAACGCCATCGGCGGCCAGTGGTGCGCGCCGACCGGCGACGGTGACAGCCGGACCGGGTTGAAACGATAGCGCGCCTGCTCCGTCTCCTTGGGCCGTCCCGTCTCCTTGTCGATCCCTGTCGCCCACGAGACAAACGCGAAGGGCTCGCCCGAGATGAACTTGCCGTTGGTGCGATCGAGCACGTAGAAGAAACCGTTCTTCGGCGCCTGCATGATCACCTTCCGCGGCTGATTCGCGATCGTGAGATCCGCGAGGATCATCGGCTGCGCGGCATTGAAATCCCAGTTGTCGCCAGGCGTCGTCTGGTAGTGCCACACGTACTTGCCGGTGTCGGCGTTGAGCGCAACGATCGACGACAGGTACAAGTTGTCGCCGCCGCCGGGACTGCGATGCTGCGCGTTCCACGGCGATCCGTTGCCGGTGCCGACGTACACGAGATTCAGTTCCGGATCGTAGGCGATGCCGTCCCACGGCGTGCCGCCGCCGCCGTACTTCCACCACTGGCCGTTCCAGGTCTTCGCGGCGCGCGCCAGCGCTTCATCTTCGAACGGCTTCGACGGGTCGCCGGGGACGACGTAGAACCTCCACACTTGCTTCCCCGTCTGCGCGTCGTAGGCGCCGAGGAACCCGCGCACGCCATATTCGGCGCCGCCCTGCCCGATCAGCACGTTGCCTTTGACGATGCGCGGCGCGCCGGTGATCGTGTAATCCGAATTTGGCGGCGTCGTCTGCACGGACCACAGCGGCTTGCCGGTCTCGCCATCGAGCGCGACGAGGCGCCCATCCAGCGTGCCGACGTAGACCTTGCCGTCATAGAGCGCGACGCCGCGATTCACCGGGCCGCAGCACGGGCGCGGTCCCATCGCCGCGAAGCCGCCGCGGACGAGACCCGGATCCCATTGCCACTTGATCTTGTTGGCGCGCAGATCGATCGCGTAGACCACGCTCCACGTGGAGGTGCCGTAGAGCACGCCGTTGAACACCACGGGCGTCGTCTCGATCTTTCCTTCCGATCCCACTTCGATCGACGACGCGATGCCGAGGCGGCTGACGTTGCTCTGATCGATCTGTGTGAGCGGGCTGTGATGCGTCTCGGCGTAGTCGCGGCCATAACCGATCCAGTCGCCATCGGCCGGCTTCAACAGCATGGCGTTGTCGACCTTGCGCGCCTGCTGCCCGTGCAACGACGCCACGGCCAAGGCCACCGCCACACCGGCGGCCACCCCGCCAACGAATCGTGATCTGAAGGACATCAATTTCTCCCGGTCGAGAATTGTAGCTGAACCACAGTCAGAACGGCATGTCGCGCTGGAAGATGTCGCGAACGAAGGCGTTCATCCCCGCAATCACTTCGTCGGGAATGCCGTGATCCCCGTCGAATGGCAGCCACGTCACGTTCAAGCCGAACGCTTTGAGCCGCGCCTGGAAGCGTTCCATGCGCTCGAACGGCAGCACCGAATCGCGCCGGCCGTGCGCGATGAAGATCGGCAAGTGGCGGCGGCCGGCAAAATGTTCGGCCCAGCCTTCTTCATCCACCGTCGTGCCGCTGAGGAGAATCAGGCCGGCGAGCTCCTGATTGGAATGGAAGGCGATTTCAGCGCTCGTCATGGCGCCTTGCGAAAAGCCGCCGAGCACGATCGGCTGTTTGACGTCTTCGAGGTAGTCGCGAACGAGCTTCGCCGCCACCAGGATGCCGGGAGGATGAATCTTCGAGTAGTCGGCGAACGTCTCGCCGCGAGGCACGTGGCCGTTCAGATTCAGCCACCACCAGCCGCGCTGTCCCGACCACGGACCTCGCAGAGGCGCCTGCAGGTAATGCAGCTGCGTGTTGCCGGGCAGCGAGAACTTCGATTCGAATTGGAGCCAGTCCTCGGCGTGCGATCCATAACCGTGCAAGAGCACTACCGAAGGCGGGCCGCTGCCGCCGTGCACGATCGCATCGAGCGGCGCCGTCAGCATTCGCAGCCACGCGAGCGCCACCGCGATCGCGGCCACGAAGGCAACGACCACAACGATGAGCAGCCGCTTCACGATCGCCGGAGTTCGATCCACTCAGAATTTCACAGAGCGGGCAAACACCAGCGTCTGCCCGTCGATCGCGCCGTCGATCGAGAATCCGATCCATCCGCCGATCAAGCCAAGCGCGCCTCCCAGATAGGCCGGAGCGCCCGGACAGTGGGCCGATTCATTCTCGCAATAAGTCGTGAAACCCACGCCGAGCAGGATGCCGGGAACGGCACCCGCCGCGAAGCCGATCAGAAAACCGTTCAACCTCGAGTCGAGACGGCTGACCCGCATGACGCGATCGGAGGAAAAGACACTCGGCTGATTGTAGGCGCCGTGAAGGATGGTCAGCGATGCCGGAGACAGGTCCGACAGCTTGCCCTTCGTCTGCTGGCCCTTCTCATCGGTCACGAAGACCCTGTTCCCTGTCTTCACGACTTCAGGCAACCGCTCGAACGAGTCCACCACCTGGGCGGCACCGGGTGCGGCGTAAACAACGGTCATGAGCGCGGCCAACACGATACTCCGAGCAAGCATAGAGGCTCCTTAACACCCTATGTGCGTTTGGCTCGTCAAGCGGCTCACGCGGGTCCGCTCCCGAGCTCCCGCCGCAACACCTCGAGGTCGAGCTCGCTTTCCCATCTCGACACCACGATTGCCGCCACGCCGTTGCCGATGAAATTCGTGATCGACCGCGCCTCGGACATGAAGCGATCCACGCCGAGAATGAGGGCGAGGCCGGCGACCGGGATCGATGGGACCACGGCGAGCGTCGCGGCCAGCGTGATGAATCCGGCGCCGGTCACGCCCGATGCGCCCTTCGAGGTCAGCATCGCCACGCCAAGAATCGTCAGCTCCTGCCGCAGCGTCAGATCGATATTGAGCGCTTGCGCCACGAACAGCGACGCCATCGTCAGGTAGATGTTGGTGCCGTCGAGATTGAAGGAATAACCGGAGGGCACGACCAGGCCGACAACGGATTTCGAGCAACCCAGCCGCTCGAGTTTCTGCATCAATGGCACCAGCGCCGATTCCGATGACGAGGTGCCGAGCACCGTCAGCAATTCTTCCTTGATATAGCTGATGAAGCGAATGATGCTGAAGCCCGTGACCCACGCGATCGATCCGAGCACGATCAGCACGAACAGCAGGCACGTCAGGTAGAAGCTGCCCATCAACAGCGCCAGCGGCCGCAGTGCCGCCACACCGTAGCGCCCGATCGTAAAGGCCATCGCACCGCCGGCGCCAAGCGGCGCCAGCTTCATCAACACGTTCATCATCCTGAAGAACACGTGGGAGCTGGTGGTGATGACCTGGTGGACGATGTCGCCTTCCTTGCCGAGATGCGTCATCGCGTATCCGAACAGCACCGCGACGAACAGGACTTGTAGCAAATCGCCCGAGCCGGTGAACGCGTCGAAGAACGTGCGCGGAATGATGTGCAGCACGAAGTCCACGGTGCTCTGGCTGGCCGCGACCTTTGCGTAGTCGGCGACGGCCTTGGCATCGAGCGACGCCGGATCGGCGTTGAACCCGGCGCCCGGCTTGATCAGGTTCGCGACAATCAGGCCAATGACGAGCGCAAACGTCGACACGACCTCGAAATACAGCAGCGCCTTGCCCCCGACGCGGCCCACCTTCTTCATGCTGCCGGCGCCGGCGATGCCGAGCACCACCGTGCAGAAGATGATCGGTGCGATCAGCATCTTGACCAGCGCGATGAAGCCATCACCGAGCGGCTTGAGCGCTACACCGGTCTCGGGGCTGACGTAACCGATCGTCCCGCCGGCCAGAATCGCCAGCAGCACCCAGAAGTAGAGATGTCGTGTCAGGTTCGTCATGCGGAGCGGAAAATTTCCAAGGCAGTGCGGGGCAACGGTGGGGCGATTATAGTGTTGCCGCCGCAAAGCTGATGCACACGCGATCGTCTGGCTAGGCGAGTGATGTACCATGGTCCAGCTCAGATCATGGCTACGGATCCCGCCAAACCCACCGGCCCTGACGATCCAGCCGCGCAACGCGACCTGGCCGAGGAGCAGCGCGACGTCGCCGAGAAGCAGCGCAAAGTAGCGGAGCAGCAGCGCGATCTGGCCGAGAAGCAACGCGACGCGGCGGAGGAACGGCGCGACGTGGCCGAAGAGCGACGCGAACTCTCGGAGGAACAGCGCGAGAAGAGCGAACAGAGCCGGCGGAACGCCGAACACTCGCGCCAGGCGGCGGAAACCACGCGCGACCTGGGCCCTCCTCCTCGGGGTCCGGACGTCGACAAGAAGGACGGCGACTGATCGCCGTCTCTAGATCCGATCGAAGTTCTTTTCGATCTCCCGTCGTGTGATGCGCAACATCACGGGACGTCCGTGCGGACAGACAGTCGAGTAGGCCGTGGCGCGCAGCTCCTCGAGAATGTGATGCATCTTCTCGAGCGTCAGCGGATAGTGCGCCTTCACCGCCGCATGGCATGCGGTGGTCGCGGCGATCTGCTTGAGGGCGTCCTCGATCCGCAGGCCGCGATCGAGCCCTTCGAGATCCTCGGCCAGCGCGCGCAATGCCGAATCGCATTCGTTGGGATCGAGTAGCGCCGGCATCGCGGTGACCTTGATGCTGTCACCGCCGAATTCTTCGACTTCAAAGCCAAAGCGCGCGAGCGCCTCGCCCTTCGAGATGAGCGCCGCCCGTTCCGCCGGAGGTAACTCGAGCACGGCCGGAATCAGGAGCCGTTGGCTCTCGAGCGACTCGGTCGTCAGCCTTTCCATGATCCGCTCGAACAGCACGCGCTCGTGAGCCACGTGCTGATCGATGATGCACAACCCCTCGTCGTCCATCGCGATGATGAAGGTGTCGCGGAACTGCCCGAGGGCGATCATGGGACGAACGGCCGGCGTCGACGCTACACCTTCGTTTTCAGCAATCGTCCGGCTGTCGGGAACAATCCGGCTAAAGCCGGATGCGCCACTGTCAGCGTCAGGCGTTGAGGACGGTCGCCACGCCTGATCAGGGGGCGCCCAACGGCTCGGGAACGATCCGCCGGCGAGCGCGCCGGGAATCGAAGGCTGCATCGGGCGGCCAGGCAAGACGTCTGATGTGCGGAGCGTGAGTTCCGGCGCAGGACCCTTGCCCAGCGCATCGCCGAGCGAATGACGAACGAGCTGGTGGACGTGCGATTGTTCCTTGAATCGCACTTCAGCCTTCGTCGGATGCACGTTGACGTCGACTTGATCGGGAGGCACGTCGAGGAACAGGTGCACTTCGGGGCTGCGTTCCTTGTTGGTGGCGACACTGTAGGCGTCGAGAATCGCGTGCGCAATCGTCCGATCCTTGACGATGCGCCGGTTGACGAACACGTGCTGCGGTCCGCGCACCGGCCCCTGCTCCGCCAGCGCCGCGATGAAACCATGAAGCCGCAAGCCTCCGAATTCCCGATCGACACGCACCAAATCCTGCCGATCGCCGTACAGCTGATAGAGCCGATCGGAAAGGCCGGTCACCGGCGACACTGAAATGACTTTGCGGCCAGAGCTCGTCAACGTGAAGCCGACTTCGGGATAGCACAGCGCGAGCTGCGTGACGAATCGCGACAGCTGCGCGGCTTCCGCCGCGTCCGACTTCAGGAACTTGCGACGGGCCGGCAGGTTGTAGAACACATCCGCAACTTCGACCATCGTGCCTTCGGGCCCGCCGGCTTCGACCACCGACTCGATGATCCCCGCGTTGACGCGAATCTCGGTGCCGCTGTCGCTGCCTCTCGCGCGCGTGCGCAGACGGAAATGCGACACCGAGGCGATCGACGGCAGCGCCTCGCCGCGGAATCCGAGCGTGACGATCGCGCCAAGATCGTCGGCGCGCCGGATCTTGCTGGTCGCATGACGCTCCAGGCACAGGCGCGCATCATCGGGATCCATCCCGATGCCGTCGTCCTCGACGCGGATCAGTTTCTTGCCGCCATATTCCGCGGTGATCGTGATTCGCGTGGCCTTGGCATCGATGGCGTTCTCGACCAGCTCCTTGACGACGGACGCCGGCCGCTCGACCACCTCGCCGGCGGCGATTTGATTTGCGAGATCTTCAGGGAGGCGGCTGATGCGTCCCATCTACCACCAGCCGGATTTCTTGAACCAGATGAACAACGCCGTGCTGGAAACCACCATCAGGCCGATGATTTCCCAGAATTGATACTGCGGGTTGCCGATCAGGCTCGGCAGCGGCACGTTCATGCCGAACAGACCGGTAATCACGGTCAGCGGGCCGAACAACGCCGCGATCACGGCGAGCACCTTCGACACGTCGGCGAGCCGGTTCGACACGCTCGCCAGATGCGCGTCGAGGACGCCCGTCACGCGGTCCTGAAACACGATCGCATCGTCGGCCATGCGCACGAACTGATCGTAGACATCGCGAAAGCGGTACGCCATCTCCTGGCCGATCATGTCGAACTCGCGCCTGGCCAGGCGGCCAACGACGTCGCGCTGCGGCACCACGATACGTCGCAGCGTGGTGATGTCGCGCTTGACCGTGAGGATGTCACCGGTCAGCGACACCTGTTGCATTCCGATGACGCGCTCTTCAATCTCATCGAGACGCGCCTCGAGCTCGTCGACCTCGGGGCGATAGTGATCGACCATCGTGTCGACGATGCGGTGCAGCAACGCCACTGTGCCCTCACCGAGCACGTGGGGCGCGCGCGAGCAGAGCTCACTGATGTGCGCAATGCTGCGACGCCTGCCGTCGTGCACGGTGACCAGGAACCTGGGCGACAGGAAGAAATCCGTTTCGTGCGTTTCAAAACGGTGTTCGATGGCGTCGAAATTGATCCCGTGCAGCACGATGTAGAGATAGCGATCGTACGGTTCGACCTTGGGATTCGTCTCGCGCTGAAACGCCGCTTCGACGACGAGCTCATGGAGACCAAAAGACTGTCGGAGTACCGCGCCGTCAGCTTCCGTCGGCTCCGCCACGTCCGCCCACACCACGGCGCCGCTGTCGGGCGACAGCCACGCCGGGTCGAGGCGATCAAACTGTTCGGTTTGACCGCCCCTGTGGACGAAATACCTGATCAATCCCCGACCTTGACGCTCAGCGCCGCCTGCGCCGCCGCCAGGCGCGCCACCGGCACTCGATACGGCGAGCAGCTCACGTAATCGAGGCCCACCTGGTGGAAGAAGTGCACCGACGCCGGATCGCCGCCGTGCTCGCCGCAGATCCCCAGCTTGAGATCCTTGCGCGTGCTGCGGCCTTTCTTGACGGCGATGTCGACGAGTTGGCCCGTGCCCACCGCGTCGAAGGTGGCAAACGGATCCTTCTCGAGGATCTTCTTGTCCTGGTAAATGCGCAGGAACTTGCCGACGTCGTCGCGTGAGAAGCCGAAGGCCATCTGCGTCAGGTCGTTGGTGCCGAACGAGAAGAACTCCGCCTCCTTCGCCACTTCGTCGGCCATCAGCGCGCCGCGCGGCACTTCGATCATCGTGCCGATGAGGTACTTGATCTTGATGCCCTTCTCCTTCATGGCTTCAGCGGCGACCCGCTCGACGATCGCCTTCTGATCGCGCAGCTCGCGCACGTCGCCGACGAGCGGAATCATGATCTCGGGCACCACCTTGAGGCCTTCCTTGTGCAACTGGCACGCGGCCTCGATGATGGCGCGCGTCTGCATCTCGGTGATTTCGGGATAGGTGATGCCGAGACGCACGCCGCGATGGCCGAGCATCGGGTTGAACTCGTGCAGCTGCTCGACCCGCGCGAGGAGGTTCTTCTTCTCGGTGAGGTCCTTGCCCTTCTGGCCCTTCGACTCCATCACCGCGATTTCGACCATCAGGTCTTCACGCTTGGGTAAGAACTCGTGCAGCGGCGGATCGATCGTGCGAATCGTGACCGGCAGGCCCTTCATGCCCTTGAAGACGCCGTAGAAGTCTTCGCGCTGCATCGGCAGCAGCTCGTTCAACGCCTTGCGGCGATCGGCTTCGTTGTCCGCGAGGATCATGCGCTGCACGATCGGGATGCGTCCCTCGCCGAAGAACATGTGCTCCGTCCGGCAGAGGCCGATGCCGCGGGCGCCGAAGGCATACGCCAGCTCCGCCTGATCCGGCTGATCTGCGTTCGCGCGCACGCCGAGACGGCGGAACTTGTCGGTCCACTCGAGCAGCGTGTTGAAGCGCTGATAGATCGGCGAGTCCGCGGGCTTCATCTTGCCGCCGACCACTTGCAGGATCTCGCTCGGCTGCGACGCCACCTTGGCGATCTTCACTTCACCGGTGAGGCCGTCGAAGGCGACGTAGTCGCCTTCCTTGACCGTCTTGCCTTTCACGGTGAACGTCTTGCCGTGCTCGTCGATGCGGAGCTCGCCCGCGCCGACGATCGACGGCTTGCCCATCTGGCGGCCGACGACCGCGGCGTGCGAGGTCATGCCGCCAGTCGCCGTGAGAATGCCCTGCGACACCCACATGCCGTGAATGTCGTCCGGCACGGTTTCGCGGCGAACCAGGATCACGGGCTCACCCTTGTTCGACCACTCGACCGCGGTCTCCGACGAGAACACCGCCTTGCCGCAGGCCGCGCCCGGTGACGCCGGCAGGCCCTTGGTCACGGTCTCGTGCGCCTTCCATTCCTTCGGATCGAAGCCCGGCGCCAGCAATTGCGACAGCGCTTCGGGATCGACCAGCAGGATCGCTTCCTTCGGCGTGACGAGCTTCTCTTTCACCATGTCGGTCGCGATCACGACCGCTGCGTAACCGGTGCGCTTGCCGCTGCGCGTCTGCAGCATGTAGAGCGTCTCGTCCTGGATGGTGAACTCGAAGTCCTGGATGTCCTTGTAGTTCCTCTCGAGGCGCGTGGTGATGTCGCGGAGCTGTTTGTACGCCTTCGGCATCACCTTTTCGAGCTCGGCGATCGGCTGCGGCGTGCGGATGCCGGCGACCACGTCTTCGCCCTGCGCGTTGATCAGGAACTCACCAAAGAATTCCTTGGCGCCGGTCGCGGGATTGCGCGTGAACCCGACGCCGGTCCCCGACCGGTCGCCGGTATTGCCGAACACCATCATCTGCACGTTGACGGCGGTGCCGATCGAATCCGGGATGTCGTAGATGCGGCGATATTCCTTGGCGCGGGCGTTATTCCACGAACGGAACACCGCGTTGCGCGCGCCGCGCAATTGATCCATCGGATCCTGCGGAAAATCCTTCTTCGTCTGATCCTTGACGACCCGCTTGTAGGCGCTGACCACGTCGCGAAGCGCCGGCTCGTCGAGATCGGTATCGAGCTTCGCGTTGCGCCGCTGCTTGATCGCCTCGAACTCGTGCTCGAACGCCGCCTTGGGAATCTCGAGCACCACGCTGCCGAACATCTGGATGAAGCGGCGATAGCTGTCGAACGCGAAGCGGCCGTTGCCGGTCCATGCCTTCAGGCCTTCGACGGTCTTGTCGTTCAAGCCGAGGTTGAGGATCGTGTCCATCATGCCGGGCATCGAGAATTTCGCGCCCGAACGCACTGACACCAGCAACGGCTTCTTCTCCGATCCGAGATCCGCGCCGGCGGCCTTTTCGAGCTTGCGCAACTGTGCGACCATCTCGGTCTCGATGGCCTGCGGCAGCTTGCTGTTGTTCGCGTAGTA